>LXNH01000429.1_pt1 | contig 11036 bp, 11 predicted proteins | sample 809111 | NCBI WGS metagenome assembly LXNH01 (sample SAMN04870528, study PRJNA318959) | seawater metagenome | biome: 00002010; material: water; isolation source: marine seawater | place: Greece: Milos, Mediterranean Sea | collected 2013-05-29 | depth 5-7 m
CAACTTTTTTGTTTGGAATTTTGGAAAAGTACTGCTCAGCCAGCACCGACATCTCGTCGATCGGCAAGGGGCTGATCAAAGCCAATGCCATGATGTTCGCCGAATAGTAATCCTCAAAAAACTCGACCGTCGCAGGGTGCAACTCGCGTCCCGGCTTGTCAGCCAACGTCTCGAGGTTACCCGTATTAAACCGATTGGCTGGATGATCTCCGATCAGTGAGCGCTGTAAACGGTAGATCGCTCGGGACTCAGACTCTCGGCGCATCGACCACTCGGCATTCACCGCATTCTTCTCTTTCTGGATGTATTCCGGATCGAGGATTGGCGAGATAAAAAACTCTGACAAACGATGGAGCGCCTCGGGAAAAGCCTCGTTTTCGATGCTGATCATGTAATTAGTGATTTCTGGCGCCGTGTAAGCGTTTGATGTCCCACCGTTTTCCGCTGCAAACGTCATATAACCGTCTGGCTCTGGGAACGACTCGGAACCAATAAACAACATGTGTTCTAGGTAATGCGCCATCCCCTGAAAATTCATGGGATCCGAAAAGGCACCCACACCGACGCTCAGGGCAGCGGCCGACTTTTCGGTTTCGGCATCGGACACCAACACTACCTTGAGACCATTGCTCAATGTGGTGGCTGAATACGTGCGCTGGTCGTTAGGACTCACTCCGATGGTGACATTCGCCACCTCTTCCGATTCATCCGATCCACAAGCAACCAAAACCAATCCAAGCGACACAACGAGAGCGCGCCCAAAGAGCGAGCGATAAAACGACATATTTAGTTCCTTTAACTTACTTTGTTTTTTCAGTACCCGAGTAAGTCTCGGGCCACGACACTAATAGGACATTAACCACGGTGGCCAATGGAATCGCGAAGAACACACCCCAAACGCCCCACAAACCCCCGAACACCAGGATCGCGATAATAATCGCGACAGGGTGCAAATTCACCGCCTCAGAGAATAAAACCGGGACAAGGACGTTTCCGTCCAAAATCTGGATCACCAGATAAAGACCAACTACCCAGTAAAAATCCGTGGTAATGCCAAACTGCAATAACGCCACTAACACCACCGGCACGGTAACCAATGTGGCACCGACATAGGGCACGATCACACTCAGTCCCACCAATAATGCGAGCAACGCTGTGTAATTCAAATCGAACCACGCAAAGGCAACATAACTGACTGCGCCTACGATGACGATTTCAATACCTTTACCTCGCACATACTTGGCGATTTGCAAATTCATCTGACGCCCGATGTCATCGAGCGCACTGCGATCCTTGGGTAAAAAGCTCAGCATCCAAGCCATAATATGTTCCTGGTCCTTCACAAAGAAAAAGACCAAGAGAGGGATCAAAACCAGGTAAATAGCGAAGGTGAGTACTCCCGGGATCGAGGACAGTCCAAAACCGACAATCCGTTGACCCATCGAGGCTGCTGTCGCTTGTAAGCTCGATAAGAGCTCATTGAGCTGAGTACTGTCGACCAAGCTTGGGTAGCGCTCAAACAACGAGTTCAAGAGTGCCTGTACCTGCTGCGTCATTTGCGGCACCTCGCGCACAAGCCCCTCAAGCTGCCCCCAGACTAAGGGCGCGAGACCCACTGTAAATGCAATAAAGGCCCCAACGAACAACAACACCGATGCCGTCAGCGATAAGGCGGGGCTCATACCCCAGGTTTTAAAGGTATCCGCGGCACCTTGCATGAGGTAGGCGATGACAATCGCAATCAAGATGGGCGCTAGGACATCGCCAAGCAACCAGAGTGACAAAAAGGTCGAAATAATAATGAGTAGCAGAACGACCGAGTCTTCTCGCGTCAAATATCGGTCATACCACTTTCTCAATGTATCGATCATGTCGCCCCCCCAGAGCGGCTGCGCTTGCCAATTCGAATCCGCCAGTGCGTCTCCGTTCGCTCGCACACCACACTATGACCATGCCGCCGGCAAAAAGTTTCCAGATCGGACTCTGCTGCAGGGTCCGTGGCGAGCACCATCAGTGCGTCCCCATCTGCCAACTCAGCCAGCGCACGTTTCGCCATCAACAACGGCATAGGACAGCGTTTTCCGGTTGCATCAACCAACGTCACATCAGTCATGGACCGATCCATTCCACCAAGGTGGTTAGTATACCCTGTCACGATGTCTTCTCACGAGCAGTTAAGGCCAACTCGGCTACGCACTAACCCATTTATTAGTTACAGTCCGCACTATGAACTTTAGTCTCCGCTCGTTTGCCGCGTCATTAGCTGCCACCCTGGTTTTTTTGCTGCCGATGGCGCCGAGCACACAGGCCTTAGACGAACTGAAAATCCCTAATTTAGGGGCTGGTGGCGCCAGCTTATACTCGCAGGCCGCAGAGAGGCGTCTGGGCAATCTATGGCTCAAAGTATTCAGAGCCCAGGCACCCGTCCTCGATGACCCTCTGCTCTATGACTACATCGAAAATCTAATTTTCGATCTCGTAGTGCACAGCCAGCTGTTCGATCGTGGCACGCAATTGGTAATTGTAGATAACCCCACGATTAATGCGTTCGCTGTTCCCGGAGGAATCATCGGGGTGCACAACGGGCTGCTCCATCATGCGCAAACCGAGGACGAACTTGCCTCCGTTTTAGCCCACGAGATAGCACATATCAGTCAGCGCCATTTTTCACGACGGCAAGAACAAGCTAGAAATCAAAGTCCATTGAGCGTGGCAGGTCTTATCGCCGGGTTAGTGCTTGCCGCTACGGCAGGATCGGATGCCGGTCTCGCGGCAATGACCGCCACACAAGCTGCTGCGCAAGACTCCATGCTTCGCTACAGTCGCGCCAACGAATCAGAGGCGGATCGCATCGGACTCAATACGCTGGTAGCTGCAGGCCGAGACGCACATGCCGCTGCCGACATGCACGAGCGAATGCTTGCAGCCTACCGACTCTACACGGTCAATCGTTTGCCAGAGTTTTTGCGAACTCACCCGATTTCCGAAAAGCGCATCGCCGACATGCGTAACCGCGCGCGCAAATCAGCGCGAGTCATGCGTCCAGCCAGCTTTGATTTCAAGCTAATGCAGGCGAGAAGCCGCTATCAGTTAGCTCGGACTACGACTGAGGCAATTCAGATCTTTCAGCGCGAGATCGATCAATCGAACAACGGGGCCCACGCTTCGTACTATGGACTAGCCCTCGCCTATATCGATAATAACGCGCTCGATGATGCAGAGACAGCGCTCAAAACAGCCTCGCAACGGCAACCCGAGCATATCGCCTTCTTGATTGCGTCAGCGAAAATCGATTCTGAGCGCGGCCATCACAACAAAGCGCTTATGAAACTTCGCAACCGGTTGGCCTTATCGCCGGGCAATCATCCACTGACGATGGCCTATGGTGATGCACTGTGGCGGGCGGAGTTGCCGCATATTGCTGCGCAAGTACTAGCCGAACACAGTAAGCGTCGGCCGGAAGACCCGGCCATCTGGTATCGGTTAGCTGAAGTTCAAGGACTAGCGGGCGACATCGTTGGATTGCATCGAGCGCGCGCCGAGTACTTTATCTTGGTGGGTGCACTTGACGCCGCACAGAACCAACTCAATTACGCGCTCAACTTGGTAAAGAATAACTTTACGGAGTCTGAGCTGATTAACGAGCGGATCCGTGACGTGCTGGATATTCGCGATCAGCTCGAAAACTCATAGCACTCTTTCTAGCTAGGTTCTGGACTAAGCCCGTCCGATAACCCCGGTGTTGAGTTCCTGAGCAAAGGACAGCATACGATCCAGCGGGCGCATCGCGCGATCTGCCAGAGCAGGATCGACAAAAATTTCTCGACCGGCAGGCTTATCCAACACTTCAGCCAAGAGCTCTAATTCATTCATCGCCATCCAGGGGCAGTTAGCGCAACTGCGACAGGTGGCGCCTTCACCGGCCGTGGGTGCAATGATGAACTGCTTATCGGGTGCTGCCTGCTGAAGCTTGTAAAAAATCCCGTTATCGGTCGCCACGATGAACGTCGGATGAGGCATTTCCGTCGCCGCTTTAATAATTTGGGTGGTCGAGCCAACGCGATCTGCCACCTCGAGCACCGATGCCGGCGACTCCGGGTGAGCCAGCACAGCAGCATCTGGGTGAACCGCCTTTAAGTCGAGAATACCCTTGGCTTTGAACTCCTCGTGCACAATACAAGCCCCATCCCAGACCAGAATATCGGCGCCAGTTTGCCGCTTAACGTAGTCGCCGAGATGACGATCGGGTGCCCACAGCACTTTCTTTGCTTCATCAGCGAGGTGCTCAGCGACATCCAACGCAATACTAGAGGTCACGACCCAGTCGGCTCGAGCTTTGACGGCTGCTGAGGTATTGGCATAGACCACCACCTCTCGATCTGAATGCTCATCACAAAAGGCCGAGAACTCGTCAATTGGACAACCGTCATCGAGCGAACAAGTCGCCTCGAGTGTTGGCATCAATACCCGCTTATGAGGGGTTAGGATCTTAGCTGTCTCGCCCATAAACCGGACGCCGGCGACAATCAACGTCTTGGCTGGGTGGTCTCTTCCAAAACGCGCCATCTCTAGCGAATCGGAGACGCAACCTCCGGTGGCCTCAGCCAACGCCTGGACCTCAGGCGCGGTGTAATAATGCGCAACGATCACGGCATTTTCGCGCTCTAACTGCGCTTTGATCGTCGCCTCTAAGGCCAAGCGATCCGTCTCGCTACGAGCAACGGGTGCCCGCGCCAAATGCGCCTGCACTTGGTCGCGGATTTCACGAAGTTTTTGTTCAGCGATGGTCACACGCAACAACCCTGATCGTTAACAATAACGCGAAGTGTACCGCCATCTACAGGTCACATCAGCCATATCCCCGCGAAAAGGTCAATCGAGTCACTGCAAAACTTATGCATTCAGTGCTAGTCTCGATGCCACAGATTTCTCAGATGTCACAAATGACTTCTCTCTGGGGGCTAGCGACGCACTCATGGCAGTAGGCAAAGAATCAGATAACAAGCCAACTATTATGGTTTGCGACGATGATGCTATGCAGCGTCTGCTCATCCGACAATGTCTAGAAACTGAAAATATGTCGGTCATCGAGGCCGCGGATGGCTATGAGGCGCTGGAAGCATTTGGTAGTCAGCGTCCAGATCTCATCTTCATGGATGTCGACATGCCGGGCATCAGTGGTATCGAGGCCTGCCGTAAGTTGAGAGCGCGTCCCCATGGGATCGACGTCCCTATTCTGATTGTCACGGCGAATGATGACCAAGAAACCATCGACTTAGGTTTTGAAGCGGGTGCCACGCAGTACACCACGAAACCCCTTAACTGGGCGCTGGTTGGCAGAGTCGTACGCTATATGTTGCGCTCGGCCGAGGCCTTGCAAGAGCTACGGGCGAAAGAGGATCACCTTCGCTATCTGGCCTACTTTGATCATTTGACAGAACTTCCTAACAGGCGCAGTTTTACCGAGCAGCTCAAACGCAATCTTAAGCTCATGATCGATCGGGGCAACGATCTAGGGTTGATCATGATCGATATCGATCACTTCAAGCGGATCAACGACTCGACAGGCCTGCCACGCATTCAAAGCGTCGGCTTTGAATATCGGAGCGATGACCATGGCTGAGTCACTAGCGAGCTATGAAAGCAGGGCTCGCGAAGAACAAATCAGCGTAACTGAGGATGAGTTTGACTCGCTGTCTGTCCTGGTCCGCAACAGTCTGAATCAACTCCTATCTGCTCATAACCGAATTCGTAAAGAGCTAGTCAACGACCAGTAAACACCGGCGCTCGTTTTTCACGCTGGGCTGTTAAGCCTTCATTAAAGTCTTCTGATTCGAGACAAGTGGCAGCCTCACGCTCTGCTTTAGCCCGATCGAGAGTACCAGCCTCTACTGACTTGATGGTTCGCAACATCGTCTGGATTGATAAAGGGGCCAATGATCGAATGGTGGAGACCAAACCCTCGAGTTCCGCATCCAACGCACTCTCTTCAACGAGGTAATCGATAGCCGAGCGGTGATGCAGCGCCTCAAAGCTCATCGGTTGCGTAGTCAGCAGGAGTCGTCGCACTAGCGCACTGCCCAGTCGTTGGGTCATGCGCTCGATCCCATCGATGGGATAGCACAGACCAACCAATGCTGCCGGAATTCTTAAATGGCCTGAAGTCTGCGCCAGCCTGAAGTCGCAAGAAAAGATCAACTCAGCACCACCGCCGTAGACGTTGCCCTCAAGTACTGCAATCGTCGGGCAATGAACGTTAGCAATACGATTGGTCATCGCTTGAAAGTCTTCACCTCGCATCGATCCATCGGTGATTTGTCGGAGATTGGCACCGGCACAAAACACCGGGCCACGCGAGCGAATGATTAGCACTCGAGTACTTGAATCTAGGCGATCCAAGGCATCAAAAATCAGCGCAATCTCTTGGTTGCCAATGGCATTGCGTTGCTCTGGATGGTTCAGCGTCAGCTGCGCGATGCCATCCTCTTGTTGAAATAAAACGCCCTCATCATGCATTGCAGTGCCCTCCACCGATGATGCCTATCATAAGCCATCGCGCCCTACTCTCGCCCTAACGCTTTGGAATGGACACCCTGCAAGAAAATACCTAAAGTTCAAAGATTCGAACCACGGGAATAATTCAGGTTTATTGTGCTGTCAGCACAGGTCACCTAGTCGAACCATGCCACGCCCATCACCCGCCAACAAAGAGACTCCGGGCACGCCTTTTAGTCGTGGCGCTCAGCATCGTGCCAAGCGCTCGGCGATCCTGTCTTGCGCGGCGCAACTATTCAATACCAAAGGAGCTCGGTCAACAACGCTTGCCGATGTTTCCGACAAATTGGGGCTCACCAAAACCAGTCTCTACTACTACGTACGAACCAAAGAAGACCTGATCTACCAATGCTATGCCGCGACTTTTGAGCGCATGCATGCAACGCTCGATCAAGTAGAGCTCGAGACCGATGTCCCCCTAGAGCGGGTGATCAGAGTCATGGAGCAGCACATCGCTACGATTCGCGATGCACTCGCGGGTCGCGGTGACTACTATGCTGCCCCCATCGAAATAGCGGTGCTACCCGTCGAACAGTGCAGTTTTCTGGAAATCGAATATCTGACCGTATTCAAGCGGTTCAGAGGCTATATTCGAGACGGAATCTCGGCAGGTAGCATCCGCGATTGTCACAGCACTAGCACCGCCAGAGCGCTTCTAACAGCACTCGACTGGTCGTTTTACTGGCTTTATGAAATGCCCGAATCACAATCAAGTGACGCCAAAGCGGCCATTAGAACATTAGTGACATCGGGGTTATTGGCCGGTAACGCCCACCCCAATGCCAGCGAGGCCACGAGTTATGATAAAGCTCTGAATGCGATAGAGGGTTTTAATCGAGAGGCACAAAACCGTATCAAGCAGGAAGCATTTTTGCGAGCTGGTATCCGGCAGTTCAACCAAAAGGGCTTCAGCGGCACCTCACTCGATGACATCGCGGAATCATTGAATGTCTCCAAGGGCGCTTTCTATTACCACTTCTCGAATAAAGAAGCGCTACTAATGCAATGCTATGAGTTTGGCATCGATCAATTGGGAGGCTTAATCGACAGCGTCGCCAAATTGGATTTATCACCCGCACACAAACTCAAACGTATCTGCATCAGCACCTTTCTAAGTCAAAATTCAGATCTGGGACCGATGATTCGGTACAATTCGATCACGTCCTTACCACCATCGCTTAGACGCCAGATTTTGGCGCGGACCGAGGCACACCACGCGAGACTCAGTGATCTTTTAAGCGCTGGTGCTGCTCAAGGCGAGGTTAATGTCAACAATATGGTGGTGGTTCGTCATTTGTTGGTAGGGGCGCTGAACGGAGTTGCTGATTTCCATCGCTGGCGTCGACTCGACAACCCGATTCAAGCGGCGAGTGATTTTTTTGACGTATTTTTCTACGGGCTCGCACCCCGCTAACCTCACGAGGTATCCATGAGCGATTCGAATGACATCGTGGTCAACACGTTCCCGGACGTATTGGCGGCCATCACCCCAAAGCGCGTTGGCGACAACTGGTTCATTGGCGATAGCCTGAAACCTCAGCGGCGCCTGTTTGGTGGACAAGTACTCGCCCAATGTTTATTGGCCGCCTATGAAACGGTAGACGAGAGCCTGACCGCACATTCGATGCACGCCTACTTTTTGCGCGCGGGCGATGCTAACCAACCGATCGAACTCGAGGTCGACCCTATTCGTAATGGTCGATCTTTCTGTACTCGTCGTGTAGTGGCACGACAGGGTGGCGATGCCATCTTTAACACCTCAATTAGCTATCATGTAACGGAGGACGGCGTATCACACCAGATAGCAATGCCTTCAGCGCCCACTCCCGAGGAGGCGATCGCACTCAACAGGAGTCGAGACGATCCGCAGCCACGCTCGCTGATCGATCTCTTTGGCGTCGAGCGTCAGCGCATCACCGAGCGCCTTGCCGAGGCTCAAGAGCCGGTCAGCCAATCATGGTTTAGGGTGAACGGACCGTTTGAAGGCTGCGTGCGTACCCAGCAAGCGGCACTTGCCATCATTTCTGACTTCTCATTACTCAGCACCAGCTTTTATGCTCACCCCTACGACAGACCCGAGCGGGTCTTTATGGGCGCGAGCCTCGATCATGCCATCTGGTTCCACCAGAGCGCACGCATGGATAACTGGATCCTCTATGACTGCTACAGCCCTTGGTCATCGGGAGGCCGAGGTTATAACCGAGGGTCGCTATGGACCCCCGATGGTAGGTTGATAGCCTCCACAACACAGGAATCGCTGATGCGGCTGTGGAAAAAGCGCTAGTTGACGGCTGAGTCCATTTGCTGACCTAGCTCGAGTAGCGATAGCTTGCCCGCATCCAAGGAAAAATGATGAAACGAGGCGTTAGCTGGCCAACACTGTAATACCTTGTTAGAGCCACTGATGTGCGCAACTACTGCGTTGATCACTAGGAAATGGCAGAACACAACGGTTGGCCCCTGACAGGCTGTGAGTCCAGCCACGATGTCGTTGCGCCAATCCCAAAGATCCTCGGTTTGCTGCGTCCAGTCCTGCTGCATAAATGTGCGAAGCCAGTTCTTACGCTCTGAAAGCGGCACCGGCGAGCGAACCTCACTGAAACGACTATCAATGGCAACAGGCTTCTGCATTTTTGTAGCGAGCGCTTCAGCGGTCTCCTGCGCCCTGCGAAGTGGGCTCGATATAATCGACACATCGTCCGGTAAGCGCTCGAGTAATGCGTCCGAGGTAACCTCGGCCTGCGACCGACCTAGTTCAGATAAGGCCGGATCAGGGTCGGCTTCCCAGCTTGCCGCCGCTTCGCCGTGACGTACGATCCAGATATCGGTCATCGATAAGTGACCAAGCGCTCGTTGAGCTCAGCGCTCAATAACTGCAGGTGCGAAATCTCGTTGTAAGTTGATAGCGAGCTTCGATCACGACTGAAAATAACGCGTGTAATCGAGCAATTGAACACAGGCTCATAGAACTCATAAACCCGATCGGCCGGTAGTTTGAGCACATGTGCCACCATGGTGGCAATGGTGCCACCCGATGAAAAAATAGCCGAGTCAGTTCCAGACTGTGCCGAATCCATCACCGCCTGTAGTGCACTAGTTACGCCCGCATGGTAATCCTGCCAGGACTGCATTCCCTCGACCTCGCAACCCGGACGAACCCATTCGTTAAAGACGGCTGCGATGACCTTTTGAAAGGCCTTACTCTCTGTCTCGCTCCTATCGACCAGCGCTTTAAATGCCGGGTCGCGCTCAAGAAGAATCGGCGATAAGACCTCTAATTGCTCGTCATTTCGCACTTCGTTGAAGCGAGCATCGATCTGCAGCTCAGGTGGATTATCGAGACCGGCTAGCGCACGGCTCGCGGTCTCGCGTTGTCGAGAAAGATCGCCACTGTAAGCGGCACCGAGTGTCACCCCGGTGGCATTAAGATATTCACCAGTGATATCCGCCTGTCGCTGCCCCAACGGAGATAACTGATCGTAGTTTTCTGCTCCGAACGAGGCTTGACCGTGTCGGATTAACAGCAAGTTCGCCATGGATGCTCCGGGTTAAGGTTGGAACCTGAGGTCAGCAGAATACGGGAAAAAGTCCTCGACGAAACCACCGCGCAGCTTTTCTTGCAGTCCTGTCCAGAAGCTGGCCTCATAAAGATCGCTGTGGCGTCGATCAAATGCCTTCCGGGCGCGCTGATTTCCGGAGAAGAACAAGCGAAACTCCTCAGGAAATACGTCATTCGGCCCCACCGAGTACCAAGGCTGACCGGACATTTCTTCGTACTCGTTTCGCGGTTCGGGGATAATGCGGAAGTTGATGTCGAGCAGTGGTTGTATCTCGTCGTAATCGTAGAAAACAACGCGACCGTGACGTGTCACACCAAAGTTTTTGAGCAGCATGTCACCTGGAAAAATATTGGCGGCGGCTAGCTCCTTAATGGCCTTCCCATAATCCAGCATCACCGCATCGACCTCCTCGTCACTGGCCGATTGCAAATACAGATTCAAGGGCGTCATTCGACGCTCAACGTAGCAGTGCTTGATAATGAGTGCCGACCCCTTGAACTCAAGCGCCGACTCACAGTTAGTTTGAAGCTCTTTGAGTAACGATTCCGAGACGCGGGAGGCATCTAGCACTAAATTTGCAAACTCCTGGGTGTCGGCCATGCGCCCCGCCCTATCCCAACGCTTTACCAGTTGATACTTATCTCTTACCTCTTGGTGTGTCACCTCTTTGGGCGGCGTGAATCGATCCTTGATGATCTTAAATACGAAATCATAAGACGGTAACGTAAACACCGTCATTACCATGCCCTTGATACCCGGGGCGGTAATAAACTCGTCCTCGGTCGATCGCATATGACGCGACGCCGTGCGGTAGTAATAGGTTTTGCCGTGACGGTGGTGCCCGATACAGCTGTAGATCTCGGACACCGCTTTTTTCGGCATGAGTTGCTGGAGAAACAGCACGTATTGCGAGGGTATCGA
>LXNH01000430.1_pt1 | contig 11028 bp, 7 predicted proteins | sample 809111 | NCBI WGS metagenome assembly LXNH01 (sample SAMN04870528, study PRJNA318959) | seawater metagenome | biome: 00002010; material: water; isolation source: marine seawater | place: Greece: Milos, Mediterranean Sea | collected 2013-05-29 | depth 5-7 m
TAACAAACAAAAAGACGATCCGCATCCGACCCAAATATACGCCCAAGCATCTGCCCAGGATAATATTTTTCATCAGCAATAGCCGCTAGCAGCCGCTCCGACAAACCGGCTTGCGTGAACACACTGACCATACTGGCGAACGCCAGCAGCTCCCTTTGATAATCGTTCTGAGAAGCCAAATGACCGTTTACATATTCCGGAACATGAGAAAACCCGTCTTCAAATCGATAAAGCCCGTAAAAAAATGGACTTCTAAATTTTTGCTGCGAGTTGTCGTAGGTGAGCGCGCGCAGAGTATCACCTTGTGCTTTCGAAGCACCCATCACATATCTTCCGAGGAATTTCTTGGCCTCAGACGCAGGCATAACATCACTGAGATAAATACGCCCCTTGTCGATAACAAAAGAAGGAGCCGCACCAGATAGCCGTGAAACAAAAATTGCGCAACATCGAACATTACGCGCGGAGGCAGCATGCAACAGGCGCGACACTTCCTCTTTTGTGCAAACATCAGCTTCAACTAATATCAAAACTGGCAAGGAGCAAAGATGAAATAACGACTCAATCCTTGATCCCGTATTATCGGAAAGCCGACGGAGCACTGTTGAAGGAAAAGCCTCTTTTAACTGCCATATCAGTCTACGCGCAAATGTGGAACCACCCGCACCCGGCTTGTGCATGATTTCAAAGAGGCGATTTCTAGGATCACTAAGCGCCTCCTTTATATTTTGAATAACATCATTATTGAGCTCACGGACAAGATCTTGCTCGAGTTCAAGTTCTGCCCAAGTTATGGGAGCACCTCGAAGAAAATCCCCAGATGCAATACTACCCGACGTTTCAGCTAGGCCGGCATGCACCACCTCCAAATCTTCATCAATGATAGAAACAACTCGCGAGTCCATCATATTTTCAAGGGACACTACATCTTGACCTTGGACGCGCTTTGGTAGACGAAGCTGAGCACCTCTATCACCTTCACCAAGTGCCAATTCAATTCCCTTCAACAGAAAGGCTACAGGAGAACCCTCGACAAGCCTGATGTTATCAACAGGCAAGTGCCCGCTATAAGGAGAACCAATCCACAAACATTTCACGTCTTCAACCGGTGCTACCTGAAACAGCGCCTCTGCGACATCGGAGGCATAGTTCTCCTGCCCTCCACCGTGCATAACTACCAATCTAATAGGAAGAGGACCTATCTTTTGGAAAATCTCTGACAGTACATTTCTCAAACGTTGGAGTCTCCTTAGTCTCCAACTTGCATAATCTGGAGCCACGGACCCGGCAATAAGTTCTATTCCCAGGCACTTTATCCAACTTGTGGATCTGATAGACGCCTCAATCTGCAATGATTGATTAGGCACAATGACGCGTACGAGTGTGTTTTTCTCTAGGGAATGAGACGCGCTTTCGTGAAACGTATTACCAGTCGCTGTTTTTTCCAAATCAAGAACAATCGACCAGTGGACTTGCGCCAAAGGACCCAGATCCGACCCAATGTAACCATCGGGGCTTAGTGCATTAAGCAATACGTAATGATTCCGATTTGGCTGAAAAGAGTCCAAAAAGGCACATGCTTCGCGTACAACTGTTACTGGCACTCCCGCGACAGCCTCCCGCTCAGCCAGGACGCAAGTTGGATCTGGAAAACCAATGCCACAGTATTCGAAATACGCTCTTAAATTAGCACTCGCATACAAAAGAGACACTAATTGCGTGTGCGAATCCACGCCCCCTTTGTTTAGATAATTAAGCCCAACAGCAACTCTAGCCAACAACCCTTGACGATGAATTTGGCCTTTTCGCGCATTAAAAGAGTTTGAAGCCCAACTTCTACAAGCCACGCGTATCGCCCCGATTGAATCTATACCGGGAATTCGTAGCCTATCAATGTCCAGCGCATGAATATCTTGCGGACCATTCACTTTGCACACTTTCTGGATTTCTTGAATCCAGGGAAGCACATCCGTCGACTGGGAGCACTGAAGTAAAGTAGAGAATTCCAGATAGGCTTGGTCATAAAGGAGAGGGCGACCACCTTCCGCAAGTGCAAAGTCGATCAGAAGAAAGTCGGATTGCGGCCCGAGCCCTTGGAGAATTAGCGCATTATCGGAATGCAAATCGTTATGTAGAAACCCTAGAATTGGCCGCAATCCACCATTGTGATATAAATTGTTATTGCGCACCCAATACATCGGATTTGGGTATGACGTACCCGCATACGAAAATGCCTTGTCTTCCAACGAGATACCAAAATATCCCGCCCTATCCTCAAGACGTCCTCCTTGCGCCTTATCCAAGCGATAACCCAGCCACTCCTGTAAAATTCGAGACTCGCTCCAAGTTTCTTGATGCTCTGTTGCATCTTTATTCCAATTCTTTAGAAGCGCTTCTGCAATATTAGAGCAAGCGCTCTTATGCATACTATATGGTATGAGTCTGAGAGCACGGCAATTCTCAAGCCCTCCGCCCGCAGCCTCAAACAATGCCACCGTATAACCATCAACCGTCACGGAACGGACAAGCTTCGCTATATGTGAATCCGCAAACGATGGATTGTGCTCGACAGCCGCAGCGTGCCTCAGCGCCTCAGACTCCCGTCCGATAAGAGCGTCAACTTGTTCTAACTTGAGAACTCCGACACCACTCCAAGTTGGCAATTGTGCATCCACCAGCCAGACTCCCGCGCCTGACTTTCCAGCAAGGGCTTTCTGCATCTTTAGCGGTGAAATTGCACCAAGCGCCTCGCCCAGCTCCGTAAAATTAATTTGTTCGTTTGTCAATTTTTTATCATCCGTCAGTATTCGAGCGGGAACTGAGTCTTTGCTCACAAATTGGCGATGGAGCTGTCCATTTTGGATAGTTCCGTATAGATTCAAAACACGTTATATAACATATTGAAATTTTTTGGTATTCAAAGATATGACATCCGCCCAATCCCGCCGCGACAAGCGATGGCTGTTGGTGCATAGCCGCCAGGCCGAGCAGGCGCGCGGCTTGGATCAAGTCCTTTTCTACGATGCGCCCCCCGGATGCGGCAACGCTGGCGACGGTTGAATATTTCCATCTGTGGGCGGCCCCCCTTGGACCCGGTGGAGGCAGTGCCGGCACTGGTCGCGCAACTGCCATCCCTGACCCATCTGTCCATCGGACCCGGCAATATCCAGGCCTCGGTCGTCAAGAACCTGCGCGCCGACATGCTGCCGGCCAGCCTGCGGCATCTGTCGATTTTCGATTGCCCGGGTTCGTATACCTGGTGGGCGGGACCGATGCCGCGATTGGAATCGCTGGAAGTGAATGTTCCGATGCGGTTCAAGGCGGAGGATTTCCCCGCGCTGCGGTCGTTGTCGATATTGCCGGACAAGCAAGGCAAGCTGCTGGATCAGGCCCTGCATCTGCCACTGCTTGCGGAACTGAATCTGTTCAATGTACCTTTCGATGCGACCTTGTTTGATCGCATCGCGGCGTTGCCGCTGGTGTCACTGGGATTGATGGCGGGACGTTCGTTGCAGACGCTGGCGGGTATCGAGCAACTATCCGGACTGCGGTCGCTGCGGCTGAAGAACCAAGGCCTGTTGGAGGCCATTCGCCCCATCACCGCCCTGCCCGCCTTGGCTGACCTGAATATCCAATACTGCAAGCGGATCGCGGATATCGACGTCCTGGAAACCATGCCCGGATTGCAGGCGCTGACGCTGGTGGGCTGCGGCGATATCGGCTTGGGGGGATTGGCGACACGGCTGCGCGACAGGCTGCCGCGCTCGAACATCGCCGCAACGATTTAGCCAGGCCCCTACCCCCTGCGCCCCCCCGCCGCCTGCCGCAGACTCTGCATCAGTTGCGCCGCCACCGCCGTCGGCGTGCTCTCGCGCAGCGTGATGATCCCCACGCTGGGCAACTCCACTACCACCGCCAGCCGCAACACGGCCAACGTGCCGGCGCGTTCGAGTTCACGCGCGGCGCTTTGCGCCATGAAGCCCACCGCGCCGCGCCGGCGCACGAATACCCCGACCGTCTGGTACGACCAGGACTCGATGATGTCCTCGGGCGGCTGGACGCCGTGGCGGTAGAACTGCTGTTCCAGCTTGACCCGCAACGAGGCCCACGGTGGCGGCATCACGCAGGGCATGGCGGCGATCTGCGCCCAGGTCGGCTTGCGACGGCGCGCCAGCGGATGGCCGGGCGGCGCCACCGCGACCATGGGCTCGGCGTAGAGGGCCTCGGTGGTCAGGTCGGGCGAGGCGTAGCCTGGTTCCAGGCGGCCGACGAAGCAGTCGATCTCGCCCAGCCGCAGCTTGGGCAACAGCCCGGTCAGGTCACCGGTTTCGATTAATACGGTGGCGCGTCCGCTGCGCTGCTTGAGCAGGTCCACGGCGTCGGCCAACAACGGCGACAAGGCGACATCCATGGCGCCCACGCGCACCCGGCCGGCGGCGCCGCTTTCGAGCGCGCCGATCTCGTCGCGGGTGCGCTCGTACTGAGCCAGCACCGAGCGGGCAAAGCGCACCATGGCGGCGCCGGCGGTGGTGGGCTCGGTGCCGCGCGTGGACCGCAGGAACAGGGTCTGTCCCAACATCGATTCGATTTCGGTCAGCATGCGCGACACGGCCGGCTGGCTGACGGACAGGAATTCGGCGGTGCGGCCCAGGTGGCGGAACTGGTCCAGCGCCACCAGCAATTGCAGGTGGCGCAGCTTGATGTTGCTGCGCAGGACGCGGTCGATCTGGGCCATGGGGATCTCTACTTAATTTCCATGTTATGTAGCAATGCCATTTTTTGATTGGAAGGTTATATAAACCGCCGCCACAATGCAAAGCAAGTCCGAACGCCAGAGTCGGGCCGAACCGAAAGCGAGGAGACAATGAAAGAACGTTTTGCGATGCAGCCGCTGCGGCGGACATTGCTACTGGGCGGCGCGGCCATGGCCGGCGCCGCGATGCTGCCCCGGGCCGCGCGCGCGGCCGGCTTCCCCAGCCGCCCCATCACCTTCATCTGTCCGTGGGCAGTGGGCGGCACGGCCGACCAGTCGATGCGGGTGTTGTGCCAGGCGGCCAGCAAAGTGCTGGGACAAACCATCGTGGTGGAAAACCGTGCCGGCGCATCCGGCATGATCGGCGCCAAGGCGCTGGCCAACGCCAAGCCGGACGGCTACACCATCGGCCAGATTCCGATTTCGGTGACGCGCTTTGCGCAGTTGGGCATGCTGTCGGCCGACCCGCGCCAGGACTTCACCTATATCGCGCGCACCTCGGGCCAGACCTTCGGCATCGTGGTCAGGGCCGATTCGCGCTTCAAGTCGCTGGCCGACATGGTGCAGTACGCCAAGGCGCATCCCGGCATCGTGACCTATGGCCACGCGGGCGTGGGCGGCGCGACGCATGTCGGCATGGAGCAGTTCGCCCTGGCGGCCGGCATCCAGTTCAACGCCATCGCCTACAAGGGCGGCGCGCCGGCGCTGCAGGACCTGATGGGCGGGCAGATTGACCTGCTGGCCGATTCCAGTTCGTGGGCCACACAGGTTCAGGCCGGCAATCTGCGGCTGTTGGCCACCTGGGGTGCGCAGCGCACGCCGCGCTTCAGCAACAGCCCGACGCTCAGGGACCTGGGCTATGACGTGGTGGTGGACGCGCCCAACGGCGTCGGTGCGCCCAAAGGCCTGGACCCGGCCGCCGAGAAAGTCCTGCGCGATGCCTTCCGCCAGGCCGTGGCCAGCCCTGAATTCAAGCAGGTCGCCGACAGCCTGGACGCGCCGGTCATGTACCTGGACGGCCCCGACTACCAGCGCTATGTCGCCCAGGTCTATGGCCAGGAAACCGAACTGATCGAGCGCCTGCACCTGAAGGCCATGCTGCAACAGAGCTGAACCATGCCATCGCCGCTTATCCGCCTGCATCCCGACGACAATGTACTGATCGCCCGCGACGGCCTGGGCCTGGGGCAGTCCCTGCCGGACCTGGACCTGCGCGTGCGGGCCCAGGTGCCCGCCGGCCACAAGATCGCCGCGCGCCGCATCGCGCAGGGCGAGACCATTCGCAAGTACAACGTCGTCATCGGCGTGGCGGGCCGCGATATCGAAGCTGGCGACCACGTGCATACGCACAACGTCGAGCTGGCGGACTTTCAGCGCGATCCGGGTTTCTGTCTGGACGCGGTGCCGGTGGCGCCGGTGGCGCCCGACGAGCAGGCGCGCTTTCTCGGCTACGTGCGGCCCGATGGACGGGTCGGCACACGCAACTTCATCGGCATCCTGGCATCGGTGAACTGTTCGGCCACCGTCATCAAGGCCATCGCGGCGCACTTCGACGCGCAGCGGCTGGCGGCCTATCCGAACGTGGATGGCGTGGCGGCGTTCGCGCATACCAGCGGTTGCGGCATGTCCTCGCCCAGCGAGCATTTCGACGTGCTGCGCCGCACGCTGGCCGGCTATGCGCGGCATCCCAACCTGGCCGGCGTGCTGATCGTCGGGCTGGGCTGCGAACGCAACCAGGTCGATGCGCTGGTCGATACCCAGGGGCTGGCGCGCGATCCGCGGGTGCGCACGCTGGTGATGCAGGACAGCGGCGGCACCCGAGCCACCATCGCCGCCGGGATCGCCGCGATCGAAGCCATGCTGCCGGCGGCGAACGACTGCGCGCGCAGCGAAGTATCGGCGCGGCACTTGAAGATCGGCCTGGAGTGCGGCGGTTCGGACGGGTTTTCCGGCATCACGGCCAATCCGGCGCTGGGCGCGGCCATGGACATCCTGGTGCGGCATGGCGGCACCGCGATCCTGTCGGAGACGCCGGAGATCCATGGCGTCGAATACCTGCTGACCCGGCGCGCCGCCAGCCGCGAAGTGGGCGAGAAGCTGCTGGCGCGGCTGGCCTGGTGGGAACGCTATGCCGCCGGCCAGAACGCTCAGTTCAATGGCAAAGTCGGCCACGGCAACCAGCAAGGCGGGCTGGCGAACATCTTCGAGAAGTCGCTGGGATCGGCCATGAAAGGCGGCAGCACGCCGTTGCAGGCGGTCTACGAATACGCTGAGCCGATCGACCAGCCCGGCCTGGTGTTCATGGACTCGCCCGGCTACGACCCGGTGGCGGTGACCGGTCAGATCGCCAGCGGCGCGAACCTGATCTGCTTTACCACCGGGCGCGGCTCGATGTTCGGCTCCAAGCCGGCGCCGACCCTCAAGCTGGCCAGCAACACGCCCATGTTCCGCCGCCTGGAGGAAGACATGGACATCGATTGCGGCCCCGTGCTCGACGGCGAACTGAGCGTGGCGCAGATGGGCCAGCGCATTTTCGAGCAGATCCTGCTGGCCGCCTCGGGCCAGCGCACCAAGAGCGAATTGCTGGGCCTGGGCGATCACGAATTCGTGCCGTGGCACCTGGGCATCGTCAGTTGATCCATGGCGCCGCGTCCGCGGCGCGCTTCCTTCACGTCATTTGTCATAGGCGCTACTCATGCCCGCCCTGAATCCCTTCAAATCCGCGCTGGCGTCCGGCACGCCGCGCATCGGCCTGTGGCTGTCGATGGCCGACCCTTACCTGGCCGAAGTGGCCGCAACCGCCGGCTTTCACTGGCTGTTGATCGACGGCGAGCACGCGCCCAACGACCTGCGCAGCACCTTGCAGGCGCTGCAAGCCGTAGCCGCCTACCCGTCGCAGCCAGTGGTGCGGGTGGTCGACGGCGATCCGTCACGCATCAAGCGGCTGCTTGACATCGGCGCGCGCACCCTGCTGGTTCCCATGGTGGACACCGCCGAACAGGCCCGCGCCCTGGTCGCGGCCACGCGCTACCCGCCCCACGGCGTGCGCGGCGTGGGCAGCGCGGTGGGCCGCGCCTCGCAATGGAACCAACGCGGCGACTACCTGGACGTGGCCGACGACGAGATCTGCCTGCTGGTGCAGGCCGAGACCACCGCCGCCCTGCGCAACCTGCCCGCCCTGTGCGACACCGACGGCGTGGACGGCATCTTCATCGGCCCGGCGGACCTGGCGGCCTCGATGGGCCACCGCGGCAACCCCGGCCATCCCGAGGTGCAGGCCGCGATCGAGGCGGCCATGCGCACCATCGTGGCCTCGGGCAAGGCGGCCGGCACGCTGACGTCCGACCCGGCCCTGGCCCGGCGCTACCTGGAACTGGGCTGCACCTTCGTGGCGACCGGCGTGGACATCCTGCTGTTCGCCGGCGCCGCGCGCAAGCTGGCGCGCGATTTCGATTGCTGATCCGACCGGCCGCGGCGGCGCGGCCTACCTTCTGCCAATTCCCCCGGCCCGCCAACGGCCACGGAGCCTGAACGACATGACCACCCATGCCGACGCATCGGCGCTGTTCCAACCCGACAATTTCATCGACGGCGCCTGGGCGCCGAGCCAAACCGGGCATCGTTTCGAGGTGACCGACCCGGCCACCGGCACGGTCATCGCCCACGTTCCCGACAGCGGCCCGCAGGATGCCCGCGCCGCCGCCGACGCGGCCGCGGCCGCCCTGCCCACCTGGCGCGCGCGCCTGCCAAGCGAACGCGCCGAACTGCTGCGGCGCTGGCATGCGCTGATCCTGGCGCGCCAGGAGGAACTGGCCGCCCTGATCTGCCGTGAACAGGGCAAGCCGCTGGCCGAGGCCCGCGGCGAGGTGGCCTATGGCGCGTCGTACGTCGCCTGGTTCGCCGAGGAAGCCACCCGCATCTATGGCGACATCATCCCCGACCAACAGCGCGGCAAGCGCATGACCGCCATCAAGGAGCCGATCGGCGTGGTGGCCGCGATCACGCCCTGGAATTTTCCGCTGGCCATGATCGCGCGCAAGATCGCACCGGCGCTGGCCGCCGGCTGCACGGTGGTCGGCAAGCCGGCCGAGGACACGCCGCTGACCGCGCTGGCGCTGGCGCGGCTGGGCCAGGAGGCGGGCTTTCCGCCTGGCGTGCTGAACCTGATCACCGCATCGCGCGCGCAGGCCGCGACGGCAGTGGATACATGGCTGGCGGACAGCCGCATCCGCAAGATCACCTTCACCGGCTCGACGCCGGTGGGCAAGCACCTGGCCCGCGAATCCGCCGCCACCCTGAAGAAGCTGTCGCTGGAACTGGGCGGCAACGCGCCCTTCATCGTGTTCGACGACGCCGACCTGGAGGCGGCGGTCGATGGCGTCATGGCGGCCAAGTTCCGCAACGGCGGCCAGACCTGCGTCTGCCCCAATCGCGTCTATGTGCAGGCGGGTGTGTATGATCGTTTCGCCACCCTGCTGCGCGACAAGGTCGCGGCGCTGCGCGTGGGGCCTGGCACCGACCCGGCCAGCCAGATCGGCCCCATGATCAACGCCCGCGCGGTCGACAAGATCGCCCGCCACGTCGACGACGCCCGCGCCCAGGGCGCCCGCGTGCTGACCGGCGGCGAGCGCCTCACGCACCTGGGGCCGCATTACTTTGCGCCGACCGTGTTGGGCGGGGCCCACGCCGGCATGGCGCTGTGCGGCGAGGAAACCTTCGGGCCGGTGGTGCCGCTGTTCCGCTTCGACGACGAAGCCCAGGCCATCGCCGCCGCCAACGACACGCCATTCGGCCTGGCCTCGTACTTCTACACGCAGGACGTGCGCCGTATCGAGCGCGTGTCGCGCGCCCTGGAATCGGGCATCGTCGGCGTCAACGAAGGCGCGCTGGCCTCGGAGGCCGCGCCGTTTGGCGGCGTCAAGGAATCCGGCTACGGCCGCGAAGGCTCGAAATACGGATTGGATGATTATCTGTCGATCAAGTATGTGTGCCAGGGCGGGTTGGGGTAAGCCGCTGAGGCGGGAAGGCGGCGCCCCGTGTGGCGCCCGCGAGGCATCGCCACAAAGATCGGCAATCACACGTTCCGTGCGATCGGTATCACCCGGTATCTGAAAAACGGCGACACGCTCGAGATGCTCTGCTCGCTCACGCCGCCTGGCCACTTCGGCCACAGGATCTCGGTCGGCTTCGCGTAGTATCCGAACGATCTACTCTTCGCTGTCACCTTGCCTTCTTCATCTCGACATCAATCTACCCGCCTCACCACTGATACCCTACCTTCAAACTAACCACCCTCCCCGCTCCCGCAAAGCACCCGTTATCCAGGTCATAGCATCCCCCGCTATACCGCTTGTCCGTCAAGTTCGACACATTCAACTGCACCTTCGTCCCTTTCAAGCTGGGCACCTGCCGCCCCAGGTCGTAATGCAGTTGCGCATCCACCAAGGTGTATCCCGGCACGCGGAAATCCTGCAGCGTCTTGTATCCACCCCAGCTTCCGCCGTTATGCCGCACCCCGAGCGCCGCGCCCCACCCGGACGGCGCATCCCACGCCAGCCAGACGCCGCCAAAGCGCGTCGGCACGCGCGATGGCGTCCGGCCCACTTCATTGGCATTGCCCTTGGTGTATGCGACGTTCTGCCACGTATACGCCGCGATCACGCTCCACTGCGGCGACAACCGCGCATGCGCTTCCAGTTCCAGGCCGCGTGATCGGACTTCGCCCGACTGGACGGACAGGCGCGGGTTGGCCGGGTCGGCGCTCAGCACATTGGTCTGGGTCAGGTGGTAGATGGCCGCCGAGAACAGCGCATCCCAGTTCTCCGGCTGGTACTTGAGGCCGGTCTCGAACAGCTCGCCCCGGGTCGGCTTGAACGGCTCGCCGCTGGCGGACAGGCTGTTCACGGGCTCGAAGGACTGCGCGTAGGTCGCATACGGCGCCAGGCCATTGTCGAAGCGATACAGCGTGCCGGCGCGCACGGTGGTGGCCTGGTCCTTCTGGATAAAGCCGCTGTGCCAAAGCTTGTCGGTGGAATCTATGGTCGACCAATCCTGGCGCACGCCAACGGTGGTGTGCCAGTTTCCCAGCGCGATCTGGTCCTGCACGTACAGGCCGGTCAGCGTCGAGCGCGTGCCCTTGTCCATGACCGTGGGCGGGACGGGCTGCGATGCGCCGTAGACGGGGTTGTAGATGTCCAGCTTAGTGCCGTTGTAGGTTGTGCGGTAGTCGCCATCGCCGCGCATCTGCTCCCACACCAGGCCGGCCAGCAGTTCGT
>LXNH01000431.1_pt1 | contig 11022 bp, 10 predicted proteins | sample 809111 | NCBI WGS metagenome assembly LXNH01 (sample SAMN04870528, study PRJNA318959) | seawater metagenome | biome: 00002010; material: water; isolation source: marine seawater | place: Greece: Milos, Mediterranean Sea | collected 2013-05-29 | depth 5-7 m
AAGCCTCGGAATACTCGAGGGCTTCGATGTGTGTCTCGAGATGTCGGGCTCACCCGTTGCGTTCCGCGATGTGCTGGACAAAATGATCAACGGCGGCAACATCGCCATGCTCGGCATCATGCCGGATGATACCGGCATTAACTGGACCGACGTCGTATTCAAGGGGCTCAACATCAAGGGCATTTACGGCCGGGAGATGTATGAGACCTGGTATAAAATGGTGATGATGATTCAGAGCGGGCTCCCCGTGGAACGCATCATTACGCACCGACTTCACTACACCGAATTCCAAGAGGGCTTTGACATTATGCGCTCTGGGCAGTCGGGTAAAATCATCCTCGACTGGAAGGACTGACATGAGCTACCAAGCGGCAAAAGGCAGCTTCGCTGACGAAATTGCTGGTATCAAAGAGGCAGGCCTCTGGAAAACAGAGCGTGTGATTGCCTCTGACCAGAAAAACGACATCACGCTGGCTGATGGGTCTAATGTCATCAACATGTGCGCTAACAATTATCTTGGACTGGCCAACCACCCCGATGTTAAGGAGGCGGCGAGCGACAGTTTGAACACCTGGGGCTTCGGCTTGGCGTCTGTTCGGTTCATTTGTGGCACTCAAGGGATTCACAAGACACTCGAGGAGCGCGTGTCTCGTTTCCTCGGCATGGAGGACACGATTCTCTACGCTGCCTGCTTCGATGCCAATACAGGTCTGTTCGAGACCATTCTTGGCCCTGAAGACGCCGTGATTTCAGATGAGCTTAATCACGCGTCAATCATCGATGGTGTGCGGCTCTGCAAAGCCGCGCGCTACCGCTATCGCAACAACGACATGTCCGATCTCGAGGCCCAGTTGAAGGCCGCGCGAGACAAGGGTGCGCGTAGAATCCTCATCACCACAGACGGTGTTTTTTCGATGGACGGCACCATCGCGCAACTCGATAAGATCTGCGACCTCGCAGATAAATACGACGCCATGGTTCACCACGACGACTGTCACGCGACGGGCTTTATGGGCGCCACCGGTCGCGGTGTTCACGAGTACTGCGGCGTCATGGATCGAGTCGACATTATAACTGGAACCTTTGGCAAAGCGCTTGGCGGTGGCTCAGGTGGCTACACCTCGGCCCGACAGGAGATCGTTGACTTATTGCGTCAACGCTCAAGGCCTTATCTCTTCTCAAATACGCTTGCGCCTTCCATCTGCGCGGCGTCCCTGAAAGTGCTCGACATGCTGGAAGCATCGACCGTACTGCGGGATCGGCTTGAAGAAAACACGCATTATTTTCGTGCGCAGATGCAAGAAAACGGCTTCGCTGTGCCTGAAGGCGATCACCCCATCGTGCCTGTGATGTTAGGTGATGCCGTCGTCGCACAACAAATGTCTGAGCGCCTGCTGGAACTCGATATCTTTGCCATTGGGTTCTTCTACCCCGTGGTGCCGCAAGGTAAAGCGCGCATTCGTGTACAAATCTCAGCAGGGCACACCAAGGCGGACCTCGACAAGGCCGTTGCTGCTTTTGCGACTGCACGGGACGAGCTGGCTGCCTGAGTCGTATTACACTCAAGTCCTAGGCAGTTTTGGTCGCTAACCTACCAAGGAATGCCGCAATTAGGCTGGCGAACCATGTTTGGATTGAGGCTGTCAGGGCTGAGCTTGCTTGCCCTCTTAACCAGCTGTTCGAGTGTTAACCATAATCTCGGTGATGAACGATGGTTCAACGCCAGCCTTCCAATTCATCTACAGCACACGTTTTTTGAGCAAGAGCAGGCGTTTTGCCAGCGAGCGGCTGACCAGTGGATTCCCGCACCCGACGTACACTTTTCATTCAACGGTGTTCGCCAAATCAATGGGGCAGCAAAGGTGAGCGTTGAAGGGTACAACGCCGCGGTAACATCGGGCCCAACTGCCGAGAGCAACATTACCAGACTCAGCGGTTCAAACGTGGGATTCTGGAAAATGGCGTCGGCCGCGACAATGACAAACTACAGAGAGTCCAGAGACGCGAAGGGTTGTTTGACGTCTCTAGGTTGGCAAACGACGAACGACACTTGGAACGACACACCCAGCGATTTAAATGAGAGCACTGCTTTAAACAAGAGCGTCATTACGTTAGTCAAGCAGGGTTATCGGCATCCCATGATTGGCAAAGAGGTTGTGGCGCTGATCGATATGAGTAAAAGCACCCAACAGAGTGATCGTCTAACCATCCATACGTCAGAGATACCTTTTTTCAATCCCGACGTTATCTACAACTGTACGCATGAACTCGAGAGCTCGTGGTTTTCGAGGACGGGCACCTTAGCCTGCCATGGGAGATCACCTTTGCCCGTTCGCATCGAATCCTGCAGCCCAGTATCGCAGTGGATTCAGTTCTACTTTTAATGCCCCCTCATTGCTGTTGACGTAACTACAACAGCGACTTGCCAGACATCGCAGAATTGGTGTTTATTGAGTGACGATAAGTCGAACAAGCAGGGCTCAATGGCAAGCGAGACCGAAGTCAAAATCCGAGCGGCCGTCACGAAGGCCTTAAACACGTCGGCAGCGTTGCATCGGAAACTAAAAAACCCGTTTCGAAAACACATGTTTATGACGGGAATTCATGAGCCTATGACTGAGGAGTTATCGCTTGACCACCTCGAGGTATCCGGTGACATCCCCGATGCTCTCAACGGAACCTATGCTCGAATTGGCCCAAACCCCTTCAACCCAGATCCGCGTGGACACCACTGGTTTGTCGGTGATGGCATGGTGCATGGTATTCGCCTGTCTAGTGGGAGAGCGGAGTGGTACCACAATCGGTACATCAGGGCCGGGACGCTGGAGACAAAAGGAGGGCCACCAGCGGCGGAGGGACCCAGGCGGGGTGCTCGAGACACGGTGAACACCAATGTGCTCAAGCTGGGCGGCAGGACACTCGCACTCGTAGAGTCGGGGCCTTTCCCGTTTGAGCTTGATAGCAATCTAGATACGGTGCAGTCCACAGATTTGAACGGCACCCTGACCCGACCATTCAGTGCCCACCCGCATGAAGATCCCATTAGCGGAGCGTGGCATGCCATTACTTACGAGCCCGAAACGCAGGATACGGTATGGCACGTCTGCTTGAGTAAGGCCGGTGAGGTGATTTCCGAGCGTCCTATTTCCGTGGCCGATGGACCCTCGATTCACGAGTGCAGCCTTACGGAAGATTATATTATTGTCTTCGACTTACCCGTCACACTATCCATGGCAGCCCTTGCTCAAGGATTCCATTTCCCGTTTCGCTGGAATGCGCGCCATGCGGCCAGAGTCGGCTTATTGCCTCGCCGGGGAACGGTTGAGGAAATTATCTGGTGTGACGTCGATCCCTGCTATGTATTTCATGTCGCCAATAGCTTCCAGAATACAGACGGCAGCGTGACCATCGACTGCTGTGCCTACGAAAGCATGTTCGCGCACGGACCGGACGGCCCCAACGGTGTCCCCTGTGGTTTTGAGCGCTGGCACGTCGACCCGGAGAAACGCCGCGTAACTCGAGCGGCGATTGACCCATCGGCTCAGGAGTTTCCCCGCATTGATGAGCGCCGATTCGGCCAGTCGTATCGACATGCCTGGGTCGTTAGCCAACCCCGCGAGGCTGTCTCAAATTTCGTCGCCCAGAATGCGCTCTATCACCATGATCTTGAGACGGGTGAGAAACGCAGGCACGACTTTGGTCCGGACCAGGTAGGCGGTGAGTTCGTGTTTATCCCCCGTGCGCCAGACGCTGACGAAGCCGACGGCTGGCTAATGGGCTTAGTCATCGACGCAAGAAACGATAGCACTCAACTCCAATTCTTTGAGGCCCTTGATATTGAAAAAGGGCCCGTGGGCGCAGTACATATTCCTCACCGGATTCCCCCTGGCTTTCACGGCAACTGGATACCCGATTAACAAAAGCACCAACCAACGTATTAAACAATAACGATAAAGGATGACTCACATGCAACTCGATCTAGCAACGACGTCAATACTCGCGGGCATGATGCTCAATGAGACGCCTGCACTAAATACCCTGACACCGGAAGAAGGGCGTCTCGTTTTCTCGGAAATTAATCGCTCTATGCCACCTGGGCCTGCACGGATTAGCAGTTTGGATATCGAAATCCCTGTTGACGGCGGCAGTATTAGAGGCCGCGTACTCACACCCCCATCTACAGCCAAAAGCCTGATGGTGTATTACCACGGTGGAGGCTGGGTCATTGGCAATACCGACGACTACGACGCTGTCGGTCGTCACCTGGCAGAAGTGTGTGAGTCGATCGTCGTCATGGTCGAGTACCGCAAGGCCCCAGAGCACCGATTCCCTATCCCTGTAAATGACTGCTATACGGCCCTCCAGTGGGTGGATGATCACCGAGGGGACATCAATGCCCTCGACCTGCCGCTTGTCGTCGCAGGTGACAGTGCAGGTGGCAATCTGGCGGCAGTGATGGCGATACAGTCACGTGACGAGGGTGGCCCAAAAATCGATCTTCAAGCACTGATCTATCCCGTAACGGACGGGAGAATGGGCGCCAAGAGTTGGGGCGATGAGGACAAGCAATTGTTCCTAACCAGCGACATCATGGCCTTCTTTTGGGAGCACTACGCTGACAGCTCGCAAAGACTCGATCACAGAGCTTCACCACTGTTAGCCGATAATCTGAGCAACCTTCCACCCGCTGTAGTACTTACCGCGCAATACGACATTTTGGTTGACGAGGGTAGAGCCTATGCAGAAGCCCTAGAGGCGGCTGGCGTCACCGTCAGCTATAAGGACTTCGCTCAGCAAATGCATGGTTTCTTTGCCATGCCCGCCGCATTGCCCGCTGCCGGTATAGCCATGCAATGGCTGGCACAGGAGATGGACCGTCACCTCATGGCAGCCGAACGGAAGGATGTGGTGGTTGTCGGTGCAGGTTTTTCGGGCATGTACCAGCTCTACAAACTGCGTAAGCAGGGACTTGATGTTCAGGTGTTTGAGGCGGGCAGCGATGTGGGCGGCACTTGGTATTGGAACCGTTATCCAGGCGCCCGTGTTGATATCGAGAGCATGGCCTACTCCTTCTCATTCTCAGAGGAGCTACAGCAGGAGTGGGAGTGGTCCGAGAAGTACTCGCCTCAGCCCGAGCTTCTTAAGTACGCCCAGCATATTGCGGACCGCTTCCAACTAAAAAACCATATTTCGTTTAACACACGAGTGGCTAGTGCGCATTTCGATGAGGATGCGGATGAGTGGCTCGTGACTACCGAATGTGGTCGGCGCATAAGAGCGCAACATATAGTGATGGCAACAGGCGTCCTATCAGCCTCGAAAGAGCCCGATATCGCCGGACGAGAGAGCTACGTGGGAGAGACGTATCGCACAGGTTTGTGGCCCAAAGAGGGTGTCGACTTCACGGGCAAGCGGGTCGCCGTCATTGGAACAGGGTCGTCGGCCGTGCAAGCAATTCCATTGATTGCCGAGGAAGCGTCTGAGCTCGTCGTTTACCAGCGCACCGCAACCTTCACGACACCTGCGCTCAATCATGCACTCAAAAAAGAAGATGCGGACGCGATCAAGTCGAACTACGGCGAGTATCGAGCCACTCAGAAGCTCAACGTGCTGGGCGTCGTTAACGAACGCTCAGTGGATCGGGCAATTGATGCGACTTCGGAAGAGCGAGAACGGCGGTTTACCGAGGGCTGGGAGAGCGGGATTCTTCCAGGGATGCTGTTCCAGTTCGCCGATTTGCAGGTTGAGCAGGAAGCCAATGATCATATCTCCGAATACATCCGCGACCGCATTCGCGATACCGTGAAAGATCAGCAGACAGCGCAGGATCTATTGCCGACTGACTATCCCTATGGAACCAAGCGGCCCTGTATCGATACCAATTACTACGAGACCTTCAATCGGGACAATGTGTCGCTGGTTAACCTGCGCCGGACGCCTATCGAAACCATCACCGACAAGGGCATCCAGACACTAGAGGGTGAGCGTGAGTTTGATGCCATTGTCTATGCCACCGGCTTCGATGCGATGACGGGCCCCCTACTTCGGGTCGATATCCGCGGTCGAGGTGGTGTCAAACTTCAGGATGCATGGATTGATGGACCTCGGTCTTATCTGGGTATCGCGATACATGGATTCCCAAACCTATTCACCATCACCGGTCCATCAAGCCCGTCGGTCCTAAGCAATATGCTGGTATCCATCGAGCAGCATGTTGATTGGGTGAGCGACTGTATCCAGTGGATGCGCGAGGAAGGGAAAGCCACCATCGAGCCGTCAGACAGTGCCGAGCGCGAATGGGCGGAGCACACTGAGCAACTGGCCAATATGACCCTCTACCCCAAGGCGAATAGCTGGTACATGGGGTCAAACGTACCCGGAAAGCCACGCATGTTCCTCGCTTACGTGGGCGGGGTCGGGACCTACCGACTCATATGCGACCAGGTTGCAGCCAGTGGCTATCACGGTTTTGAAGCGGCTTAGCCCAGAAGAACGTAAACTAACGACCCGGCTGCGGCCGGGTTTTTTCTGTCTGTAGGATTACTTTAACCAACCGTGAGAGTACCGCATGGAAATTTGGGTCGACGCTGATGCCTGCCCAGGCATAATTCGTGAAATCATCGCAAAGGCGGCGCATAGACGCGGGATCAACACAACGTTCGTGGCCAACCACAGCTTCAGCTTACCTAAGTCACCGCACGTGCGGCTCTATCAGGTCCCAAGTGGATTTGATGAGGCGGACAAGGAAATAGAGCGGCGCGTAAGCGAGGGTGATTTGGTGATCACGGCCGACATCCCACTCGCGTCTGATGTGCTCGATAAGTCCGCATTGGTATTGACCCCTCGCGGTGAGCGGTACACAGAAAATAACATCAAGCAGCGGCTACAAATGCGCGATTTCATGGAGACCATGCGCTCATCGGGCGAACATAACGGAGGCCCCTCAGCTTTAAGCCTCACCGATAGAAAGCATTTCTCAGATCAGTTGGATCGAGTGCTGACCCGAGCAGAGCGAGCAGGTTAGCCGCTCGACGGAGGCGCTTGCATGCGGATACCAATTACTTGGAGCCGTGAATTACTTTTTAATTTCTACAAACACTCTGAAAGCGATGTATGGAGCAAAGTTTATAGAGGCGATAAGTACTGATTTCATCAAAAATCTGAATAGATTAATTAATCATGGGCTCAACTCAGGCACCTCGTCACATCTACGTTTTAAAAATGCGGCAGGTGCCCAGCGTGCAACTTGAAGTACCGCGCTGATAAAGATGACTCATTTGTTACTTATGTTTGAAAAAGAGGTTGTACAGACAATCTCAATAAAATCTTTAGGTGTATAATTAGGCCGACACTTTTTCGAGTCGGGACTGCACGAGAAAGCGGTCTAAAAAGCTCAAAATACACTGATGCTTATGCTTGGTAGGGTCATTAAATGAGTAGTAAGGCTAGAGATTTTTACCACACGCAAGATGAGCTTAATTTGGCTTGGCGCTATCTGGCACGCTCACAAGTAAGTGCAAGTATTGAACTGGACACTCTCTCAGTAGAAATAGAGTCAATATCAGAATCAGTTCGATCTTACTCTCCCGAGATTGATAAGTTTATTGATCTCACTCAAAAAAAAATATCGTTGCTAGAAGCTGCCTTGCAAACCGAAGTTGTGCACACAGATGAAGAAAGTGATCTGATTGAATTAGTTAGGCAGCGTGTAGAGGTTAGCCTGAGCAGCAGCGGTATGGGCTTTTTTTCACAAGAAAGCATTGATGAAGATGCTGTGATCGAAATTTTGCTGTACCTCGATACAGTCGACAAAGAGTTAAATCTCGAAGCCTCCGTTTTAGAGTCTCGAGTGTCTGCCGATTCCGAGAATCCAGGCTTTTGGATAAGGACAAGATTTACTCGAAAACAAGACCAAAAAATTGATCTCCTCCTTGCGCATGTGTCCCAACGACAAATAGAAAAATTAGAGAGAAAGTCTAAAGTGATAGTGCCAAGTTGAGAGCTGTAGCCAATGCTTGTAATGAAGCTTCTAGCCCAAACACTTGAAGCGAGGGACGAATTGGCCATCGAGATTAACCTGCTCAAGGAAGTTTTTTAAGGGCCTCACCCAAAGACCATAATCGCCATATTCGGCGCGATATAATACCATCCACTCTTCGGTCTCCGAGTGCCTTACCACATCAATGACCGTGTAGTGCTTACCGTTCTTGTAATGCACATAGGTGCCGGGGTCAGGTCGATCGGTCATTCCGAAATACCGCCAAACGTTTTCGCTATGGCTGTTTGAAGCCTGCTCAAAGTCTCCCCCATAAGAAGACAGTCCGCATCTCGATGTGCCAGCACATCTTCGTGAAGCTCCTCATTGATACCTTTCAGCTCATCGCTAAAGCGAATGCGACGCAGACTCAGATCCTTATCGACCACAAAGTCGACTTGGTCTTGCCACGATAACGCCAGCCGGACGGCCTGCTTACCGGACTCGATATGCCGTCTAATTTCATCGGATTCGAGATACATGCCTCGCACTCGAACAACACCACCCTCCTCCTGAGGATCCTCCAAATCGACATCGCCCCCGAGACTCAGACCCTCTGGTAGCCCCCCGTTAAGTAGCCACTGGCTCATCACGATCACAGGCGATTTTTGTGTGTCGGGAATGACCACAGGGAGATTGCCCAGACCTTCACGAAGCAGCGATAGCAGCTCCTCGGCGCGCGCTGCACTGGCGGTATTCGACCAAACCCAGCCTTCGCGGTCGTTAATCAGTGCCTCCAGATATTGCGATTTGGTAAACGCACGCGGCATCAAGTCCTGAGTGACCTCATCGACAATATCCAAGCGCTCCTTTCGCTGAACACGGCGCCCTTGGCCTGTCTGGATTTCCTGAATACGGGAGTTCACCTCGCTTCGAATGACCGAGGCAGGTAATAGTCGTTCCTCGCGCTGCAGGCGAATCAGCCAGTAATCGCCAGATTTGTGAACAAAATCAGTCGCATCATCTGACAAAGCGGCCACCCATCCCCTCGATACAGGTTGACTTGGTCGAGAGGGCTGAAAAGGGCGTCTAGATAATCGCTGCGAGAGCTCGCTGGCATCAATACCAAGGCGACCGGGCAGTCTATAGGGGCGGGCGTTACGGAACCACATGAAAAGTACTCTTTGTTTCTTCAGGCACGCGCGTTAGTCGCGCATAAACGCAATCTTTTGCGAGCGAGATAGTGTAGGAGGATTTTCAAACTATTGCTCGTCTGATCGCACGAATACGTTAAATTACTTATCCATTGAAATAGCAAGCGAAGGAAATTTATCAATGCGCTACTTGCACACCATGATCAGAGCCAGCGATCTCGATAAAACGCTCGAGTTTTTTGTCAGTCACTTGGGCCTTGTCGAGGTGCGACGGTACAACAGCGAACAAGGTCGCTTTACCTTGGTGTTTCTCGCAGCACCGGGCGATGTCGACCACGCAGAAGTAGCGCAAAGTCCGTTGGTGGAAATCACCCATAACTGGGACCCCGAAGACTACGACGGAGGCAGAAACTTTGGCCACCTTGCCTATCGTGTCGACAACATCTACGACACTTGCGAGAAGCTACAGGATGCGGGCGTCGTGATTAACCGCCCACCGCGCGATGGGCGCATGGCCTTTGTGAGATCCCCCGACGGTATCTCGATCGAACTGTTACAAGACGGTGATGCACTGCCAGCGCAAGAGCCATGGGCATCAATCGAAAATAAGGGGACGTGGTGACTTTCGAGGTTTTCTTCAACCTTCGGGTAACACCTTCATAGCTGCCTGAACAATTGGGCTAACTCGCGAGGAAGCTCAGCATCCAACCAGCAACACGGCCGCCCTCATGATCGTGCTGCTGCAGCGATTCGCGTCCCTGAGCAACACGATCCGCGCCAATCATGTCGTAACGAAATGACATGATCGCTTCAGAGTACTTATCGATGAACTCGGGGTGTCCCTGAAGGGTGAATATGTGCTCGCCCATGACAAATCCCGCGTTCTCGCAGTGCGCGTTGGAGACAATATTGCGTGCGCCTGGTGGGAGTTCCTGTACCTGGTCTTGATGCGACGCCACCAGCTTTAGCTGACCGGACTGCGCTCCATTAAAGGGCGCTTTATCAAGCTCATAGGTTTGAATACCAACGCCCCAACCTTTATCAGACTTTGAGACAGCGCCCCCTAAAGCCCTGGCAATGATTTGATGACCGAAGCAGATGCCGACCATCTTTTTGCGCCTCGCATGGAGCTTCTGGATTAAGGCCTCGAGATCTCGGATCCACTGCTTATCGTCGTAGGCCGAGCTCTTACTGCCCGTGATGATAAACCCATCCACCGAATCGATGTCATGATCAGTGGGATGAACGCCCTCCTCAACATCCCAGATTGCAAAACTCACCGAAGGGTCGGCCTCCAAAAGTAGCCGCTTAAACATATCGGGATATTCGCCAAAGTCTGGCACCCATTCTGGTCTGACGGTATCTGTTTTAAGAATCCCTATGTGCATATTGGCTGTCATCTAATGTTTTTTTAGTAGTCATATTTTTGTGATATTTCAACATCACACTACGTGGTATTGTGACGCAAGACGCTAGTAAAAGGCGATCTGGGGGAAAAGTAATATTACTATGGCGATCATGGCGACACTCCAACAAATCGATCTCGCACTCTTCGATAAACTGTTCTATTTTGGGCGAGACAACAAGGCAATGACCAAGAGCGCTATTGCCCTCTCGCGCAGTGGCGATGGTTACTTACAATTAATAACCCCTGCCATGGTGTGGCTGTCCGAGTCGGTGCTCGCTCCGACCTACGTCGTCGCTCTGGCAGCTGCCGTGCTTGTGGAGCGCATCACATACTTTGTTCTTAAAAATACGCTTAAGCGTTTGAGACCTTGCGACTTTAAGAAAAACCTTAAATCTCTTGTAGCCGCATCCGACAAATTCAGCTTCCCATCCGGCCATACGTCAGCGGCCTTTTGCTTCTCAACCATTACCGTCATCACCTTTGGT
>LXNH01000432.1_pt1 | contig 11002 bp, 8 predicted proteins | sample 809111 | NCBI WGS metagenome assembly LXNH01 (sample SAMN04870528, study PRJNA318959) | seawater metagenome | biome: 00002010; material: water; isolation source: marine seawater | place: Greece: Milos, Mediterranean Sea | collected 2013-05-29 | depth 5-7 m
GTCGCCTGCTGACCATTACACGTAACCAGGTCAAGCTTGAAGAGCAAGCCGCACAGAAAAAGGTTATTAAAATCAATGATGTGCAGGGTTATTCTCGTAAAATAGGCATCATCGACATACCCGCTTTTTATCTTGATTTCGACGCATATCGACGCGGTGACCCTGAGTTCAAGTCAACGACACGTGATGTCGCCAAAATAATTCATGAGTTGAACCAAGAGGATATCGACGGGCTGGTCATTGATCTCCGGAACAACGGAGGAGGATCTTTGCGTGAGGCTAATGAACTTACGGGTCTATTTATCGAATATGGGCCTACCGTTCAGATTCGCAGCGCTAGCAGTCGCGTCTATCGTGACGGGAAACGCCGACGAGGTCCTTACTACGACGGTCCGGTAGCCGTCATGATTAATCGGCTCTCCGCTTCTGCATCCGAAATCTTTGCCGGAGCACTACAGGATTATGGCCGCGCAGTGATAGTGGGCGACAGGAGCTTCGGCAAAGGCACAGTCCAAACACTCCTCGAACTACCTGAAGGGCAACTAAAGGTGACAGAGAGCAAGTTTTATCGAATCTCAGGTGATAGTACCCAGCACCGCGGCGTCGTGCCGGACATCAGCTTCCCCTCCCTACTCCAGCACGATGAAATTGGTGAGAGCGCCTACGACAATGCGCTCGACTGGGACCGAATTGCGCCAATTCGCTACCGAGATTACGGGGCTGTGAGTTCAATCCTGCCAATTCTGGCCAAGCGCCACAGTGAGCGGGCGATGGACAATCCTGATTTTCAGTACATTCTGGATCAACAGGTTCTGGCCGAAGATATCCGCAGCGAAGAACGTGTCTCCCTCAACGAAGCTGAGCGGAGAGCTGAGCGGGAGCAGCAGGAAGCCAATTATCTTGCTATCGAAAATGCTCGGCGACTGGCCAAGGGAGAGAGTCTGCTGTCATCACTCGACGAATTACTCGACCAAGAGGCTTCGGACGCAATCGATGTGGCCGAAAACGAGGTTATTGACAGTTCTGCACTGCCAGAGGGTGCGACGGATACAACAAACGGCGAGGAAGAAGCCGACGCTGGTGATGATCCCGATGCCCTCGCGGTGGAAACTGCAAGGATCTTGGCAGACGCGATCAATCTGCGATCGCCCGCTGTTGTTCAGCGGGGGACTCCCTAGCCTATCCTTGCCTCACCCACGTATTCAGCGAGAGCCTGAGGCAACACTACGCTGCCGTCAGCCTGTTGGTAGTTTTCCAACACAGCTACTAGTGTCCGCCCCACGGCAAGCCCCGAGCCATTCAGCGTATGGGCGAGCTCGGGTTTACCTGTTTCCGGATTTCTCCAGCGGGCCTGCATTCGTCGGGCCTGATAATCCCTAAAGTTTGAGCAACTCGATATCTCGCGATAAGCCTGTTGACCGGGTAACCACACCTCAAGATCGTAGGTCATGGCCGCGGAAAAGCCTAAATCGCCTCCGCAGAGACGCACCTTACGATATGGTAGGCCCAGCAGCTGCAAAATACGCTCAGCATGACCGGTTAATCGCTCTAGCGCCTCGTCGGACTGACTCGGCCGCACTACCTGTACCAGCTCCACCTTTTCGAACTGGTGCTGGCGAATTAGGCCGCGAGTGTCTCGCCCATAACTGCCTGCTTCGCTCCGAAAACAGGGTGTATGGGCAACGTACTGAACACCGTTGGGGCCCATGGCGTCTTCACTAAGAATCTGATCCCGAAACAAGTTGGTTACCGGCACTTCCGCAGTGGGAATGAGGTAATACTCGGAATCGCCTTCTAACCTAAAGGAGTCCTCGGCGAATTTTGGTAGCTGCCCGGTGCCGAACATGGAGTCACGGTTAACCAAGAAGGGAACATACACCTCCTCATAGCCGTGCTCACGGGTATGGATATCTAACATTAACTGCGCGAGGCCACGTTGTACTCTGGCCAAGGCCCCCTTGAGCACGCTAAAGCGGCTCCCCGATAACCGACTGGCCGCCTCGAAGTCGAGAAGCCCCAGCCCCTCCCCCAAATCCGAGTGATCCTGCGGTGTAAATTCGAAGCTTGTCGGTTCTCCCCAGGTGGTAACGAGCTCATTAGCCGTATCGTCATCGCCTTCAGGAACAGCTTCGTCCGGAAGATTGGGAGTTTCTAATAGCATCGCATCGAGTTTCGCCTGAACACGCTTAGCATCTTCAACTGCGGCATCTAGTTCTGATGAGAGGCGATCCAAGGTAGCGTTAACCTCGGCTTTTGCATCGTCCACCGACATTCCGCCGGCAATAAGACTGCCGATCTGCTTGGAGGCTTTTTTACGCTCAGCCAAGAGATCCTGTGACGACACATCCGCGGTTTTTCGCTCAGCGTCGAGGCGAAGAAACTCCTCTACCTGAAACCGATGTTTTTTCTTCATCAGTGCGGCGGCGATGCGCTCAGGATCTTGTCGTACAACTTTGATATCAAGCATGGTGTCTGGGTCTAGTAAGCGGCCGCGTAGTTTAACGCCAAACAGCGATCAGTTGACTAGTGGGCGGGCAATTATGTACCCGGCCGCACATGCAACCAGGCAAACCAGCATCGAGACCATGGCATGTAGACCAGCATTCAGGCACTCACCCGCGAGCCCGCGCTGGATCACTTCCATGGAAAATGTAGAAAACGTGGTAAACGACCCGAGGACCCCTACCACTAGCAATAATCGATATTGCTCGGGCAGGCTTTGGGCTTCCATAAGCACGAGAGCGCCACCAATCAAACCGGATCCGATGGCATTGACCAGCAACGTCGATGTCAGCCAGCCGGCATCAGCAAAGCTTAGGCTTAAGGCATAGCGCCCAAGGCCGCCTACCATGGCTCCAATGGCGACAAACACCCAGTTCATCGCATCGGCTCTTCGACGATCAAGCTTTGTGTACTGGTTTCATCGTAGAGCTCGAATGAGGTAGGCAACTTGAAATCAAAATCAGCAGGGCTCAGCGACCCCCGTGTTTCGATCGTCAGTGTCACTACCGTCTGCTGACCCAGAGCGTCCGTCGTCGAAATAACCAGAGTCTCCTGCCCTTTCCATTCGGCGGTCACCCGCTGTAACTCCGCCCCAATCAGCGCGTCCACGCTAAGTGTCGTATCGCTCCTCTCAATCACCGTCACATCATTCTCTTCAGGCAGGTCTCCCCAGATAAACCTCAGGGGTGTATTTGCAGCGCCCAGCGTATCTCGCTTAATGACGATGCCGAGCTCCTCGTCTTGCTGCCAGAATGCCTCGTCGTTGATCAAATAGCGCTGACGCTCGGGTCTCTCGGTTTGCCAATCAATATAGTTTGGGCGCAATACGCGAAACCCACCTGTCGTCTCCGAGAGTCGTGCGCCGTCTTCGTCGAGAATGACTTGGGTAAAATCACCTTGAGCAGAACTATCGGTTGCGAGGGCGCCCCACGGCGCCCCTAAGACAGCCGCGGAGGCTATTAAAGCCATACTGGTAACCACAAATTTCAGGATGGAGCTATTGAGTTCCAAGGTGCTCTACTCGTCGCCTACTGGTGGGGGTGCAAGAACCTCTCGCTGCCCGTTCGTGCCCATGGCCGACACCACGCCTGCAGCCTCCATGGTTTCAATCAGGCGCGCCGCTCGGTTGTATCCAATCCTGAGCTTTCGCTGCACCGAAGAAATCGATGCGCGCCGACTGCTGCAAACATAGTGTACCGCCTCATCGTAAAGCGCATCGCTCTCTGGATCGTCATCCCCCGAGCTCGCCGATTGGATCTCGGCTGCAGTCACAGGCGTTTGGCCACCTTCATCCAAGAGGCGCTCGATATAATCCGGAGTGCCACGCTTACGCCAGTCTGCTACGACGCGATGAACCTCATCATCGGAACAAAAAGCGCCGTGGACACGTGTCGGCGTACTTGAGCCCGACGGGAGGTAAAGCATGTCGCCATAGCCCAACAGTTGCTCCGCCCCGCCCTGATCGAGAATGGTGCGTGAGTCGATCTTCGAGGAAACCGAAAAAGCCACCCTCGATGGGATATTCGCCTTAATTAACCCAGTAATGACATCCACAGAGGGTCGCTGTGTCGCCAACACGAGGTGAATACCGGCCGCCCTCGCCTTCTGCGCAATCCGCGCAATCAGTTCTTCGACCTTCTTGCCGACAATCATCATCATGTCGGCGAACTCATCAATAACCACAACGATACTAGGCAATTTTTCCAGCTGTGGCGCGACCTGCTCCTCTCCGGTTAACTCGAGCACCGGATCGGGAATCCATAGCGGATCTTCAATCGGTGTCCCCGCTTTTGCAGCATCGGCTACTTTACGATTGTAGCCCGCAAGATTTCGGACGCCGAGCAGCGACATCAGCTTGTATCGGCGCTCCATTTCTGCGACGCACCACCTAAGCCCATTAGCCGCGTCTTTCATGTCGGTGATTACCGGCGTCAGCAAGTGCGGTATGCCGTCATACACCGATAGCTCCAGCATTTTGGGATCGACAAGAATCAATCGGAGGTCTTCGGGTGATGCCTTGTAGAGCAAACTCACCAGCATACAGTTCACGCCGACCGACTTACCGGAACCAGTCGTGCCAGCCACCAGAACATGCGGCATTTTGGCCAGATCAGCTACAACAGGACTACCCGCGATATCATGCCCGAGGGCGATGGTGAGCGGTGAACGAGCATCACCGAAGGCATTGGAACTCAGTACATCCCGGAAGTTAACGGTTTGTCTATCGGCATTAGGTATTTCGATACCGACGACACTCTTACCCTGAATGACTTCAACAACGCGGACCGAATTCACCGCCAACGAGCGAGCGAGGTCCTTAGCGAGATTGGAGATGCGACTGACTTTAACGCCAGCAGCGGGCTGGATCTCGAACCGAGTAACAACTGGCCCAGGATAAACTGCCACAACTTCAGCACTGATTCCAAAATCAGCAAGCTTCAGTTCCAGGAGCTTTGAGAGCGACTCCAACTCCGATGCCGAGTACCCCTTTGGACCGCTAATAATAGGTGCGTCCAGCAGCTCCAGCGGCGGCATCGGTAGTGTCTCGGTTGACTCAAATAACGTCTGCTGCTTCTCTTTTTCGGCCTTACTACTGAGCTCGCTCGACGCTTTGGGCGGCTTGATCCTGAGTGGCGCCCTAGTTTTTTCCTTCTCGACATGAGCGGCAATTTTCTGACTTCGCTCGGCACGATCCCGCTCTATGCGTCGCCGGTCTCTGCGAGCATCCATAGCTAAGCGCGCACGCTCCATGGAGTCTACAACCCAAGCCTGTAGTCGTCTCGCTAAAGCAAACCAGTCGATATCGAACGCCAGCGTGGCACCCAACACGGTTAACACCACCAGCAGGAGCCGGGCGCCAAGAATCGAGAAATAGGTTGTAAACCAAACACCTACGATGCTGCCAAGAATGCCACCGCTTCCCTGTGGCAAGGACTCGACAGAAGGCAGCTCGATGTGCAATACCCCTGTCAATCCGGCCACAAATGCCACAACGCCAAATAGCATCACCGCCCTGTCAGTCAGCGAAGCCGCGTTAGTGTTATCAGGACGCAAGCGCTGAAAACTCCAGTAGAGAAGCGATATTGGGAGCCAGTAGGCGACATAGCCCACCAGCGAAAACAATAAGTCCGATAGCCGAGCTCCAACGATACCGCCCTGATTAGCCAGGGCATCGCCCGACCCACTCGAGGACCAACTAGGATCGGTCATGCTGTGGGTTACAAAACTGAGGAGAATGTATGCCGCCAACCCGAGCGTAGCGATAAAAATCACGCCGGCCAGCGCTGAGTTGCTACCGGATTGCTCGGAAGATTCAATTGGTTTCGCGAGTGCTTTTTTGCTGGGCAAAGCTGAGTAACCTACGTCACGTTTTGAAAATAGTACCACACTGGAGGGACATTGAAATACTTTGATTTATTGTTTTTTTTCAGGATTTTAAGAGCTATATATAATCTAGTTTCGACAATATGGTAGCTTGCTAAATAGAATGTTTGCGCTACCCTACCCGCCTTCGTTGATATCAGCATGGAAAATTCTTCTCAATGAGTACATCACAGCACCACCGACTCATCATTCTAGGCTCAGGCCCTGCCGGCTACACCGCCGCTGTTTACGCCGCCCGAGCCAACTTAACACCCGTGGTGATTACTGGCATGCAGCAAGGCGGCCAGCTCACAACAACCACAGAGGTTGAGAATTGGCCAGGTGGGCCTGAAGGTTTGCAAGGCCCTGACCTCATGGTTCAGATGCAGCAACACGTCGAGCGCTACGAGGCGAGCATCGTATTCGATCATATCGAGTCAGTTGATCTGACAACACGTCCATTTCAACTCACCGGGTCACATTCCTATAGCTGCGACTCGCTGATTATTGCCACCGGCGCCTCCGCGCAATACCTCGGACTTGAAAGCGAAACCGCATTCATGGGTAAGGGTGTGAGCGCCTGCGCCACCTGCGATGGCTTTTTCTATCGCAATAAAGAAGTGGCTGTCATCGGCGGCGGTAATACCGCCGTTGAAGAAGCGCTTTACCTCAGCAACCTGTGTAGCAAAGTACATCTTGTTCACCGTCGAGATCAGCTACGCGCAGAAAAAGTATTGCAGGAGCGTTTGTTTGCGCGTGAACGCGACGGTCGAATCTCGATCAACTGGAATCATCAGCTCGATGAGGTGCTTGGGGACGACATGGGGGTCACCGGTATGCGCATCAAATCGACGACCGATGGCGCACTGCGAGACGTTGAACTTGCGGGTGTGTTTATCGCAATTGGACACAAGCCCAATACCGATATGTTCGCGAGCCAACTTGCCATGAATGACGGATACATTAATATCGTCAGCGGCAGCGCTGGCAACGCTACCCAGACCTCGATCGAGGGTGTGTTTGCCGCTGGTGACGTCGCCGATCATATATACCGGCAAGCCATCACCTCCGCTGGCTTTGGCTGTATGGCTGCGCTGGATGCCGAGAAGTATCTAGACGCTCAAGAGTAGGCATCCCGTAATTCATGCTCGAAGCCTTCCCTCCTACCAAGCATGCGCTTTCCGATCCTAACGGGCTGCTCGCGGTCGGTGGCGACCTGACGCCACGGCGTCTACTACATGCGTATTCTCGCGGGATATTTCCATGGTACGAGCCCGGGGAGCCCATACTTTGGTGGACGCCAAACCCGCGAGCGGTGCTATTTCCCGAGCGTTTCCATCGATCGCATTCCTTAAAAAAGCTCATTCGCAGCGACACTTGGTCGGTCGCTTTCGATCGCGACTTCGAAGCAGTAATCGACGCCTGCGCAGAACAAACGCCCGAACGCCTAGAAACCTGGATCAGCGACGAAATGAAGATGGCGTATTTGGAGCTCTATCGACTCGGATTCGCGCACTCCATTGAGATTTACGTAGAGGATGAGTTGGCTGGCGGGCTTTATGGCGTGCATTTAGGGAGGGTATTTTTTGGAGAGTCGATGTTCAGCCGATGGTCTAATGCATCGAAACTCGCGCTGCATGCCTTGTGTGACCTCGGGGCGTCAGGCGGCCTAGATATGATCGACTGTCAACTTCCCAATGATCATTTGGAATCATTAGGTATGGAGTTGATCCAGCGAGCGGACTTTGAAAGTATTCTAAAAAAGAGTATTACTGTGATAGAGATCAACGACGACGGGGACATCAGTAGCGAAATTGCTACGCCGCTCTCACTCGATAAAAAGTTGCTCGATACGAGCTTGGCGCTGGGGAAATGATGTGACAGCCAATCTGAGAGAAATAAAGGTTTTCACTACCTTCCCACATCGCTGCTCATATCTCGCTGAACATGAAGCGACCACCCTGTTTGTTGATCCTAGACAGCGCATTACACCGGATTTGTATACCGAACTGTCAGTGATGGGCTTCAGACGCAGCGGCGATCACATCTATCGCCCGCATTGTGCCAGTTGCAAGGCCTGCACGGCGGCGCGGGTCGCTGTCGATGACTTCAGCCCATCGCGGAGCCAAAAACGAGTCATCAATAGTAATCGAGATCTACGTCTGCAAATCACCGACAACGTCATCGATGACGAGGCCTACGAGCTCTACCACCGCTATATCAGCAAGAAACATGCAGATGGTGACATGTACCCACCTGATCGTGAGCAGTATGAGTCGTTTTTGAATAACAGCTTGGGCTGTACACAGTATTTTCGTTTGTACGAAGGTGACCGATTGGTCTGTGTTGCGGTCTCGGATCAGATGCTCGATGGCTTTGCTGCTATCTACACGTTTTATGACCCAGAACTTGAAAAACGAAGCTTGGGAACCTACGCCGTACTGCTGCAGATCGAACACGCTCAGCAATCGAAACTGCCATACGTATATCTAGGCTACTGGATCGAAGGGTGCAGGAAAATGGAATACAAAACGCGATTCCAGCCGCTTGAGATGTTGTTAAATGGCCAGTGGAGACGTGGTGATGCGATCGTGAACGATGACTTGCCTAGTCGCCCCGTGGTGACACTTCCAGAAACGCCTTAGCGCTCCCGATAGGTAATACGCCCCTTCGTCAGATCGTATGGCGTCACCTCTACACGCACCTTGTCTCCCGTCAGAATGCGGATGTAGTTTTTTCGCATTTTGCCAGAGATATGCGCCGTTACGACGTGACCGTTTTCGAGCTTCACTCTAAACGTTGTGTTGGGAAGCGTATCAATGATCTCGCCTTCCATTTCGATCTGATCTTCCTTAGCCATTCAACCTACCAATTAACGGGAAACTGGCGCCGCACTCTATAGGAAACTGCGGTCGAGGAAAACCTGAAAATGAACATTCCTATCAGGCTGATACTGGCTCTTCGATCGTTGCTGTGTCGGCGGACACCAAGAGACCATCACCCTCAGGATCAACTGTGACGACGGCAACGCCTCCCTTACTCAGCGCCCCGAACAGCACCATATCGGCCAATGGCTTTTTGATGTACTCCTGGATGACACGCTCCATGGGACGTGCACCCATTGTTTTGTCGTAACCCTCTTCAACCAGCCACTCACGGGCCGCATCATCGACTTGAAGTTGTACTTGCTTTTCATCGAGCTGTGTCTGCAGCGCCGTTAGGAACTTATCGACAACAGTCAGAATCACCTCTCGATCCAAGGGCTCAAACGGAACGATCGCATCAAGGCGATTGCGAAACTCTGGTGTGAACATCTTGTTAATCGCTTCGAGCGCGTCGGTGCTATTGTCCTGACTAGCGAAGCCGATGGCGCGCTTGGAAATGTTTTCCGCACCTGCGTTGGTGGTCATTACCAAAATGACATTACGGAAATCGGCTTTTCGACCGTTGTTATCGGTCAGCGTGCCATGATCCATCACCTGGAGTAACAGATTGAAAACCTCGGGGTGAGCCTTCTCGATCTCATCGAGCAGTACTACCGAGTGTGGGTGTTTTGTCACTGCGTCAGTTAAGAGACCGCCCTGGTCGTACCCCACATAGCCTGGAGGAGCACCAATAAGACGCGACACAGTGTGTCTCTCCATGTACTCGGACATATCGAAACGAAGCAACTCTAGTCCCAACTGCATAGAGAGTTGTTTGGTCACCTCAGTTTTACCCACACCGGTAGGCCCCGCGAGCAAAAAGCTACCGATCGGCTTATCACCCGAACGGAGACCTGCTCTCGCGAGTTTGATCGAGCTAACTAACTGGCTGACCGCTTTGTTTTGGCCAAATACGACGAGCGAAAGGTTGCCCTCCAGCTTTTCAAGCAGCTCCTTGTCATCCCGATTAACCGTTTTTGGCGGAATTCGGGCAATTTTCGCAATAACCGCCTCAATATCTGATGGGCCCACCACTTTCTTACGCTTGCTGACAGGCTGTAGCTGCTGATACGCACCCGCCTCGTCGATCACATCGATAGCCTTATCTGGCAGGAATCGATCGGTGATAAAGCGTGCCGCCATCTCAGTCGCAGTCCGCAAGGCTTTATCGGTGTAGCGAAGACCATGATGCTCTTCAAACCGTGACTTGAGTCCTTTTAGAATCTTGTAGGCATCATCGACAGACGGCTCCAAGACGTCGACCTTTTGGAAACGCCGACTCAGGGCTTTGTCCTTATCGAAGATGCCCCGATATTCCGCGTACGTAGTCGATCCCACACAGCGGAGCTTGCCCGAGCTCAACAAAGGCTTGAGTAAGTTACTGGCGTCCATGACACCACCAGAGGCTGCACCAGCACCGATAATCGTATGAATCTCATCAATAAATAGAATCGAGCCCTCTCTGCGCTTCAAATCAGCCAGTACGCCCTTAAACCGCTTCTCAAAGTCACCTCGATACTTGGTGCCCGCCAGCAAAGCGCCCAAATCTAATGAGAAGACCTCAGCAGATTTCAATGTATCTGGCACCTGTCCATCGACGATGAGCTTCGCAAGCCCTTCAGCAATCGCGGTTTTGCCCACGCCCGACTCACCGACTAATAGCGGATTGTTTTTCCGCCGTCGCGCCAGGATCTGAGCCACTCGCTCGACCTCGTCAAGCCGGCCGATCAGTGGATCAATGTGTCCATTCGCAGCCTCTTCATTCAGGTTGGTCGCGTATTTAGTCAGTGGGCTTTCCGCCGCCTCATCACTCTCTTCAAGCTCGCTGTCGCTTGACGAAGGTACGTCCTCGGACTCTGAGTCCTCTCCGGACTTACTGACTCCATGGGTGATGTAGTTAACGACATCGAGGCGAGAGATATCCTGCGTTTTCAGGAAATACACTGCTTGGCTTTCCTGCTCTGAAAAAATTGCCACTAGGACATTGGCGCCCGAGACCTCGGCTTTACCTGAGCTCTGTACATGAAACACCGCGCGTTGCAGCACCCGCTGAAATCCAAGCGTCGGCTGTGTATCTACTTCGTCATCTCCTGACACCATGGGCGTGGTTGCGTCGATAAATTCGTTTAAATCGCCTCGCAGAGCTTCGATATCCGCCTGGCAGGCATTAAGCACTCGTAAAGCCGCCGAGTCTTCCAGCAAGGCCAGCAACA
>LXNH01000435.1_pt1 | contig 10989 bp, 16 predicted proteins | sample 809111 | NCBI WGS metagenome assembly LXNH01 (sample SAMN04870528, study PRJNA318959) | seawater metagenome | biome: 00002010; material: water; isolation source: marine seawater | place: Greece: Milos, Mediterranean Sea | collected 2013-05-29 | depth 5-7 m
ATAAAGAAAAGAAAAAGGTCAATGAAGCAATTTTTACATTCGTTGCTTTAAATAAATATGGGAAACCAGTAAACGTTCCTGATGTTGTCCCTCAAACTGATTTAGAAAAAAAGAGATATGATGCAGCTCTTAGAAGAAGACAGTTAAGTTTAGTGTTAGCTGGAAAAATGAAACCAAAAGAGGCTACTGAACTTAAATCAATTTTTGAGTAAGTGAGATTTAAATTTATAATCATTTCATTTTTTTTAATAACATTTCAAGCAAAATTTCAAACAGATTATGACATTAAGATTTTGGGAGTTGCCCAAGATGGAGGTGTACCTCATCTTGGATGTTCAAAAACATGCTGTTCTACAAGTTCTGTAACAAGATATGTTTCTTCAATAATGGTTTCTAATCAAAAATCTAAGGCCTCTTATATCTTTGATGCCTCCCCAGATTTAGCTAAACAGCTATCTTTCATGAAAGATAAAATATCTGAAAATTTGAAAGGAATTTTTTTAACTCATGCTCATATTGGTCATTACTCAGGACTAATGTATTTAGGAAGAGAATCGTTTAACTCAAAAAATATTCCCGTTTATGCAATGCCGAGAATGAAAAAATTCTTAGAAACTAATGGTCCATGGGATCAATTAGTCTCGCTCAATAATATTAAAATCAATTCAATAATTAATGAAAGTGAAATTACTGTTGAGAAGGACCTTGTCGTAAAACCCATTGAAGTTCCACATAGAGATGAATATTCAGAAACTGTAGGATATATCATCAAGGGACCTAATAGATCTGCAATTTATATTCCTGACATTGATAAATGGTATAAATGGGATAAATCAATTGTTGATTTAATTAGTAGTGTAGATTATGCATTCATTGATGCTACATTTTATGATGAGAAGGAAATTAATTACCGTGATATTTCAGAAATACCTCATCCTTTTGTTATTGAGAGCATGAAGTTATTTGAAGGGGTTTCTAAAGAAGAAAAATCTAAAATTTATTTCATTCACCTAAATCATACTAACCCTCTTTTGGATAGTAATTCAAGTGAGTACAAGGATCTAATTAGTAGGGGTTATAATGTTGCTCAGGAAGGATTAGTTCTTAAACTTTAAACCCCACAAAGCATATCTTCACCACAGCACATTGGGGATTTAATTTTACCCATGCAGCTAGGACACTTACTAATTTGTACTACAGAACCATCGTCCAGAGTTAAATGATCGTTTTCTAATGGAATAGAGCACTTTCCACAAGTTGCATTAACTGACATTCCACATTTATTACATTCGTATGTGTACATTATTTATAATTTTATTGTATTAAATATATGAAGAATATAATTTGTATTGGATTTTTATTTTTAAGTATAAATTCTTTTTGTCAAAAAATATACTCAGTCAAGTATTCATCTCAATCAGATTTTAAAGTTTTTGTTGTTGATTATGTTTCACAAGCTGATTTAAAGGTATTCAAGGTTAATTATAAATCACAGGCAATAAAAAATGATGGTTTGTGGTATTTTGTAAATTATAAATCGGATGCTGACAAAAAAATTTATTTTGTAGATTATAAATCTCAAGCAGATTTAAAAATTTACTTTGTCAAGTATAAATCCCAGGCTGGTTGGAATGAAAATTCTAAAAAATATTTACTATACTAGAATCTTTTCCCAATACAGATTCCCCCTTTAAAAATAGCTTCAGGTCTGTATGAATAAATGTTAACACCTGGTCGAGGCGCATCCTCCATTTGTGCATTAGTGATAAATCTTCCAACTCCTATATTAATTTCAAAAGTCCAACCCAATTTGTTAACCCATTTTCTTCCAATTCCTGCTCCTGGGGCAATTCCAAAACTTTTTTCAGTCACAATTTCCCAGTAATCAATTCCAGGTTGAGTCGGATCAGGATTATTATTATAATATTCTACATCATAATTATAGGATGAAAATTTTGTAAAAACTTCTGCAAAGAACCCTTTGCCTCCGTAATCTTCTTTGTTGAAAAAGTAGAATCTATAGAATGGTGTAAAAGAAAATTGATCAGTCCAATTCAAAGATCCATCATCTGAAGTTAAGTTTAAGAACAAGCTTGCTCCAAAAGATGAATAAGGATTTTTAATTTTTTCATAAGTAATGTCAAAAGCCGGGAATGCAATAAGATCAACTAAGTCCAGCTTAATTTCATTTGTTCCTAGTTCATCAAACAAATTAGAAATTTGATCATCAGTTCTAACAACCTCAACTTTTTGAACCTCTTGAGCAATCAAGAAATTCGAAAAAGCTATTAATAATATCAATACTTTTTTCATAATTTTTAACTTAAACAATATTTTTCTCCAATCCTAAAAGAGTCATAAGTTTCTCTACTTACTTCTGCCTGACCACCCCCTTCACTGTTGTTATTATTACTATTTCCTCTTATTAGGGTAAAAAAATACTTTCCATCTCTTTCATATTTATCAACTATGTCACCGCAATCATTATCGTTACATGATAGAATTAAAAGCAAGCTGATATAAAGAAATTTTTTCATAATAATTTAATTTACACAGTATTCATCACCAATATTGAAAGAATTATAAACCTCTAAAGTTACTTCAGCATCTCCAAAAACATCACCGCCTGAAGGGTCGTCAGAGTTTGATGAACTTCCTCCAAAAGCAATCATAGCGAAATAATATTTTCCATTTTCCGTAAACTTCTGAACAATTTCACCACAATTTCTATCATCTCCACAAGAAATAAAAAGAAAAAATAAAACGGGGAATAAAAATTTTAGAGCTTTCAATATTAAGGTTAAATTTAAGAATTATTTAAAGCATATTGAATCGTATCCCTGAACATTTTAGAAAAAACATTCATCCTAAAGATGAAAAAATCCAGTTTATGGAAAATGATCATTCTTATTTTGTTAATGGTGAAAAAATTAAATTTTCTGTAAGTGAAATTATAAAAATTCATTTTTCAGAATTTGATTCAAATCATTGGTCGAGAATTAAAGCAATAGAAGAATTAGAAAATCGAGGAGAATTATACACAGAATCCGATGTTGCTTTTGAACAAAAAGTATTACTAAATCAATGGGAAATTAAAAGACAAGACTCATCTGAAAAAGGATTAATCTTACATGACCTAATTGAAAAATTTTATAATAAAGAAGAAATAGAATCAGTACCAGCTGAGTTTAGCTATTTTAAAGAATTTATTTCTAAATACCCTAAATTAAAACCATATCGGACTGAATGGAGAGTTTATAATGACGAGTTAACTCTTGCTGGAACTATTGATATGGTATATGAAAAAGAAAATGGCGAGTTATTTTTATTTGATTGGAAAAGAAGTACAAAAATTGTGAATAATGCTGGGCTATTAATTCAAAGTGATTTTAAATACGGCTTTGATCAGCTTTCACATATTGCTGATAATAGTTTTAATAAATATGCACTGCAACAGAATCTTTACAAATACATATTAGAGGAGTATTATGGAAAGAAAATAAGCTCAATGAATATTTTAGTTCTTCATCCTAATTATCATACTTTTTTTCATGTTTCAATTCCCGAAATGAAAAAGGAAACAGAGTTTTTAATAAATCAATCAATTGAAAAATCTAGATAATAATCTAGATGTAATTCCAAAAAGAAAAAGAACTATTATGAAGGTAAGTGCAAGTTGAAAAATTAAATAAACGAGTATAATTACACACACTCCTCTAACAATTTTTCTAGCCATGTCAGGCAAATAACCAAAAAAGTGTTTATCAAAAAAATTCATTTGATTTAATTAAATTGTAATTGTAAAATTATGAATTCAGATTTAAAATCACATTGGGAAAATATCTATTCTTCCAAAAAAGAAGATGGTGTTAGTTGGTTTCAAGAACATCCAAAAACCTCTATTGATCTTATTGAAAAGTATTCTACTGACAAATCGATCTCAATTATTGATATTGGAAGTGGTAGAAGTAAAATTCTAAAAAATTTAATTGAGAATGAATATGATGATTTAACATATTTAGACATTTCACAAGAAGCGTGTTCTAAATCCAAAATTTCACTTGGGCTTAAACAAGATTTAGTACAATGGTACGTAGAAAATGTTTTAGATTTTAATACAGAAAAGAATTTTTCGATATGGCACGATAGGGCAGTCTTCCATTTTTTAATTTCAAAAGAAGATGTAGAGAAATATAAACAAGTTGCTTTAAAAAATATTGTTCAGGGAGGGTATTTAATCTTAGGAACTTTTTCGGAAAACGGTCCAGAAAAATGTAGTGGATTAAATGTTTCTAGATATTCCCCTGAATCATTGAAAAAAATATTCAATCCAGAATTTAAAATGATCGAATCTTTTACAATTAATCATAAAACCCCTTTTGATACAAATCAAAATTTCTTGTTTTCAATATTTAAAAAATGAAAAAAACAATATTTCTACTAACTATACTTTTTATTTGCTGTGAAACACAAAAATCAGAAATGATTGATTTGTTTAATGCTGATAATGATCCAAATGTATCTTGCTACAGAATACCATCAATAATAACAGCTGTAAACGGCGACTTGATTGCTATGATAGATGAGAGAGTCCCGTCCTGCGGAGATTTGAAATGGAGTAGAGATATTAATATAGTGATGAGAAAAAGTTTTGATAATGGAAAAACTTGGGCAGATATTGAAACTGTAGTTGATTATCCTTTAGGTCAATCAGCATCCGATCCTTCAATGATTTTGGATAAAAAAACTAAAACAATTTTTATGTTTTATAATTATATGGATCTAGACAATGAAAAAGATATTTATTATTTGAGATTTAAAAAATCAGTTGATAATGGTAAATCATGGTCAGAAAGTATTGACATCACTGATCAAATTTCAAAAATCGGCTGGGAAAAAGACTTCAAGTTCATTACATCAGGCAGAGGAATTCAGACTCAAGATGGAACATTGCTTCATTGTTTAGTAAATCTTCAAAAAGGCACTCACGTTTTTGGAAGTAATGATAATGGTAATACTTGGTTTATCACAGAAACACCAACATCGCCTGGAGACGAGTCCAAAATTATTGAACTAAATGATGGAAGATGGATGGTTAATTCTAGAGTTAATAATTTAGGCTACAGATATTCTCATATTAGTGATGATAATGGAAAATCATGGATATCAAAAAAAGAAGAAAGTATTATTGATCCTGGATGTAATGGAAGTATATTAAAATATAATTTCAACAACAAAAATATACTGCTTCTAACTAACATAAATAATCAAAATGAAAGAAAAGAAATAGTAATTAGACATAGTGAAGATGAAGGTGTCAATTGGTCTAACCCTAAAGTTATTTATGAAGGTGAAGCTGCTTATTCATCAATTACACAACTTAATAATGGTAATGTTGGAATATTTTATGAGGCCAATAATTACACCTCAAATATTTTTAAGTCGCTGTCTATTGATTGGATAATCAGTTCGGAATAGCACAAAAAAAAACTCCCGCAATTCGCGGGAGCCACTTATTAAAAACTTTATAAATGAAAAATTGATTATTAGTATTAAGACACTTAAGATATTTAAAGGTTTAATTAAATTACTTTAGTTTTTTTTAGCAAGTTTATAGTCAATGTTATCTTTTTGTTAAATACTAAAAGAAGTTTAATTTTTTACTAATTTTAAAAATTCAGCAACTTAAATCATGAAAAAAATCTTATTAATCTTTTTTCTATTTTCAATTTCTGTTTATTCACAAGAGAATAAAAATTATTTTGTGCACTTATCTTCTGACCCTATGGTTAATCCGAGCGCAGCAATTATGTCAATCAATGCTGCAAGTGAAGCTTTGATTCAAGGTCATGATGTAACTTATTTTGCAGCTGGCGATGGAGTGAAAATTTTGATGATGAATGTTATAACAAACTTACATACTGTAACTCATCATGGAGGAAATTCTGATAGAATAAGTAAAATGGCTATGAATAAACTTTTAGAATTTTCAAATAACGGAGGAACAATTCATGTTTCCGCCGGGTCATTTTTAACCTATGGAATTACAAAAGAAAATCATAAAGATCATCTTATCAATATCTCAAAAATTAATTGGAGTTATCCAAAGGAACTTATTCAAGAAAGTTCAAAGGCAGATATTGTATTCTCATATTAACTTTAAAATTTAAAAACAATGAAAAAACTATTATTTACTTTAACATTAGTCTTTTCTGCAGTTGGGTATTCACAAGATTTAGATCTTTCGAATGCTTTCAAAGCAGATTTTAACATTGACTCAATTACACTAGGTGTTGAATCTTCAACAGTTAATTGTTCAGGAGCTGCAATAGGCTATGAAAATGGAGATTACTCTGCTGTTTATTTAACTTATCACTTTACAAATAGAATGGATACTACTGACAGCGGAGAATTTACAGGTTTGGTTTGGGCTCAGAATGGTGAAAACTTTTTACAAGGAACTCTTCAAGGCATTTGGAGAAGAAAAGGTCAAGAGTTTGAATTAATCACACTAGATAATATTAACGATGGAAATATAATATTTGCTGTTGGGAAATTAAATTTCGCTAAAAGAACACTAAACTTTGACGCTTCAGTAGTTGACTAAATAATACACTATGAAAAAATTAATTTTATTTGCTGCTTTCTTTTTCGTAGCAAGCTTAAATGGCCAATACTTTGTGATTGGGGAATTAACATCAGATGATCAATCAAAAACTCTAGGTTTTGTTGATATGTGGATGTCTGGGACTAAAGAAGTTACAGGGAAAAACTTAAATATGTCTTTATATCAAAAGGAAGAATCAAATACTCACTTTTTTGTTAGATCGTTTAATGATTTGCAAGAGTGGATTGATGATGATAAGGCTTCCGATGAGATAGCTCCTCAAGTATTCCAAAAAGTTAGTCAAAATGAAAATGTTCAAGAAATTTTTGAAGGATTTCAAAGTGCAACTGATTTTAAAGGAGCTAGACTTTATGAATTAATGAGTGAATACAGCAATATGGATGGATATTATGCATTATCTGATGAAGAAAAATTAGAGTATCAATATAGAAGAGTTGTATTGTATGATTTAGTTGATGCAGGTGAAGAGGCATTCTTGGCTAATCAAAAATTTTGGAAAGATGAGGATGAAAAATTAGGCGTAGATCATTATTATGCTTTACTAAAACCAGTTTTTTCTACTGATTCAGATTTTATGCTTGTTTTATTAGATAAATCAAGATTTGATTATCATAAAAACTGGTCAGATAGAATGGATACTAGATTTTCTAGTGAAGAGTTCAAATCAAATTATGATAAGGTTCAAAAAGAACCTGTTAGCACTGTTGTCGATGAGTGGAATTTAACTCTGCTTACTGATTATATTTATTAATATTTTAAATCGAAAAAATGAAAAAATCAATAATATTTCTTTTAACTATGATATTTGCATTTACAATGAATGCAAATATCAATTCAGATGATTTCGATAATCTCAAAAAACTTCAAGGAAAGTGGATGGGAATGTTAGAAAGAACTGATGGAACATCTGACATGCTATATTTAGAATATAGCATAACTTCAAATGGAAGCGCTTTGCTTGAAGAAAGTAACACTGGCGGAATCGAAATGCTCACAATATTCAATAATCATAATGAAAAATTATTGGCAACGCATTATTGTGGTTTAGAAAACAAGCCGATCTTAGATTTAGTTTCTTACAAGAATGGAGTCTTTAGTTTCAAAACAGATACTTCAAAAAGTGGATTAAAACAAGGAAAAGAAATGTATGTGGATACTTGGAATATTTCACTTAGTGAAGATGGGACTGAAATGGACTACATTTATACTGTTGTTGGCCCTGATGGTGTTGCTTTTACAGCAACAGCTAAACTAAAAAGAATGGGATAGTTTAAAAAGAATCCAATAAAATAAAAAACCCTCAATTATTGAGGGTTTTTTTTATTAAAATAAGATTCAATGATTATAATTTAAAATCGTATTCAACACTTTCAAATTTAGACTGAATTTTTCTGTTGACAATAAATTCCATTTTTTTTGATAATACAGGAATCAAAACTTCATAGTTAACTCTAAAATTAGTTTTGTTGTCAATTACAAACTTGAAAGATTTTACTTTATTATTAAAGTGAAAAAATGGATTGAAATAAATAAAATTCAAATTAGAAATATTCTTATCAGCTTTTATTGACACGGTTTTCTTTTTGATTTTACCATTTTTTTCTAATTCTACTTCCATCTTGACATTTGCAAAAATCCTATTAGGATTATCTTGCATTTCAATTATTTTGTTCAGAACTACTGCCTTTACATCTTCTTTGAGCTTGTAGTATTCAGAGTTATTGATACGTATGTTATTAAATGTTAATCTTTCTAATTCTAGTCCTGTTTCAAAATTATAATCTTCACATTTACACTCTGCTGAAGTTTTAATCAAAACATTCTCAAAATCTGGATTACTTGATACTCCTATTATCTGAGCAGTTACTTTATTGGAAGTTTGAGAAAAATTGATTTGGATAGTATATATAAAAATAAATGCTAGTAATTTTTTCATGCTTATTTATTTAAGTTTGCTATTCACAAATGAAATTAAGTAAAAATAAGATTAATTCAATGTTTGATTCAATATCAAACGAATATGATTTCTTAAATAATATTATAACTTTTGGAGGTCATGTTAAATGGAAGAATGATATTGTAAAAATTGCAAGAGAAAATAATCCAAAAACCATTTTAGATATTGCAACTGGAACAGCTGATATTGCAATTAAATTCTCTGAAATTGAGAATTCAAAAATAATTGGAATCGATATTTCATCTAAAATGTTGGATGTGGGTAGAGAAAAAATTCAAAACAAGGATTTAGTAAAAAGAGTTATTTTAAAAAAAGGAGATGCTGAAAATTTAGAATTTGATAGTAATTCATTTGACATTATTTCAATTGGATATGGTGTAAGAAATTTTGAAAATCTTGAAAGGGGGCTAAAAGAAAGTTTCAGGGTTTTATCTGCAAAAGGAAAACTAATTATTTTAGAAACTTCTATTCCTGCTAATGTTCTTATTAGATTTGTTTTTAATATGTATACTAGTTTATTTATCCGTTTTATTTCTAGTATTTTTTCAAAAAATCCAAAGGCGTACACGTATTTAGAAAAATCTGCTAAAAAATTTCCTAGTGGTAATGATTTTGCAAATATTTTGATTGGAACTGGATTTAAGAATGTAAAAATCATTCCTAAACTCTATGGCGCTTCAACTATTTACGTTGCTTCCAAATAGTTTTATATTTATAAAATGATGTTAAAATTCTTTTTACTAACCATTATTTTAATAAACTCTAAAATTGATAACAATGTTGTTTGGGGTAAAATTGGACATAGAGTTGTTGGTAAAATTGCAGAAACTATTATCACAGAAAAGACAAAAAACGAAATAAATAAAATTCTTGATGGGGAATCGATTGCTATGGTCTCTACTTGGGCTGATGAAAAAAGAAGTGATCCTAAATTTGATAAATATGGAATATGGCACTATGTAAATATGCCTCTTGATAAATCTTATTCACAAGCTAACCACACCCAAGAAAATATTGTAACAGTTATAAAAAAATCAACTAAACTTTTAAAATCTAATAATCTTTCAAAAGAAGAAAAAAAATTTTATTTAAAATTTTTGATTCACCTTGTTGGGGATATTCACCAGCCTCTACATGTTGGTAGAGCTGAAGATAGAGGAGGGAATGATATCAAGGTTAAATTCTTTTATAAAAAATCTAATCTACATAGCGTGTGGGACTCGGACATGATTAATAATTATAGAATCTCATATACAGAATTTTCATATCACCTTATTAATATAAATGATAGTAATAAAAATTTTATAATTGGAGATGCTGAAGTTTGGGCAAATGAATCTCAAGCTTTAGTAAAGGATATATATTCAACAGTAAAAAGTGGCGATAGGCTTGGTTATGAATACATATATTTAAATTTCCCTATTGTAAAACAAAGATTGTATGAGGGGGGTATTAGACTAGGGTACTTACTTAATGAAATTTTTGACAATTAAATCATAGCGCAATGAAAAAAACATTTTTATCATTTTTTATTTTTTCTCAAGTTTTGTTTTCACAAAATATTTTGGATTTAAAAAGTAGAGCAGAGGTAATTAAAGATCTACAAAAAGATAGATTAGAAAATCTTCTTCCAGATTTGATGGAAGAAACAGGAATTGATATGTGGGTTTTAATTACAAGAGAATATAATGAAGACCCAATAATAAAAACTCTGTTGCCTCCTACTTGGCTAAACGCAAGAAGAAGAACTATTTTGGTTTTTTTTAATAACAAAAAAGGAGAAGTTGAAAAGGCTGCTATAACACGTTATAATTTTGGAGAAAATATTCCTTCAATTTGGGAAAAAGACAAAGAACCGGATCAATTAAAAGTACTTTATGATTACATTAAAAGTAAAAATCCAGAAAAAGTAGGATTAAACTTTTCAGAACATTTTGCATTAGTTGATGGTATTTCAAAAACAGATTACGATCTTTTCTTTAATAATGCACCAAAAGCTGTAAAGAACAAAGTTGTTTCAGCTGAGAAACTTGGAATCAGATGGATTGAAACTCGAACAGAAAAAGAAAAAATCATTTATGATCAGTTAGTTGAGATTACTCATAACATCATTAATGAAGCTTTTTCAACTAAGGTAATTACACCTGGCGTTACAACAACTGATGATGTGGTTTGGTGGATGCGTGAAAAAGTTTTGTCTTTAAATCTAAAGACATGGTTTCATCCTACAATTGATGTACAAAGAAATTCTAAAAGTGATTTATATGCTTTTGATGGTAAATCTAAATTTGATATTATTCAACCGGGAGATTTAGTTCATTGTGATTTTGGAATTAATTATCTAACACTTAACACAGACTGTCAACAAATTGCTTATGTTTTAAAACCAAACGAAAGTGAGGCA
>LXNH01000437.1_pt1 | contig 10973 bp, 12 predicted proteins | sample 809111 | NCBI WGS metagenome assembly LXNH01 (sample SAMN04870528, study PRJNA318959) | seawater metagenome | biome: 00002010; material: water; isolation source: marine seawater | place: Greece: Milos, Mediterranean Sea | collected 2013-05-29 | depth 5-7 m
AGAGGTGCGCTTCTGAAAGTCATAGACACCTAGGGGTGATGAAAATCTGGCAGCCCCCGACGTGGGAAGTACGTGGTTGGTGCCCGCACAATAATCTCCCAGCGCCTCAGAGGAGTACCCGCCGAGAAAGACAGCACCCGCGTTATCGATAAGCTCTAGCAGTGACCGGGGCTCTGTCACAGCCAATTCGAGGTGTTCCGGACCAAAGCGGTTGGATACCGCGGCAGCCTGTGCCAAGTCCTGTACTTTGATAAATGCCCCTCTGTCGCTAAGTGACGCCTCGATAATCTCACGGCGAGACATTGTTTCTATCAGTTGCCCCAATGCCAACTCCACAGAGCGAAGATAGGCAGCATCTGGGCTGATCAATACCGCTTGTGCCATTTCATCGTGCTCGGCCTGAGACATTAGATCTAAAGCAACCCATTTGGGATCCACGGAACCGTCGGCAATAACGAATATCTCGGACGGGCCGGCGATCATATCGATTCCAACCCGACCGAAGACTTGGCGCTTCGCCTCAGCAACATACCGATTACCGGGGCCCACAATCTTATCAACCGCTTGAATACTCTCAGTGCCATAGGCCAACGCTGCAACGGCCTGTGCGCCACCAATAAGATAAACCCGATCGACACCAGCCAAGCCGGCGGCGGCAAGTACCACCGGGTTGAGTTCACCGTTGGGAGCAGGCACGACCATGGTGAGATCCTCGACTCCCGCCACTTTCGCTGGAATCGCATTCATCAACACCGACGACGGATAGCTCGCCTTGCCACCCGGCACATAAAGACCAACACGTGACAGTGCAGAGACCCGCTGACCCAGCGTACTGTTATGTGAGTCAGCAATCGACCAATCAGCGGAGGTTAACTGATGACTGTGGTAGTGCTTAATCCTCTGCGCTGCTGCCTCAAGTGCTGCTCTCTGCGTATCATCGATAGCAGCCAAAGCTTGGCTTAGATCGTCTCTCGATAACGAAAGTTCTGTGAAATCGTCGACCGAATAATGGTCGAAGTCTCGGGTCAACTGCAGGACAGCCCCATCGCCCTCTGCCATGACGCGTTGCAAGATAGCGGACACTATCTGTGTGAGCTCTGGATCCAGCTCGGCCATCGGCGCCTGCAAGGTCGCCAACTGAGAATCAAAACTAGCCTCTTGAGCATCAAGCCATCGGATAGAAAACGTCATCAGCGACCGCCTTGCTCGTCAACAGCTTTCGAAAGTCGATCGATAAGCGCCGATATTTCAGTGTGCCGAGTACGCATCGACGCCTTATTGACCACGAGTCGAGATGAAATATCAGCTATGTGGTCTCTTGGACTCATACCATTGGCGCGCAACGTATTGCCTGTATCGACGATATCAACGATTTCGTCAGCCAAATCCATTAGCGGCGCTAGCTCCATTGCACCGTAGAGCTTTATTAGCTGAGCCTGTATGCCTCGAGAGGCATAATGCTGTTTTGCGACATTGACGAACTTTGTGGCTACACGCACTTTGGCCTTTGATGGCTTGCGATCGTTAAGACCTGCAGTCATCAATCGGCATCTGGCGATCTCCAAATCCAGAACCTCGTAAAAGCCGTCGTCTCCGAACTCCATGAGCAGATCTTTGCCAACAACACCGACGTCTGCTGCGCCATGGCGAACATAAGTGGGCACGTCAGACCCACGTAACAACACCAGTGACACACCGGGCGAACTTGTCTCAAAAAGTAACTTACGGCTATTATCGATAGCGTCCAACGGCTCGATGCCGGCCTTCGCCAAAAGCGGCATAGTCTCAGCGAGGATGCGTCCTTTCGTCAGTGCGATCGTTACTGTCGGCTTTTTGATCCCTGTCATAACCTATTCCGAGCGCCGGATAATATCGCCACCAAGCGCCTGTAACTTCTCTTCTATGCGTTCGTAGCCACGATCGATGTGGTAGATCCGGTCAATGCGGGTCGTACCGTGAGCAGCTAAACCTGCAATCACCAGACTTGCAGACGCTCGCAAGTCCGACGCCATTACTTGAGCACCCGTAATACCCGCCCCACCAGAAGTGGTGACGCTATGACTGCCAATAACGATGTCAGCACCCATACGCGCCATTTCATGCGCTTGGATGAGCCTATTCTCGAAAATGGTCTCAGTGATTGTACCCGTTCCCTCACTCACAATGTTGAGTGCGGTGAGTTGTGCCTGCATATCGGTCGGAAAACCTGGGTACGGAGTGGTGGTCACGCTGACAGCTTGAGGCGCTTGCCCCTTCATGTCGAGAGAAATGCCCTGGTCGTGACAATCGATACTAGCTCCCGCCTCTCGAAGCTTGTCCAATACGGCACCAAGATTCGCCGCTTCGGCGCCTAAAGCGTTCACAGTGCCTCTGGTCGCTGCCGCAGCCATCAAGAACGTACCTGCTTCAATACGGTCAGGCATGACCGAGTAATAGCAAGGACCCAAACTATCGAGGCCTTCAATTTCTAATGTGTCGGTGTCATCGCCCGTTATCTGCGCACCCGCCTGTCTAAGAAACTGGACTAGGTCAGTGATTTCTGGTTCACGAGCGGCATTGCGCAGTACTGTTTTTCCCCGTGCCAACGCCGCCGCCATCAGTAGATTTTCGGTACCACCCACTGTGACTGTATCGAAGGTGTAATCGCATCCTTTTAGCCCATCACTGGAGCTCGCGATGATGTAGCCATCCTCCACCTGGATCTCAGCCCCCATGGCTTCAAAGCCTTTAAGGTGGAGATCAATAGGTCGACTCCCGATGGAACAGCCGCCGGGAAAGGACACCTCGGCTCGACCATAGCGCGCCAACAAAGGCCCCATTACGAGTATCGAGGCTCGCATTGTTTTAACGAGATCATAAGGCGCTCGAAAGCTATCGAGTTGCCCGGCATCGATCGCGAGCTCATTGTCATCGGTAGCGACGCAGTCGACCCCTAATGCCCGCAATAACCCCAGCATTGTTCGAACGTCATTGAGCGATGGCACATTCGATAGCGTTGTTCTCCCTTCAACGAGGAGGCTGGCGGCCAATATCGGTAGCGCTGCATTTTTAGCACCCGAGATAACAACGTCACCGGCGAGTGGTTTCCCACCCTCAATGAGAAAATAATCCATAAGAGGCTGTTCGCGTTATTGACTAAGGTGTGCGAGCGTCGATGTTGACTGCATGAATCTGGCCTGAGCCTATCAAGTCCATCAGCGGTGCATAGACCTTCTGCTGTCGGGCTACAGGTCGCAGACCCGATAAAGAATCGCAGATAACGGTAACGGAGCAGTGAGACCCTTCGAGACTGACCGTAATATCCGCATCAGGGAACGCTTCGCGCAGCGCTGTAGCCACCAAACTCTCACTCATCGTCCAGATCCTCGGGCAGGTTTGACGCGATATCCCACTCTGCAATCACCGTCGTCACATCACCGGACGCGGCATCTGCTGCCGCCGCAAACTGGTTCTGATAGATCTGCCCCAAATTGATGTTTTCAACAATCAGATTTCGCAATCGCCATTTACCGTCCCGATATTTACCCATCTGGTATCGGACCGTATAGGTGCTCCCACCATTGCCGTAAACAAGCTGGGTCACCGATGCCGTGCGGGCATCGGGAGAGGGTAATTCGGGATCCTTGACTTCGAATTCAGACCCGCTGAATGCCAACAGCCCTTTCGCGTAAGTGCGAATCAGTCCGGTCTTGATTACCGTTGTAAAATCCTCGAGTTGCGATCGCAACTCGGCTTTTGCTGCATCATCAAGGCCGCGAATGCGCGCCGAAGAAGCGTATTCGCCCATCACGCCTCGTGCGAATCCCCTCCAGTCGATGGTTTTATCCAGAACAGCCCCAATTTCGCTATAAAACCGCTCTGGATCATCGTCAAAGTACTCGGGAGCACCTTCAACAATCGACATAATATTATCGGTGGTCCACTCGATGATCGGTTTAGGAGACTCATCATCAGCGGCATGAGCCGCAGCTGCTGGCATGATCAGTAATGACGCTGCCAATAAAACGTTCAAGAATTTTAAGCTCATCAACTTATTCCCACCTCTCGGGGCGCCAAGACATCCGGTGCGGATGCAGAAATTACAAACACTGCCTGCAGTGATTCGCGTATGATAACCGAACGGCGCAAACAGGTAAGCACCGAAAAATAATCTCCGGATATCTATAGACCACTAAATGATCGACTTAGTTCTCATAGCCGCGGGCCTCGTATGCCTGGTGTGGAGCTCAGACCGTTTTATCGATGGTGCTGCCGCTATCGCTCACCACGGTGGTCTATCGCCGCTGCTTATCGGAATGACCATTGTTTCTCTGGGCACCTCCGCACCCGAAATCGTGGTATCGATCATTGCTTCACTATCCGATGCCGGTTCACTCGCTGTGGGGAACGCACTGGGCTCAAACATCACCAACGTGGGCTTGGTTCTGGGCATTACGCTCTGCATTACAAGCATTGTGATCGACAGACAAACCGTGAATCGTGAGCTCCTTCAAGTGGTGTGCATCACCCTCCTGGTGGGAGCGCTCATGGCAGACAATATTCTCGGGAAGCTGGACGGGCTATTATTACTCACTGGCCTCGCAGCCTTCCTGGTTTTCCTGGCCAAGTCGGCAAGCGAAACTACCGTCACCACAGACACCTCGGCGTCGGACCTTCCGCTAAGTCGGGCTTGGTGGTCATTTTCGATTGGGCTGGTGGTGCTCATTGCATCCAGTCGGATGCTAGTATTCGGCGCTGTCAATATCGCCACGAGTCTGGGTGTGTCAGAGTTAATCATTGGCCTGACTATCGTCGCGATCGGTACGAGCCTACCCGAACTAGCAGCCTCCGTAGTTAGCGCGTTACGCGGGCAAAGTGATATCGCGATCGGAGCCATCATTGGGTCCAATATTTTTAATTTTCTGGTCGTTCTCGCAGTCCCCGGCGTGCTGGGTCCACTGACACTTGAGCCCTCAGTTATGGTACGAGATTGGCCTGTCACTCTGCTGTTGACCGTAGTTATAGCCGGTCTTAGCTGGCGGGCTCTGCGCGCTACACGACCCGATTCGAGCACAGGTGAACTCGGGAGAGCCAGCGGTGTCTTACTATTGGCGATTTATGCAAGCTACATCACCTGGCTCATTGTTAATCCGGATACCTTGCCGTGACCCAAGCAGAAGATAAGCAATCCATGATCGATTCTGCCCAACGAACCTTTGATATCGAGGTCAAAGGGCTAGTGGCATTGCGCCGACGCATTGATCGTCAATTTGCGGGCGCGATCGACCTACTGCTGAACGTCGAGGGCCGGGTAGTGGTAACCGGCATGGGCAAGAGCGGGCATATTGGCAACAAAATAGCAGCGACCTTGGCAAGTACAGGAACACCCGCTTTATTTGTTCATCCAGGTGAAGCCTGCCATGGCGATATGGGCATGATAACCAAAGCCGATGCCGTCATTTTGCTATCGAATAGCGGCTCTACAAACGAGATAACCGCACTACTGCCATTGTTGAAGCGCCTAGGAGTACCCCTCGTCGCGATGACGGGAAAATCAGACTCAGTGCTAGCAAGAGCTGCCAATGTACACTTGGATGTCGGTGTCGAGGAAGAAGCCTGTCCGCTCGACCTGGCACCTTCGGCGAGCACCACGGCGGCTCTAGTTATGGGAGACGCGATCGCTATTGCGCTTCTGGAGCGCCGGGGTTTCACCGCCGAGGACTTTGCACTCAGTCATCCCGGCGGCGCACTCGGGCGAAAGTTACTCACCCGAGTCTCGGATCTCATGGTGTCGGGGTCGGATATTCCCAAGGTAACACCCGAAACAACCTTACCCGATGCTCTCATGGAGATCTCCGCTAAAGGCTTAGGCATGACTACTGTCATCGATAATACGGGACAGCTACTCGGCATCTTCACCGACGGTGATTTACGAAGAGCCCTGGAAGAACATGGCGACATTAGCGCCGTGCAGGTCAAAGATGTCATGTCCCAGAGTGCAAAGACAATCGATGCCAACGCGCTCGCTGTAGAAGCGGTGACAATCATGGAGCGTGAGGGCATTAGCGCCCTGGTTATAGCTGGCAACACCAATGAAGTCGACGGTGTTATTCAACTTTTGGCGTTGCTACGTGCAGGAGTTGCCTGAGAATGGACCCCAAGAAGATTAAACTGCTGGCGCTGGACGTCGATGGAGTCATGACCGACGGCTCGGTGACTTACAGCAGTGATGGTTCCGAGCATAAAACGTTCAACATCAAAGATGGTGTCGGGATCAAACGCATTCAGGCTGCTGGTATTCAGGTGGCAATTATCACCGGCAGAGAATCTGAGATGGTAAGTCGCAGAGCCGCGGAGCTCGGTATCTCACTCATTATTCAGGGGCGCGAGGACAAAGGCGTTGCACTACGAGAACTTACTACATCACTCAGCTTGAGCACCGATCAGTGCGCCTACATGGGTGATGACCTCCCTGACCTCTCTGCCATCGCAATTGCAAGCATCAGTGCCTGTCCGGCCGATGCTATATCAGAGGTAAAGGCGGCAACCACAGTCGTGATGGAAGCGCCGGGGGGCCGTGGCTGTGTCAGAGAGTTTTGTGAATTTCTTTTGGATGCTCAGTCACTATGAAATTGAGTGTTCTGGCTGGCGTAGCCGCCGCAGTGCTTGCCTTGATTCTGATCTTGCGAGTCGACACCGAAAAACCGACCGAAAGCGGTAATGCGATGCTGGTCGCTACCGAGATTACCGCTTTGAAAACGCGGCGATACGGTGAAGACGGAGAATTACTTGAGCGAGCTAGTGCTGACCACCTCATTCAATACGACAGCGACGAGCAAATGCTGATGACCGGCGTCAACGTCACCCAGTTAAGTCGTGAGGATGGTCTGTGGACGCTAGCCGCCCCTCAGGGAATTGGCAATGACACTGATAACTCCCTTGAACTATCCGGAGGCGTTAACATCGCTAACGGAACTGTGGTCGTGATGACCACCGATACCATGCTAATTAACAGCGATGACCGCATCGCCAAAAGCGGGGGCGAAGTCGTCCTGAAGACCCAGAAAAGTGAAACCACGGCTGACGGACTGATCATCAACTTGAATACCAACACTGCGACACTAGCGGGCAACGTCAGTACGGAGTACCGAATGGAGCGCTCGCCATGAAGACTCGCCAACCTACATCGCGGCTAGCCCATGTCGGGATTTATGGATTGTTATGGGTTTTGATGGGGCCGGCTCTCGCCCTAGGCGATGATTCCCAATACCCCATAGAAATTGCTGCTGACAGTGCGGTGAGAGAGGAGCCTTCGGGAAAGACGCTGTACCAAGGTGATGTAGTACTTACCCGGGGGAGCCTGCGCATTGAGTCAAATGAGCTGTCGTTTACCGAAACTGACAGGGGTTCCACAGTGATAGCAGCAACGGGCGCGCCAGCATCGCTCCGACAAAAACCAGCGGCAGATTCGCCTGAGGTGATCGCCTCGGCCGATTTGATCGAGTACCACGAAACCGATGAGCGGGTTCGCCTGATTGGCAACGCTAGAATCACCCAAGACGGCGCGGTGATTACAGGATCGACTATCGACTACCTGATCCCAACGCAGCGAGTGATTGCCGCCGGCTCAGCCTCGGGCGATACGCCGGAACGCGTCAAGGTCACCATCCCTCCCAACTCTCTAAGGGAGAACCGATAAGGTGAGCCGCCGGCTAGAGGCCAACAATCTGACTAAAAGCTACCGTGGTAGGCGAGTCGTAGACGGTATATCGCTGGCCGTTGAGCAGGGAGAAATCGTTGGACTGCTCGGGCCAAATGGCGCGGGGAAAACGACCTCCTTTTACCTTATCGTAGGATTAGTAAGCGCGGATTCGGGCACGATCGGTATCGACAGCCAAGACATCACATCACTACCCATACACCGGAGAGCACAGCAAGGGTTGGGCTATCTGCCACAGGAAGCCTCCGTATTTAGACAGCTATCAGTTAGAGAAAATTTGATGGCAATTTTGGAAACCCGTAAAGATTTATCGGCAGCGGAGCAACTTGAGCGTTGCGAGACTCTCATGCGAGACTTCCATATTACCCATTTGACCGATGCTCTGGGTCAAGCGCTTTCGGGCGGTGAGCGCAGACGAGTCGAGATTGCCCGAGCGCTGGCCACAGAACCCGACTTCATCTTACTCGACGAGCCTTTCGCGGGTGTTGACCCCATCTCTATCGCCGACATCAAAGGCATTATTTCTCACCTTAAGGATCGCGGTATCGGTGTTTTGATCACGGACCACAATGTGAGAGAAACGCTAGACATCTGCGAGCGCGCCTACATCGTCAATGCTGGAAAGGTCATTGCTGAAGGCGACGCCGCAGCAGTGATGGACAATGCAGAGGTGCGCAAGGTCTACTTAGGCGAAAACTTCCGCCTTTGAGTTGAGCTAGCACGCAAAAAACTTGCCAACTATTTGCCAACCTAAAATTTATCGAGCTACACTGCGTGTGAACTCGTGGTATGCCATGGTGTATGAAGCAATCCCTGCAACTTAAAATTGGTCAGCAGCTGACGTTAACTCCTCAGCTTCAGCAAGCCATTAAGTTGCTCCAACTCAGCACACTCGACCTTCAACAGACCATCACAGAGACGCTCGCATCCAACCCCTTACTCGAGGAGGAAGAGTCTTCCTCTGAAGAAACCCCGACCTCGCGGGACGGCGAAACAGTCGACTTCAGCACTCCAGAGCCTCAGGCTGATGCGGGTCAAGAATTATCTGTTGACGCCGCTTGGGAAGACGTAATGCCCAGCGCCGCACCACCTCAGGCAACCTCGGGAGGCGGAGAGGACTTACAGTTACTCGACAACGATTCACCGCCAGAAACACTGCACTCGCACTTACTCTGGCAACTCAATCTAACCCGATTCTCGGACACGGACCGCGCACTTGCGCTGGCTTTCATCGACGCTGTCGATAGCGAAGGTCGATTAACTCAAACCCCCGAGCAAATTCATGAGAGTCTGGGACTCGACGACGTAGAGATGGACGAGGTCATGGCTGTACTGCATCGCATCCAACACTTCGAGCCGACCGGGGTGTTCGCCGCTGACTTGCGTGAGTGCCTGTTATTGCAACTGCGACAAATGCCTGTCGATACACCGTTTCGAGAAACCGCCGGAATTTTAGTTAGCCGTCATCTGGAGCAAATACCGACTGCTGACCCCAAACAAATGGCTCGTCGGCTGAGAACCACTCCTGAAGCAATCCTGGATGCATTCAATCTGATCAAGTCCTTAAATCCCGCGCCAGGGTCGGACTATCAAGCAAACGATACCGAATACGTGGTGCCCGACGTCTTCGTCAAGCGAGTTAATGATCGGTGGCGTGTTGAGCTGAATCCAGATATTGCACCCAAACTCAGAGTCAACGATCACTATGCATCATTACTGGGAGCTGGAAGCCCCGCCGATCGTGACTACGCTCGCAACAATGTTCAGGAAGCCAAGTGGTTCATAAAAAGTCTGCTCAGTCGAAATGAAACACTCTTGAAAGTGTCACGACAGATCGTAGAACACCAAAAAGCTTTTTTTGAACATGGTGAGGAAGCTATGCGGCCGCTCATCTTGGCTGATATTGCTGGCCAAGTGGATCTGCACGAATCCACGGTTTCCCGAGCGACGACGCGAAAATACATGCATACACCGCGCGGTATTTTTGAGCTGAAATACTTCTTTTCTAGTCATGTCGCTACGGCCGAGGGTGGCGAGTGCTCCTCAGTGGCTATTAAGGCCATGATCAAGAAGCTTGTCACTGCCGAAAACCCGAAAAAACCGCTGAGCGATGCAAAATTGTGCGACCTGATAGCGGATCAGGGGATCGTGGTCGCGAGAAGGACGATTGCCAAATATCGAGAGCAGATGAACATCGGCCCCTCCAATGAGCGAAAGAGGCTGATATAAAGTATTTATAGAAAAACAGGAGATGCAGTATGCGCCTAACAGTAAGCGGACATCATGTAGACATCACAGACGGTCTAAGGGACCACATCTCCAGTAAATTGCGGCGCCCCGAAAGGCATTACGACGCTATTGATCATGTGGATATGACATTAATCGTAGAGCGCAACAGCCACAAAGCCGAGGCCAACGTTCATGTTGCTGGCGCTGACCTTTTTGCCTCCGAAACAGGAAGCGACATGTATGCAGCGATTGACTCTGTGATCGATAAAATCGATCGACAGCTAATCAAGCACAAGCAAAAAGCTCGGGGACACTGATGGCTGACTATCAGCAAGCCGCCTGCGAAGCTAATACCTCTAAGCACTTAGCCAACGGAAATCCCTGATGCTACTACTGATCGTCACAGGCACATCGGGTTCTGGAAAGAGTTCGGCGCTTAATCAACTCGAGGACCTCGGATTCTATTGCGTCGATAATTTACCCATTGCATTAGTGGGTACGCTGGTCGACCGACTTTCTGATTCTATCAAGTTGTCACATCAAGGCATCGCCATCTGTATCGATATCCGAACGGAAGATAAGGGGATTGAAGACTTTCGCGACCACCTGAATGAGCTGGCAAAAACCATTGACGTCACCGTGATGTTTTTTGACGCCAACGAGCCCAGCCTGAATCAGCGATTCAATGAGACTCGTCGTCGCCACCCTCTCAGTCAAGGTGGGCGATCATTAACCGACGCCATAAGGCTTGAGCGTGTACTGCTCGAACCACTGGCGGACGCCGCTGACCTATATATTGATACCAGCGAAATGAGTCCCTACGAGCAGCGGCAGTTTATTCAAGAACGGGTCACCGCGAGTCAGGGCTCGAGAATGTCTATCCTTGTTAAATCCTTTGGATTTAAAAAAGGAGCTCCCGTGGATGCCGACATCATGTTCGATATGCGTATGCTCCCTAATCCGCATTGGGATCCTTTATTGCGACCGCTGACCGGCCAGAATGAAGCCGTCAAGACCTTCTTAGAGAGCCATGCCATCACCAAGG
>LXNH01000439.1_pt1 | contig 10965 bp, 8 predicted proteins | sample 809111 | NCBI WGS metagenome assembly LXNH01 (sample SAMN04870528, study PRJNA318959) | seawater metagenome | biome: 00002010; material: water; isolation source: marine seawater | place: Greece: Milos, Mediterranean Sea | collected 2013-05-29 | depth 5-7 m
GCTGGGGTCGGGTTTTACACCCGGTGTCGCACACGGGACGTTTCATGCGTGACAAGATTCATTTGCTGGGTAATATGAATAAAGGGAGTTTTAGTATGGATACCAAACAACAACGCGCTTTGATCGCTGATATCAAGGGTCAATCGGATCTGGTCAACGCTTTCAAAGTACCGCCGTTAGCATGGCCGACCATGCTCGTGCTGCTGATCAGCTTTGTCAGCTTTGCGCTCATCACTTACGCGTTTGTGGACGATTTGTTGAGCCCTTTCATCACTGTGCCCCTGAGCGGGTTTTTGGTGTTTTGGAGTTTTACACCGCTGCACGAGGCGGTGCATCGCAATCTGTCGACAAATAATTGGTTGAACGACACGATCGGCACGTTTAGCGCGCAGCTTTTATTGCCCGGCTTCAGCACGTCGCTGTATCGCTATTTGCATGTTACGCACCACGCGCGCACCGGCCAAGACGATGACCCGGATTTAAAATTCACGCATAAAAATTTGTTCTACAGCATGCTCAATGCTGCATTTTTGGATGCGCGCTGGACACAATTTTATTTTTCCGTTTGGAACGAACGCCCGCTGGCTGAACGCACCCGCTTTTCCATTGGTTTGGTATTATATCTGGGCTTGTTTGTGGTCGCGTTCACATCGGCTTATGCGGTTGAGTTCATTATCGCCTTTGTATTGCCAATGCTGGTGGGGCGCATGCTCACGGTTTATCTTTTTGCGACCATCCAGCACCGAAAAGGCCATGAACAGCGCGTTGACCCGATTGGCGCCACCTCGATCCAAGATGTCGATTCTAAATGGTGGCAGCATCTTTTCATGCTCGGCCAGTCACAACATTTGATCCATCACATGTATCCGGGAGTGCCGTGGTACAAATATGATGCGATTTGGCGTGCTGCGAAGGCCAAAATACCCTCTGACGCGCTGCGCCCGAGCAGCTATTGGGCACGTAATCATAATCATTGATTCGGGTTCTTGCGACCGGTCTCGCCGTCGCGACGACTTGACCCGAAACGCAAATGGGCGCAATCTTTGACCAACAAAAAAATTAATGGGAGATGTTGGTGTTTCACTACAGGCCGAAATCCGTCGACGAGATTGTTATCCGCGATTTTTCGTTCGCGTTTCCCGACGATCTTAACCCGAAATGGATACCCGATCAGCTCGTGCGCGGGCATTTTTTCAACGGTGTGTCATTGACCATGCCGTATCTTGAGCCGTTTCTTGTCAAAACCGGCAAGGAAGCCGCGCGTCACGTAACCGATCCGGACTTGCTTGAAGATATTCGGGGGTTTTGCGGACAAGAAAGCCAGCACTATAAATGCCACCGACGCCTGAACGAATTGCTGAAATCGAACGGCTATGAAGAACTCGCTGAAGTGGAAGCGCGCATGGATGCAGCCTGGGCTCGGCGCATGAACCACACGCTTGAAAGTCGGCTGGCTTATGCCGCCGGTTTTGAGTGCATGACCAATGGCTTCACCCGTTGGATGATCAAAAAGCGGTTGAAGCTGTTCAAAAATGCCGACCCGTATATCACCTCCTTCTGGCTGATGCATATGATTGAGGAAACCGAGCATAAAACCGTGGCATTGGATTGCTATCGGGCCTGTTCGGGCCGTTATTGGCCGCGTTTTTTCGGTGTATTTCGCGGGTCGTTTGACGTCATTGGACGAAGCATGGGTGCAATGTTCGTGATGTTGAAAAAAGACGGCAAGCTGAAAAATCCACTGACATGGCTGGAACTGGGCCGCGAATTGTTTCAACTCGCAATCAATGTTGGGCCGTTTTTGCTGCGCGCTTTGGTGCCGGGGCACGACCCGCGCAATGAAATTGACCCAAAATGGATGCAAGACTGGATCGAGGGATATGCGGGCATGCCGCAAGACCAGCCTTTACCATTGATCGACACGCGCCATCCTGACATGCCCATACCGTTTGAGGTGGCATCTGGTTAAATCCAAATTTTCGGGGGGAAAAATAATGGATAGATATCAAAAGCTCATGATAGCCCACGGGCTGCTTGTAACCTTCGTCGCGATGTTGGCCGGCTTTATGCTAATTTTCAAATTGGTCGGCGGGCTGGAAGTTTGGCCCGGCAATATTGTTCCAATCAGCGTTTACGGAACATCGGAAGGCTGGGTGCGCGCGCATACCGGCGGCATAACCAATGGCATGTTGGTCATCCTGTTTGCCTTGGCATTGCCCAAACTTGATTTGAGCGCAGCCGTGAACCGATTTTGTGCCTGGGGTCTGATTTATGTGGCATGGTCGTTTACGGTGTTTTATTGGATCGGCAATGCCAGCGGAAACCGCGCGCTGACCATGGGCGACAATCCGATGGGCGAAGCCAGCCTGTTGAGCCTGATCGGTTTTCTGCCGGGTCTGCCGAGCATATTCCTCGGGCCAATGATTCTCTATATTGGTGCGCGCGCCGCCTTGCGCGCGATTCAGGCGTAATCAGCGAAAAACGCGGATTTCGGGGTTACGCGTCCCAAAAGGCTTTCAGTACCGGCGCAATATTGCGCGGACGTATTGCGATACCCCAATGGCTTGCGCCCGGCTCGACATGCAACGTCCCGCCCCAGCGTGCGATAAACCGTTCGGCCACGTTCACCGGCACATAAGGGTCGTTTTCGCCCCATATAAGCAGTTTTTTGGTCGGCAAATTGCCAAGTTCGGCTTCCCAGACACCCAAACCCTTCAGCCCGGCCGCCGACCGATAAAGGCGCAAGATCGACCGCTTCATGGTGGCATCAAAAGCAGAAGCTTCATGGGTCGCCAGTTCCGGTGCTAGTCCCTGATCAATCAAAGACTGTTTCAAACGCCGCCGGTTGAGCGTCGCCATCACCAATTCGCCAATCAGCGGTGTGGCCCAGAGCCAAGCAAATAAATGCCCACGATACGCGCCGTCAATCGCGGCACCACCAAACACCAGAGATTTGACCAAATCGGGCCGCAACGACGCCGCGCGCGAGGTTAAAATAGCGCCCCAGTCATGCCCAATCAGATCGATCGGGCCGCCATGCGCGGCGGTGATACGTTCCAGCTCGCCGATCAACCAATTTGCATAATTCGTCATATCGGTTTTGAAGCCGTCGGGTACCGGGCATCCAAAACCCGGCAACGACAGCACCTCGTAATCATGCGCCGCAAGGCCAAGTTCCGAAATTAACGCATCCCACATTTGTCCTGTGTCGGGCACGCCATGTAAAAATACTTTCATCTGCACCTCGTGTGAGCCTCTAATTGTTTGTGGACATTTTTTTCAATTTCATGAATATGATTGAATGTCGTCATCAGAAAAACAAACACTAAGTAAACAAACACTAAGTAATGACACTCGGTTTTTTTACGGCCTCGGCGCTGCGCCGTACGGCATTAAAGACAATGGCTTCAGTTACTTTCTGCTGATTTTTTATTCGCAAGTCTTGGGCCTTTCGCCTGTTTTGACCAGCGCGGCATTGTCAATTGCCATTGTGATTGACGCCATTACCGATCCGATTATCGGGTATATTTCGGATAATTGGCGCTCGCGTTGGGGGCGGCGGCATCCGTTCATGTACATGGCAATTGTACCGATTTGCGTGAGCTATGCGTTTATGTGGAACCCACCTGCGGACATTATGGCGTCCGAGCAGGGGCTTTTTGTTTACCTCGTCGTGATGGCGGTCACGGTGCGTATATTTCTGACGTTTTTTGAGGTGCCGAACACGGCGCTGATCTCGGAATTGACGGATGATTATGACGCCCGCACACAATTAATGGGTTTGCGCTACATGTTTGGCTGGCTGGGCGGCATCGGCATGGCGTTTTTGGCATATTCGGTGTTTTTGCGCGAAACCGATAATGGGGGCGGGGGTGTTCTCGCCGCCGCCGGATATGGTTATTACGGCATCGCCGCTGCGTGCCTGATGTTTGTCGGCATGTTGGTGTCATCGCTTGGCACGCACAAACATATTGAGCGTTTGCACGTCCCGCCCGTGCGCGACGAAATCAAAATTCGTCAGGTGTTTGGCGAGTTACTGGAGACGATGAAAAACCGCTCCTTTCAGTCTTTGTTTCTGGCCTCGATATTTTCCGGCACGGCGGCTGGTATGCAAGCGGCGCTAAGCATTTATTTTTCGACCTTCTTCTGGGGGTTGAAAGCGTCGCAGCTTGCAGTTTTTCCGGTTTTTCAAGCATTGGCAGCGTGCTGCGCCGTGCCGATCGCGCATGCGCTGGGCAAACGCTTTGACAAAAAACGCGCAGCGATCGGCAGCTTCATTTTTATGATCAGTTTTGGACCACTCATGCTGTTTGGGCGGCTTCTCGACATCGTGCCGGAAAACGGCAGTCCGGCCTTATTGCCGATGTTACTGGCGCATAATTTCGTCGAGGTTTGCGTGATTATCGTCTTTTCCATTTTGTTTGGCGCAATGATGGCCGACGTTGTGGAAGACAGCGCGGTCGATACGACGCGCCGCAGCGAAGGGGTTATATTTGCCGCGCGCGGGTTTGCGGGAAAAATGGTTTCGGGGCTGGGTATATTGCTCGCCGGCGTGATTTTGTCGGCCGCCAACCTGCCGCGCGATGCGGCACCCGAAGATGTCGACGCGCAAGTGCTTGTCGACCTTGTGCTGTATGCTGCACCCGGCCAAATTTTGCTGTATTCGCTGGCGCTATTAATGATCACGCGTTATCGCATATCGCGCAAAAAACACGCGGAAAACGTCACCCAACTTTCGTTGTCATAACGCCTCAGACGACTGCTGCCTGACCATCCGTCACGCTGAGATCAGCCGTCATTTTATCCGCCAATGCCTGACGGATATGGCGCTTGTTGCCCGCATAGGCTTTGCCGTCGAGCGATTTAAAATATTTGGCTTTTTCGCGCACGCGGGCCGAAAATGCGTCAGCGCTCACGACTTCGTCCGTATAGCCAATTTCGCGGGCCATGTCGGGGTCATATAAATCGGCACCGACAGCGGCCATGTCGAGATATTGCTGATTGAGTTTGAACCGCGCAAGGTCGATGCCAAATGGCGGCAGCACCATGCCGATCGCAGACTCGTTCAGCCCGTATTTGAAATCACCTGCCACGCTGATGCGATAGTCGCCCGACAACATCAACAATGCGCCGGCGGCAATGCCGTGACCGGGCGAGGCCAGCAGCACCGGCTTGGGGCTGGCAAATATCCGCACCAACATTTGACCGCCTTGGGTGACGAGATCCATCACGCGGTCGGGTTCATTTCGCATGACATTAAGGTCAAAGCCCGCCGTCATGACGCCGGGCCGACCCGTGATAACGATGACATCGGCCCCGGCTTCGGCTTCGTCCAGCGCCGTGTTGATATGCTCCATCATGGTAAAGCCAAGTGCGTTGGCCTTTCCGTCATCCAGTGTGATGGTTGCGATGGCGTCTTCGATTTCAACTTTTGCTAACGCGCTCATGATCGTTCTCCTATAAGTTTAGCTGAGTGATATGCTAGCGGATGCGCGTGCCGTGCGGTAGGATGTTTTGACGCAAGGGAATTTGCGGCAACGCAGGGTATAAAGCCACAAATGGGAGTTGTTTATGACCTATAAAGCGCCTGTCGATGATATTGTTTTTACCCTCAATCACGAGGCCGGTTTTAATCGGCTTGTGCAATCGGGGGCGTATCCAGAGCTATCGGACGATCTGGTGGATGCCATTCTCGATGAGGCCGCCAAATTTGCCGACAATGTCGTCGCGCCGCTGAGTTGGGAGGGTGACCAGACAGGCGCGCGCCTTGAGGCTGATGGCGTAAAGGTTCCCGAAAGTTTCAAAGAGGCTTACCGCAAATATGTCGACAGCGGTTGGTCGACACTGGCCGCCCCGACGGATTATGGCGGGCAGGGGCTTCCACTGGCATTGTCAAACGCCGTAACTGAAATGATGAATTCCAATATCGGGTTTCAGCTTTGCCCAATGCTGTCAAATGGCGGCATGGAAGCGCTGGCGGCGCACGCCTCGGATGAGCAAAAGGAAACCTATCTTAGCAAAATTGTCTCCGGCGAATGGTCGGCCACAATGAATTTGACCGAACCCCATGCGGGTTCCGATGTCGGCAATATTCGCGCGCAAGCCACACCGCAAGAGGATGGCAGCTATCTGGTCCGGGGTACCAAAATATACATTACTTATGGCGATCACGACATGGCCGACAATATTGTGCATCTGGTACTTGCCCGAACACCGGGCGCACCGGAGGGCACGAAGGGCATATCGCTGTTTCTGGTGCCGAAGTTTTTGGTCAATGAAGATGGTTCCTTGGGCGCGCGCAATGATGTGGCTTGCATCGGGCTTGAGGAAAAACTGGGCATCCATGCCAGCCCGACATGCGTGATGGCGTTTGGTGAAAATGACGGTGCTGTTGGCTGGCTTGTCGGGGCCGAAAATCGCGGCATGGCGTGTATGTTCACGATGATGAACAATGCGCGGCTGCATGTCGGTTTGCAAGGTGTCGGTGTGGCCGAACGCGCCACGCAACACGCGCTGGCCTATGCGCTTGAGCGCAAACAGGGCAGGGCACCGGGTGCGGGCAAAGACGACAATGAGGCGGTTGCCATTATTAATCACCCTGATGTGCGACGTATGCTGATGAGCATGCGGACGATGACGGAAGCTGCACGCGGCATTTGTTATGAAAATGCGGTGGTGGCGGATCTCGCTCATGCAACGGGCGACGCCGCCGCGCAAGCCAAATATGACCTGCTGACGCCGATATCGAAAGCCTTCAGCACGGACATTGCCAATGAGGTTGCCGCCCTTGGTGTTCAGGTGCATGGCGGCATGGGCTTTATCGAGGAAACCGGCGCCGCGCAACATATCCGGGACGCGCGCATTTTGACCATTTATGAAGGCACGAACGGTATTCAGGCGATCGACTTGGTGGGCCGCAAACTACCGCTGGGCAATGGCGAAGTGGTGCGTGACTATATTGGCGAAATGCGTGAAACCGCTGAAATGTGCCGCCAGTCAAATCATCCCATATTGACTCAAAGTGCCAGCGAACTTGGCAATGCCATTGACGCGCTTGAGTCGGCGACCGATTGGCTGCTGGACAGCACAAAATCCAACCCGCTTGATACGCTGGCGGGTGCCACGCCCTATCTGCGTTTGTTTGGTCTGGCGGCCGGTGGGCATTACCTCGCCAAGGGGGCGCTTGCCGCAACGCAAGCAGAAGCGCTCGACCCGGCATTCGTCAATCGGAAACTTGCGTCCATTCGCTTCTTTGGTGCCAATATGCTGACCGCGTGTGGTGGCCTGGCGTCCGCGGTGATGGCTGGCAATGATGTTGTCGACGATATTGGTTTGGAAGCGCTGGCCGGCTGACATCACACCGCAGGATGCGTAACAATTAGCAAAACTGTTTGATTTCGGTTCTGTCCGACTCTGATATAGACAGAGAGGATATTACAGCATTGAAGGAACAGTTATGTCCCAGACAGCTACTGCATCAAATACTGCAATAGTAATTCTGGCGGCCGGCAAGGGCACGCGGATGCAGTCCGCCTTGCCAAAAGTTCTGCACGAAGTAGCCGGACGCCCCATGCTTGGGCATGTTATTGCTGCTTCATTGGAAGCGGGGGTGTCGCGCCTGTGCCTGGTTACTGCACCCGACCAACAACAAGTGCGCGACTATGCGCTGACCCAAGCGCCGGATATTTCAAACTGCATTCAGGAAAGCCAACTGGGGACAGGCGATGCTGCGCGCGCGGCCATCCCCGCCTTGGATACGGCTGAGCGCGTCGTGATTATGTTTGGCGACACGCCGCTCATGCGCGCCGATATTCTCCGCCAGCTTGCGACGTCCGAGGCCGACGTCTGCGTGCTAGGATTTGAGCCGGAAGACGCGGCTGCTTATGGGCGCATCATTCTCGATCAGGGCACGCCTGCACGCATTGTCGAATATAAAGACGCCGACGCTGCCACGCGCGCCATTGGCTTGTGCAATGGCGGGGCCATGGGCGTGTCTATTGCGGCGCTGATCGAATTGCTGCCGCAGCTGCAAAACGACAATGCCCAAGGTGAATATTATCTGCCCGATCTGGTTCAGCTCGCCAAAGCCGCAGGGCGCACGACGGAACTGGTGCGGGGCGACAGCGTCGATACACTGGGCGTGGATAGTCGCAAAGGTCTTGCCCGGGCTGAAGCGCGCATGCAAGCGCGGCTGCGGGCAAAAATGCTCGATGCGGGCGTCGGCATGCAAGACCCGGATACGGTGTATCTGAGCCATGACACCGAGATCGCAGCCGATGTGACGCTGGAGCCGCATATCAAAATTGGGCCCGGTGTACACATTGGGACAGGCACGCTCATCAAAGCATTTTCGCATCTTGAAGGCGTGCGTATCGGCGCGCGCGCGACCATTGGGCCTTTTGCGCGTCTGCGCCCGGGTACGGTGCTGGGCGACGAGGTACGGATCGGCAATTTTGTTGAAACCAAAAAAGCGCATTTGGGCGATGGCAGCAAAGTCAACCATCTGTCTTATATTGGTGATGCCGAATTGGGTGTCGGGGTGAATGTCGGCGCGGGCACCATCACGTGTAATTATGACGGCTTCAAAAAGCATGTCACCCGCATTGGCGATGGCGCGTTCATCGGTTCCAACAGTTCGCTGATTGCGCCGGTGACGATTGGCGCCAGGGCTTATTTGGGTTCCGGCACGGCAGTATCCGGCGAGGTATCAGCGGACAGTTTGGCGGTCACGCGTGCACCGCGCCGCGATATTGAGGGCTGGGCGCAGTCGTTCCGACGTAAAAATCAGGAGGCCGATTGAGCGATGTGCGGCATTATCGGCATCATCAGCGACACACCTGTCGCCGACCCAATTTTCAATGGCCTGAAGCGGCTGGAATATCGTGGCTATGACAGCGCGGGCATAGCCACGCTCGCCGACGGCGCGCTACAACGGCGGCGGGCGCAAGGCAAGCTGGAGGCATTGGCCCTGGAACTTGAGGCCGCGCCGCTTTCGGGTTGTGTGGGCATCGGCCATACGCGGTGGGCGACACACGGGCCGGCGATCAAAGCCAACGCGCACCCGCATCAGTCCGAAAAAATTGCGGTCGTGCACAACGGCATTATTGAAAATTACCGCGACCTCAAAAACGCATTGGTGAACGACGGCGCGCAATTCACGTCCGACACGGACACGGAAGTGATCGCGCATTTGTTTTCGCGCAATCTAAATTCAAAAGGCGATGTGATGGCCGCCGCCGCCGCCACCTTCGCGCAGCTTGAGGGCACCTATGCCATCGCGCTGATTGTTGAAGGCATGGAAGACCGAATGATTATTGCCCGCAATGGCAGTCCGCTGGCGGTAGGCTATGGGCGCGATGAAATGTTCATCGGTTCGGACGCTTTTGCCTTGGCCCCCTTTACCAATGAAATCTCCTATCTGGACGATGGCGATTGGGCGGTTGTCAGCAAAACCGGCATCGAGATTTTTACCCCCGACGGTGCTTCGGTGGTGCGCGATAAAGTCATTGTCGATGCCGCTGCGGCGATGGTCGATAAGGGCAATTATCGTCACTATATGTCGAAGGAAATCCACGAGCAGCCGGAGGTGCTGTCGCGCACATTCGGACAATATGCCGACCCGGAAAAACGCTGCGTGACCCTGCCGGAAAATGACATTGATCTGGCTGCCATAAAGCGCGTCGTTTTGGTCGCGTGCGGCACGGCTTACTTCGCCGGACTGGTCGGCAAAAACTGGATCGAGCGCTATGCCGGAATTCCGGCCAGTGTGGATATCGCGTCCGAGTTTCGCTATAGCGAGGCACCGCTCGACCCTGAATGTTTGGCGATATTCATCTCGCAGTCGGGCGAAACCGCCGACACGCTGGCTGCCCTCAATCATTGCAAAACAAATGGACTGAGAACTATGGGCATCGTCAATGTGCCCGACAGTTCCATCACCCGCGAGGTGGATGTGACCTTGCCGACTTATGCGGGTCCAGAAATTGGCGTGGCCTCGACCAAGGCGTTTACCGCCCAGCTGGGCGCGCTGACGGCGTTTGCCATCAGCCTTGGTCGCGCGCAAAAAAACCTGGGCGCGGAAGAAGAAGCACGCTTGGTTGATTTATTGCTGACGACCCCACGCCTTTCCAATGCCGTGCTGGATTGCGAACCGCAAATCGAAGAGCTTGCCAAGCAAATCAGCCCGGCCACCAGCGCCCTGTTTATCGGGCGAGCGACCATGTATCCGCTGGCGCTTGAGGGCGCGCTGAAGCTGAAGGAAATTTCCTATATTCACGCCGAAGGATTTGCCGCCGGCGAGTTGAAGCATGGCTCGATCGCACTGGTCGACGAAAACATGCCCGTCATTGCCATCGCCCCCGACGATGCCCTGTTTGAAAAAACCGTGTCCAACATGCAAGAGGTGATGGCGCGCGGCGGAAATATTATTCTGTTTGCCAGCGAAAAAGGCTTGGCCGAAGCAGGTGAGGGATGCTTGGCGACGATTGCCATGCCGGATATGGATGCGTTTATCGCGCCGATTCTTTATGCCCTGCCGTTGCAACTTCTGGCCTATCACGCCGCCGTGGCAAAAGGCACGGATGTCGACCAGCCGCGCAATCTGGCAAAATCCGTAACAGTCGAATGATGGTGTAATGGTGGGTTCTTTTGAGAGATTCTTCCACCTTTTTTGATAGGTAAATTACCCTGTAATTCCTCATTACCTTTTCCAACCTTATAACCCTGACTCTTATCATCAGGGTCTTTGTAATCTAGGTTGTCATCTACTAGAGGAAGTTTGAATTTGATGGTCACAATGTGTTCGGTTTTTTCATGGTCGAACCTAACAGTTATCTTGTCTACAAACTGGTTGATTGCATCTTGAAGTTCTTCTTTTGAAAACTTTTCCCAATCCAAATAATGTTCGTGATACTTGGATAACCAATCTATCCAAGAATTCTCTTGTTCTAGTTGCATAACCTTCTG
>LXNH01000440.1_pt1 | contig 10958 bp, 9 predicted proteins | sample 809111 | NCBI WGS metagenome assembly LXNH01 (sample SAMN04870528, study PRJNA318959) | seawater metagenome | biome: 00002010; material: water; isolation source: marine seawater | place: Greece: Milos, Mediterranean Sea | collected 2013-05-29 | depth 5-7 m
AAATAACTTATCTAATCTCCCACCTCTTATTTTTGCTGGGGAGACCCGATCTCTAAAAACTCATATCCATCAAGTCCAACAAGGCAATTCTTTCTATTTGCAAGGAGGCGATTGCGCTGAAAGTTTTAATGAATTAAATCCTAATACAATCAGAGACACCTTTAAGCTTATTTTACAAATGTCCGTTGTATTGACTTATGCCACCAACAAGTCTGTTGTAAAATTAGGAAGAATGGGTGGACAATTCGCTAAACCCAGAAGCTCAGATTTTGAGGAAAAAAATGGTGAAAAACTTCCTAGTTACAGAGGAGATATTATTAATTCTTTTGAGTTCAACAAAGAATCAAGAGAACCTGACCCAATGAGAATGCTTCATGCATATAATCACTCTGCCTCCACATTGAATTTACTTCGAGCTTTTGCACAAGGAGGTTTTGCAAGTCTTTCAAAAATTAATCAATGGAATTTAGATTTTGCTGATAGTTTTGAAACTACTAAAAAATATAAAGCCTTATCACAAAAAATTGAAGACAGTATAAAATTTATGAATGCTTGTGGAATTAATGAACAAAATACTCGTGTTTTAAAAGAAACAGATTTTTATACGAGTCATGAAGCTCTTTTACTTCCTTATGAACAAGCCTTTACGCGTATAGATAGCACAACTGGAGATTGGTATAACGTCAACTCTCATTTTTTATGGGTTGGGGATAGAACCAGAGACCCAAATGGAGCTCACATACATTATCTTAGCGGTATAAAAAATCCCTTAGGATTGAAAGTTGGTCCTTCAACTAATATCGATGAATTAAAGAAAAATATTGATATTTTAAATCCCGAAAATGAAGGTGGTAGATTAACACTCATAGTAAGAATGGGTGCAGAAAAAATTAAATCTGTATTTCCTGATATCTTAAGTGAAATTCATAAGTTAGGAAGAAATATAACTTGGGTTTGTGATCCAATGCATGGGAACACATCAACAAGTAATTCTGGTTATAAAACACGTGCTACTTCAAATATATTCCAAGAAATACAATCTTTTTTTGAAATTCATCAATCACAAGGAAGTATAGCTGGAGGTGTTCACTTAGAATTAACTGGCCTTAATGTAACTGAGTGTGTTGGAGGCCCAGATGATATTAAAGATGAAAATCTTGGTGATCGATACCATACTTTTTGTGATCCTAGGCTCAATGTTAATCAATCATTAGAGCTTTCTTTTTTATTAGCAGATTTAATAGCTAATGGTGATATGATTTAGTTTTCTTATTCATAATGAATAAAAAAACAAATTCAGATTTTATAAAATCCTATACTGATAGTTATTTTCTTAAATCTAAAGAGATTATTGAAAAAAATGGAGATATTTCTGTTACATATGCTGTTTTTATCAGAAGACCAGGAATAGTTGCATTAAAATTAGCTATAGATTGGATTAAACAAGTTGCAAAAGAGAGAAAAATTAAAATTCAAACTACTTCTCCTTTTAAAGAAGGAGAGTACTTTGGTGCAGGTGAACCTATCTTATTTATAAAAGGGTCTTTTAAACATTTAGTTGATTTAGAGACATTGTTTTTGCAAAAAATTGGACCTGCGTGTATAGCTGCTGCAAATGCTTATCAGATGTGCATGGATCTTCCAAAAACATCTTTCATTGCTATGGATGCCAGACATTGTGCAGGCTCTGAAATGTCACATTTAATGTCATATGCTTCATCTGTAGGTTCAAAGGCTGCTAAAAAAAAGAAAGCTAAAGGATTTATAGGAACTTCAATCAAAGCAACATCTCACTACTATCCATCTAACAAAGCTTTAGGAACGATGCCTCACGCTATTATTGGATATGCTGGATCTACTTTAGAGGCCGTAAAAATGTTCCATCAATCATTTCCTAAAAATGATTTAGTCGTATTACCTGATTATTTTGGAAAAGAAATTACTGACTCTATTCAAGTATGTAATCATTTTGATAGGCTATCAAGAAAAGGAAAAGTTTTAATTCGATTAGATACACCAAGTGGTAGATTTATTGAGGGACTTGATACATCAAATTCTTATGAGATCCTTGAAAAATTTTCTCCAGGTTCAATTAAAGAATACAGATCAGACGATGAACTCCGTCATTTAGTAGGCCCTGGAGTGTCTGCTTCTGCTATTTGGTATTTAAGATCGCAGTTGGATAAATTTGGCTTTCAAAAAGTAAAAATTATTGCCTCTAGTGGTTTTACAAATGCAAAATGTAGGGCTATGGCTATTTCTAATGCTCCTATAGATATTATTGGAACTGGTAGTTATTTACCTGAGAAATGGTCTGAAACTTACGCTACTGCTGATATCATAAAATATGGTAAAACACCTAGAGTAAAGGTATCAAGAGAATACCTTTTAAAGAAAATCAAATGATTATAACTCGTTTTGCGCCAAGCCCCACTGGTCATTTACACCTTGGTAACCTGAGATCATGTTTTTTGAATTGGATATTTGCTAAAAAGAACAAGGGTAAATTCATTTTAAGATTTGATGATACGGACAAGGAGAGAAGCAAGGATGAATTTGTAACTTCTATCAATTCTGATTTACAATGGCTTAAAATAGATTACCAGGAAACCTTTTTTCAAAGTAAAAGGGTCGATAGATACGATGAATTATTCGATAAACTTATAGAAAAAAATTTAGTCTACCCTTGTTTTGAAAGCAATGAAGAGTTAGAAATTAAAAAAAAACTTCAATTAAAAGCTGGTAAACCACCAATTTATGATCGCCAGTCTTTAAATTTATCAAAAGAAGAAATTGAAAAAAAAATTATAAATGGAGAAAAGCCATATTGGAGATTTAAATTATCTCAAAAAAAAATCTCATGGACAGATTTAGTAAAGGGCAGCACTGAAGTTGATTTATCTTCACAATCAGATCCTGTTCTTCGAAGGGCAGATGGGAGTTATTTATATCATTTTCCAAGTGTTGTTGATGATATTGATATGAATATTAGTCACATTATTAGAGGAGAAGACCATCTGTCAAATTCAGCAGTTCATAGTGAAATTTTTCAAAGTCTGGGATCAAACACACCATCTTTTGGTCATAATCCACTTATGTTAAATGAAGATGGGACTAAGATTAGTAAAAGAAATTTAGACTCTATCTCTATTAATCAATTTAGAAGTAAAGGTTACACAATAAATAGTATTTTATCATATATGTATTCTGTAGGATTAAATTCAGATTTCGATTTCCAAAAAATAGTAAACAATGATTTTAATGATTTTGAATTATCTAAAATTTCAAAAAATCTTCCTAAGCTAGACATTCAAAAAATTGATTTTTTTCAAAAAAACTCTCTTAGATTATTGACTAATACTTCATTAAATGATGAATTTCCTGAATTAAGCCAACTTAAAATTACCAATAATGAATGGGAGCTCATTAGAGATAATATCGATAATTATGAGGATATAGGTGGATACTTAGATATTATAAGAAGAAATAAAATTGAAAACAAGCCATCCAAAGAATTTATTGATATTTTAGTTAAAAATAGTGAAAAAATTAAAAATATGAATTTTGATGAATACATTGATTTTCTTTCAGACCCAAATTTAAATCTTACAAAAAAAGAAATCTTTACAAATACTCGTTATTTTTTAACAGGTAATAACAACGGCCCTTCAGTAAAAGATTTATTTATTTTTTTTGGAGTCGAGGGAATTGAAAAAATAATAAATGAGTTTAAAACTTTTTAATACCCTATCAAAATCTAAAGAGATTTTTCATCCTATTGATACCAATGAGGTCAAGGTTTATGCTTGTGGTCCTACATTATATAATAATCCACATATAGGTAACTTTCGGCCAATTATAGTCTTTGATGTATTATTTAGAATCCTAAGAAATATTTATGGAGAAGAGAATGTAGTTTATGTCAGAAATATCACTGACATAGATGATAAAATAATTACTAGAGCTAATGATTTAGGATTTTCTACTTCTGATCTTGTAAGTAAAACTCAAATTGTTTATCAAAAAAATCTAGAATCTTTAAATATTCTTAAGCCATCTCACGAACCAAAAGCAACAGAATATATTTCAAAAATGATTGAAATGATTAATTCGTTAATTTCGAAAGGTTATGCTTACGAGTCTTCCAATCACGTGCTATTTGAGGCTAAAAAATTCAAAGACTATGGAGCTTTATCAAAATTTTCATTCAAGGATATAATTAGTGGAGCTAGGGTTGAGGTTGCTGAATATAAAAAAAATCCTGAGGACTTTGTTTTATGGAAACCCTCAAAAATAAATGAACCATCATGGAGTAGTCCATGGGGGGATGGAAGACCTGGTTGGCACATTGAATGTTCAGCTATGATTGCTCACCTACTAGGTCCCTCAATAGATATCCATGCCGGTGGATTAGATTTAATATTCCCCCATCATGAAAATGAAATAGCTCAATCTACCTGTTACCATGGATGTAAAATGTCTAATTATTGGCTTCATAATGGATTTATAAATTTCCATGGCGAAAAAATGTCTAAATCATTAGGTAATATTACTATAGTTGATGATTTATTATCTATTCATGATCCTAATACAATTAAATATGCCTTATTAACTACACATTATCGACAACCGATAGACTTTTCTGATGATCTTTTGACCTATGCTAAAAATATAATTGAAAAATGGGAAGGTTTTATTTCCGATACAAATAACAATAAACTGGATAATGAGTTTATAATGGCACTATATGATGATCTTAATACACCAAAAGCACTGATGCGATTACAACAATTATTTAATGAACTTAAAAAGTCACCTGAAGATGATGAAATTAGCTCATGTTTCAATAATGGACTAAAAATTCTTGGTTTAAATCCAGTCTTTGAAGTAAAAGAAATAAGTCTTGATAAAGAGCATATTGAAAATATGATATCTCGCCGATTGGATGCTAAAAAAAACAAAAATTATAAATTGGCCGATCAAATAAGAAATGAATTACTTAATGAGGGCATACTCTTAGAAGATAATAAAGACGGAACATCATGGAAGAAAATATAAATACAAATAAAGTTTATTTTTTTGACACCACTCTCAGAGATGGTCAACAAACAACAGGCGTTGACTTTTCCGTTAAAGATAAAATTAAAATGGCAAATGCATTAGATGACCTTGGAATAGATTACATAGAAGGTGGGTGGCCAGGATCTAATCCAACGGATGATAGCTTTTTTAATTCAAGTTTAAATTTAAAAAATTCCAATCTAGTTGCTTTTGGCATGACTAGAAGACCTTCTGCCAGTGTTTCAAATGACCCTGGTTTAAGTAATTTAATCAACACTAATGTAAAACATATTTGTATTGTAGGTAAGTCTTCATCTTATCAAGTTGAAAAAGCTCTTGGAATATCCAAAAATGATAATTTAAAAATGATTGGAGAAAGTATAAGCCATATTCATCAAAAAGGAATTGAGGCAATGTATGATGCTGAACATTTTTTTGATGGCTACAAAGAGAATCCAAGTTTTGCTATAGAGTGTTTAAAAGAAGCATTACAAAATAATGCTAGGTGGATCATCTTATGTGATACTAATGGAGGCACTTTACCTCATGAAGTAGAACAAATAGTTAAAGAAGTGGTTTCAATCATACCTGGAGAAAGACTGGGGATACATGCTCATAATGATACAGAGAATGCAGTAGCTAATTCTTTAGCTGCAATTAAATCTGGAGCTAGGCAAGTACAAGGAACAATTAATGGATTAGGGGAGAGGTGTGGAAATGCCAACTTAGCCTCCGTCATTCCATCAGTTATTTTAAAAACAGAATATGAAACTTCTATTCCTCAAGAAAAATTAAATCTTTTAAAAAAAACATCATTGCTTCTCGATGAAATATTAAATAGGCAGCCTAATACCCAACAACCCTATGTAGGGGAAAACGCATTCTCTCATAAAGGAGGGCTGCATGTGTCAGCCATTAATAAAGACCCAAAAACATATGAGCATATTGACCCAAAAATTGTTGGTAATACCAGAAAAATTGTCATTTCTGACCAGTCTGGCAGATCTAACATAATATCCCTTCTTAACACTGTGGGCATTAACCCAGAAGAACATAAAGATAAGCTAGATTTTCTTTTACAAAAAGTTAAAGAAAAAGAATTCCAAGGACATGCATTTGATCAAGCTTTAGCAAGCTTTGAAATTTTAGCAAGAGAAACACTTTTTGGCTTACCAGAATATTTTGAATTAGTAAGGTTTAAAGTAATAGATGATAGAAGATGGAACGCAAAAGGTGATTTGGTTACTGAGTCTGAAGCAACTGTAAGAGTTACTATTAATAAAAAAGAATATATGAATGTTGAAATTGGTAATGGCCCTGTTAATGCACTTGATAAAGCTTTAAGAAAATCTTTAATGGGTTTTTATCCAATGTTGGAAGATTTGGAGTTGACAGATTTCAAAGTAAGAATTCTTTCATCAGAGAAAGGTACTGATGCAATAGTTAGAGTCATAATTGAAACAAAAAATAAAGAGGGAGCAATATGGACAACTGTTGGTGTATCGACAAATATTATCGATGCTTCATATAACGCTTTAAGAGAGAGTTTGATATATAAGTTAATAAAGTCCTCTTGAAAAAAAAAATTCAATTCATTTTAAATAAACCACAACTCTCTGAAAATATAGGTATGTCAATTAGATCTATTGGTTGTTTTGGGTTTGAAAATTTAGATTTAGTAAATCCACGAAATTTATGGCCTAACGATAAAGGTTTAAAATCAGCTAAACACTTTGAGAAAATTGCAAAAAAAGTTAAAACTTTTACATCCATTCCGGACGCAATACAAAAATCTGATATTGTTATTGCCACAACTGTCAGACCTAGAGATATCCAAATTCCATATATAAAGCTCGAGGATATAAATAAAATTAAATCAAAAAAAATTAGTATTATTTTCGGTCAAGAAAATAATGGCCTCAATAATAAAGAAATCTCTTATGCAAACTATATTTTGACATTACCTACGCACAATCAAAGTTCTCTCAACCTTTCTCATGCTGTGTCAATAGTAGCCTTTCACATCAATCAATTGAATTTGAAATATCATAAAAAATTTAATAATAAGCTCATAACTTCCAATCAGATTGAGCAATTTGTCGATTTTATAATGAAGACATTGAATAAAAAGGGTTTTACAACAATACCTGCTAAATCTCAAAATCTTGAGATTTCCCTGAGAAATTTCTTAAAAACAAATAATATTAATGAAAAAATATTAAAAACTGCCTACGGAGTCCTAAAATTTTTAGCAAAATAAAATTGACTTAAAATACGAAATCTATATAAATCACCAATTCATGACAAAAAGATTATCTTCAAAACACAAAATTGATAGAAGATTGGGTTTAAATTTATGGGGAAGGCCTAAAAGTCCTTTCAATAGAAGACCTTATGGTCCTGGTCAACATGGTCAGGCAAGAAAAAGAAAATTGTCTGATTTTGGTGTTCAATTAGCTGCTAAACAAAAGCTAAAAAAATACTATGGAGATATTACTGAAAAACAGTTTTTGAAAATATACCAAGAGGCGTCTAGAAAAAGAGGTGATACTAGTCAAATTTTAATTGAACTTCTTGAAAGAAGATTGGACGCAGTAGTATTTAGATTAAAATTTGCACCAACAGTATTTGCTGCAAGACAGTTGGTTAGTCACGGTCATGTAATGGTAAATGGTAAAGTGGTTGATAGAAAATCTTATCAAATTAAAGATGGAGATGAAATTTCACTCCAGCAAAACAGCCAAAATATTCCAATGATTATACAAACATTGAGCTCGAACGAAAGGGATGTCCCTGAATATCTCCAATTAGAAATTTCTAAATGTTTGGGTAAATTTATCAGAGGCCCACAGTTAACTGACGTCCCATATCCAGTACAAATGGAACCAAATCTGGTTGTTGAGTTTTACTCAAGATAATCTTTCATTTAATTTTCATTAAATTTAAAGTTTTTTGATACATATAGCTTTGAATTGATCAATTTTAATCTAAAAATTTAAAAATATCGAAATATAACTTATGAAAAAAATAATAATAACAATCTTATTATCTTTTATTGTTTCTACTTCTTTTTCAGCAGGTACTGATTCTGGCGATGACACTAATTATGGCAAAGAATATAAATCAGCTTTAAAACTTATTAATAAGAAGAAGTATGATAATGCCATTGAAAAGTTAATGGATTTAGTTGATGTTTCATCAAGTGATTTTACCAAAGCAGATGTTTATAATGAAATTGGATTTGCTTTTAGAAAAAGTGATGATTTTGATAATGCATCAAAGTATTACATTATGGCTTTGAGTGAAGATCCAAACCATTTAGGTGCTTTAGAGTATCAGGGTGAGATGTTTGTTGATCTTGGGCAAAAAGATAACGCTCTGGCTAATCTCATGAAGTTAAAAGAATTAGTCGGTGAAAAGAATTCTTATTACAAAGAACTCAATTCATACATATCAGCCAATTAAATTAAATTAAGGGTAGTTGATTATTATATCTCTATCCTTAATAATTAAGAAATTTGCGTTTCAATACCTCGGGTATTTAACAGTTCTATCAATTCTCCTGACTCTGCCATTTCCTTCATGATGTCACACCCGCCAACAAATTCTTTCTTAATATAAAGTTGGGGGATAGTAGGCCAATTTGAAAAAGATTTGATTCCCTCTCGAATTTTTTCATCATCTAGAACGTTACAATGACCAAAATTAACTCCACATTTTTTCAATATGGCGCTTGCAACTGATGAAAAACCACACATAGGGAAATCTGGATTACCTTTCATAAAGAGAAAAACTTCATTTTCTCCTATCATATTTTCAATTTGAGTTTTTGTATTTTCATCAAGTTCCATTATTTAGTTCCTTTCGTTTTTAATTGCATTGCATGTAATTCATTATCCATCAAGCCATCTAAAGATTTGTAAACCAATTGATGCTGTTGAATTCTAGAAAGCCCGTTAAAGGCTGAACTCTCAATCGAAACAGAATAATGATTATTATCACCTGCTAGGTCTTCAACTAGAATATTAGCATTCGGAAATTTATTTTTAATCAGTTCCTCTAATTTAAATTGTTCAATTGGCATTAATTTATAATTTTTTCAAAATTATTTAGATAATCATTTAAAATCTTAAAATAGTCAAACTTTTTAGAATTTATTTCTATAGACTCCTTAGTTACCTCACCTATATTTTGATATTCTATTTGATTTTTTTCAAAAATATTATTAATTGATCCATAGTCATTTTTATTGATTGTAAGAATGTATCCTGCTTGATATTCACAAAAAATGTCAAATTTGTCCTTTATGTTTATGTTAAATCCATAATTATTTTGTAACATTTTAATTAAGGTTAAGAATACACCTCCTCTTGATATATCATTACATGAAGTGACTAAGTTATGATCAAAAATATTGTATAATACTTTTATATTTTTCTTTTCAAGATCATAATTAATATCAATTAGTTCATTAAATTGAGTTACTTTTTTTACTGTAAGTTGGTCTTGAAGAAAATATGGGCTACTGTTCTTACTCATAGTGTTCCCAATTAAAATTATAAGGTCGCTTTCATTTTGAAATTTATTAGAGATGATATTTTCATAATTATCATTAAAACCCACCATTCCAATAACTGGAGTAGGCTTAATTGGTCTATCATTAGTTTGATTATATAAAGATACATTTCCTGAAACTATAGGGGTATCTAATTGAGAAGCAGACTTTCTAAGTCCATTAATGGACAGTACTATTTCTCCCATAATATTTGGATCAAGCGGACTAGCAAAATTTAAATTATTTGTAATGGCAAGAGGTTTTAAATTTGAACAAACTAAATTTCTATAAGACTCAAGAACGGTATATTCCATACCTTTCTCTGGATTAATTCTTATATATAAGGGGTTACAATCGGTAGTAGCACCAATAACCTTGTCGCTATCGTGAATCTTTACTATTCCTGAAGATTGCCCAGGTTCTTTTATAGTATCTCCCATGACCGTTGAGTCATACTGATTAAAGACCCAACTTTTCTCTAGGTAGTTTAAATTTTGAAATAAATTATCTACCATATTTTCAATATTTAAATTTGTTAAATCAAAATCGTTAATTTTTCTTTTTTTTGGTATATAAAACTCACGATCATATTCAGGAGCATCATCGACTATTATATTTACCGGTAAGTCTACGACATTTTTATTTTTTGATGAAAAAACAACTCTTTTTGTATCCGTGATTTCACCAATAACCTCGTAATCAATTTGCCATCTTTTTAAAATACTTTTAACTTTTTCATTATTTTCAGGCTCTATAACAGCAAGCATCCTTTCTTGACTTTCTGACAATAAAATTTCATATGGAGAAAGGGGCTCTCGTAAAGGAATTTTATCTAAATTAATTAAAACCCCCACTTCTCCCTTTGAAGCCATTTCTACACTTGATGATGTAATTCCAGCGGCTCCCATATCTTGCATCGACTCAATAAGCCCAGATGACATTAACTCTAAGCAACCTTCCATCAGGAGCTTTTCCATGAAAGGATCTCCAACTTGAACTGAAGGTCTTTTCTCATCTTCATCGTCCTCAGAAAAAACATCAGATGCCATACTTGCACCATGAATGCCATCCTTGCCAGTCTTCGATCCTATATAAACAATCAGACCTCCAATAGTTTTTGGTTTGGAATAAAATATACGGTCATTTTTCACATGACCAATAGCCATAGCATTGACAAGATTATTATAATCATAACTGCTATCAAATTCACACTCTCCACCGATATTAGGAATGCCTATACAATTACCATAGTGGCCAATACCATGAACAACACCATTTAACAGATATTTTGTTTTATCCGTTGTAATGTCCCCAAATCTAATCGAGTCAAGAGTTGCGATAG
>LXNH01000441.1_pt1 | contig 10956 bp, 12 predicted proteins | sample 809111 | NCBI WGS metagenome assembly LXNH01 (sample SAMN04870528, study PRJNA318959) | seawater metagenome | biome: 00002010; material: water; isolation source: marine seawater | place: Greece: Milos, Mediterranean Sea | collected 2013-05-29 | depth 5-7 m
AATCGAGGTTGATCTGGCCGCCATCGAAACCGGACAAAGCATCACCGTGTCATGGCGCGGTAAGCCGGTGTTTATCCGGCGACGCAGCGCCAATGAGATTGCTGAAGCGCGCAATGTTTCCTTTGACGCTTTGCCTGATCCCCAAGGCGATGAGGCGCGCGTTACCAAAGACGAATGGCTGATCATGGTGGGCATATGCACGCATCTGGGCTGTGTGCCGCTGGGTCAGGCGGGCGATTTCAAAGGCTGGTTCTGCCCTTGCCACGGGTCGCATTACGACACTTCCGGTCGGATCCGAAAAGGACCGGCGCCCAAAAACCTCGAAATTCCGCCATATGAATTTGTTGGCGATACACGCATCAAAATCGGATAGGACTATTTTATGAGTGGTGAAAGCACATATAATCCCAGCACTGGCTTTACGCGATGGCTTGATACGCGCTTGCCGATTATGCGGTTGGTGCACGATAATATTACCGATTACCCGACGCCGAAAAATATCAATTACTGGTGGACGTTTGGCGGTATTTTGACCTTCTGCCTGGTCACGCAAATCGTTACCGGCATTATTCTCGCCATGCATTACACACCGCATGTCGACCACGCTTTCAACTCGGTCGAACACATTATGCGGAATGTGAATTATGGCTGGCTGATTCGCTATATCCACTCAAACGGCGCGTCGATGTTCTTCCTCGCCGTTTACATTCACATTTTCCGCGGCATGTATTACGGCTCCTACAAAGCACCGCGCGAAGTGCTGTGGATTTTGGGCGTTATCATTTATCTGCTGATGATCGCTGCTGCGTTTTTGGGATATATGCTGCCATGGGGTCAAATGAGCCTGTGGGGTGCCACGGTGATTACCAATTTGTTTGGTGCCATTCCTGTGGTTGGCGAAAGCATTGCCATTTGGCTGTGGGGCGGGTTCTCGGTCGACAATCCGACGCTGAACCGCTTCTTCTCCCTGCATTATCTCCTGCCGTTCCTGATTTTCGGCGTGGTTATCCTGCATATTTGGGCGCTGCATGTACCGGGCAATAACAACCCGATCGGCATATCGGTCAAAAGCAAACAAGACACGGTGCCCTTCCACCCCTATATCACGGTGAAGGATGCGTTCTCGCTGTCGATCTTCTTGATCTTGTTTTCCTATTTTATCTTCTTCGCGCCGAATGTTCTGGGTCACGCCGATAATTATATTCCGGCCAACCCGCTGGTCACGCCGGCCCATATCGTGCCCGAATGGTACATGCTGCCATTTTACGCGATCTTGCGGGCGGTGCCCGACAAGTTGGGCGGGGTGATTTTAATGTTCAGCGCCATCTTCATTTTATTCCTGCTGCCGTGGCTGGATACCTCAAAAGTGCGCTCGGCACGCTATCGTCCTTTGTTCCGCCAGTTCTTCGTGCTGTTCATCATTGACTGCCTGGTGCTTGGTTATCTGGGCGCCATGCCCGCCGAAGGCATTTATGTCGTGTTGGCGCGGGTCGGCACAGTCTATTATTTCGCACATTTCCTCATTATCCTTCCGGTTCTGGGGATTGTTGAAAAACCCAAAGAGGTGCCGGAGAGTATTTCCGCGCCGGTTCTGGGCGGCTCGGCACAGGCAGCCGAATAAGGTTCGAGGGGGACTATCAGATGATCGGACGCACACCAACCCTGCTGGCGGCGTGTCTGCTGCTGGCCGGTCTTTCCGCACCATCACCGGCCCACGCCGCGGGCGAGGCCAAGCACCCGCATGCCATTGACTGGAGCTTTTCCGGGCCCTTCGGCACCTATGACCGTAACGCGCTGCGCCGCGGCTTTCAGGTCTATAAAGAGGTTTGCGCGAGTTGCCATGGTATGAACCAAATTGCGTTCCGCAATCTGGCACAACCCGGTGGCCCGGAGTTTTCCGAAGCCGAGGTCAAGGCGATTGCCGCTGAATACGAAGTAACCGATGGCCCGGATGATTATGGCGACATGTTTGAGCGTCCCGCGCTGCCCAAAGACCGGCTCATCGAGCCATATCCGAACGAAAACGCGGCGCGTGCGGCCAATGGCGGCGCGTACCCGCCGGATCTGTCGCTGATCACCAAAGCGCGTTCGGGTGGGCCGGATTATATCCATGCTCTGCTCACCGGCTATGAAGATGCGCCCGACGGTGTCGAAATGCGTGCCGGGCTTTACTACAATCCGTATATGCCAGGCGGCAAAATTGCCATGCCTGCGCCGCTTCTGGAAGATTTGGTTGAATATGGCGACGGCACCGCTGCAACGGTCGAGCAAATGTCGCTGGATGTTACGCATTTTCTGAACTGGGCAGCCGAGCCTGAACTGGAAGCGCGCAAGAAAACCGGCACGATGGTGCTGATCTATCTGACGATTTTTGCCGGTCTTCTCTATTTCTCAATGCGCCGCATTTGGGCCGACCAGCACTAAGCCTTACACATTAAAGCGGAACAGCATGACGTCGCCGTCCTGCACCACATAGTCCTTGCCTTCTTGACGCAAACGACCAGCATCGCGCGCGCCCTGTTCGCCGTTCAACTCGGTATAATCCGCATATCCGATGGTTTCGGCGCGAATAAACCCGCGTTCAAAATCGGTGTGAATAACACCCGCCGCTTGCGGTGCGGGTGTGCCCTTTCGGATGGTCCAAGCGCGCGCTTCTTTCGGGCCGGCGGTGAAATAGGTGATGAGTTCCAAAAGCTCATAGCCCTGCCGGATTAGCCGATTGAGGCCGGGCTCGGACAGGCCCAGCGTGTCCAGATATTCCAGTCTTTCGCCATCATCAAGCTGGGCGAGTTCTTCTTCAATGCGCGCCGAGATGACCACGGCTTGTGCGCCCTCGGCGGCGGCTTTTTCTGCCACTTTGGCCGACAGGGCATTGCCGCCCGCCGCGCTGTCTTCTTCGACATTGCACACATAAATCACCGGCTTGGCGGTGATGAGTTGCAGGTTTTTGAAATCGCGCTCACGGCCTTGGGGAATATCGGCGCACCGTGCCGGGCGTCCGGCTTGCAATTCGGCGAGCGCAAGGTCAACCAGTTCCAATTCGGCAATCGCGTCTTTGTCTTTGGTGGTGGCGTTTTTCCGCAAATTCGCTTCGCGTTTTTCCAAGCTTTCCAAATCCGACAGCATTAATTCGGTGTCTACCGTATCGGCGTCCGCCAGCGGGTCGACGCGCCCTTCGACATGGGTCACATCGCCATCTTCAAAGCAGCGCAAGACATGGGCGATGGCGTCAACCTCGCGGATATTGCCGAGAAACTGGTTGCCCAGCCCTTCGCCTTTCGACGCGCCGCGCACCAGCCCGGCAATGTCAACAAAACTCAGGCGCGCCGGAACGCGCTGGGCGGAGCCGGCAATATCAGCCAGCGCATCAAGGCGCGGGTCGGGCACGGCAACATCGCCAATATTCGGCTCAATGGTGCAAAACGGAAAATTGGCCGCCTGCGCGGCGGCTGTTTTGGTCAAGGCATTGAACAAGGTGGATTTGCCGACATTCGGCAGGCCCACAATACCGCATCTGAACCCCATTAGCTGTCCTCTTTATTATCGGGCTGTTGTGTGTGAGGTTGCATGGCCTCGTGTACCCGGTTTTGAAACGTCGCATCCGCACCTGCTACCAAGAGGTCGGCATGGGCGCAAATCGCGCCCAGAAAATCCTCCACCCAGCCGCTATCGGCTTTTGAAAAATCACCCAGCACATGGCCTGTCACGCGGTCTTTGGTGCCCGGGTGCCCGATGCCCAAACGCGCGCGGCGAAAATCGGCCCCCATATGCGCCTTGATCGAGCGCAGACCATTATGTCCGGCCAGCCCGCCGCCGCGCCGCATCCGTAATTTTCCTGGCGGCAAATCCAGCTCGTCATAGAACACGATAATTTGGTCGCCGGATAATTTATAAAAACTTGCGGCCTCGGCGAGGCTGACGCCGCTTCGGTTCATGAAGGTTTGCGGTTTCACCAGCAGCACTTTGGTCGTGTCGATCATGCCGTCGCTGACCAGCGCGTGAAACTTTTCCCGATAGGCAGGAAAGCCGAAATGCCGCGCCAAAGCGTCAATCGCCATAAAGCCGATATTGTGACGATTTTTGGCATATTTGGCCTCGGGATTGCCAAGACCGGCGATCAGCAACATGGCGCTACCTCCGCGACCGGATATGCGTATCCGGCAAAAGCGACGAGGCTATTCCTCGCCGCCTTCTTCGGCTTCTTGGCCTTCTTCACCCTCTGCATCTTTGGCTTCCTCGCCGTCTTCAGCGGCATCGCTGCGTACGGCGGCGGGTGCGGCAATGGTGGCGATGGTAAAGTCGCGGTCGGAAATGACCGGCTCGCATCCGTCGGGCAGCTTCACCTCGGAAATATGCAGACTGTCACCCATGGTGGCTTCGCCAAGGTCAAGTTCAATGGCTTCGGGAATATTGTCGGCCGGGCAGTTTAATTCAACCGTGTAGCGCACCACGTTCAAAACACCGCCGGATTTCAGACCCGGGCAGGTTTCCTCATTGAGGAAGTTGACGCGCACCTCAACGGCGATTTTTGCGCCTTTGCCGAGGCGTAGAAAATCGGCGTGCAAAATCGTGTCGCGTACCGGATGCAGTTGAATGTCGCGCGCAATGACGCGGTGTTTCTTACCGTCAATATCCACATCGAGCAGCGTGCTCAAAATGCGGCCTGTATTGTACAGCTTGGTGATGTCGTTAATGGCGAGGGAAATCGACTCCGGGTCTTTCTTTTCGCCATAAATAACCGCCGGTACCCGGCCTTCGCCCCGCAGTGCACGGGCGTTCCCCTTACCAGCCCCGTCCCGCTTTTGCGCGGCAATGTTTAAAATATCTGCCATAAATTGTCTCCATTGAAGTTCCCTGCGCGGCCCTTACCGAACAGGTCAAACCGACTTTCCTCCAGGGGGGTAAAGCCGGACAATGGGCGGGTTATAGACCTCAAGCAGGGAAGTTTCAACCGCTAAAGCCGATGCGATTTGTGCGTGGCTAGTCGAACAGGCTGGAAACGGAATTTTCCTCGGCGGTCCTCCGCATGGCCTCGCCAATAAGCGGTGCAATTTCGATAATCTGAAATTTCTCCGAAGCCATGATCTCCTCTGTCGGGGCAATCGTATTGGTAAACAGCAGCTTTTCGAGCCTTGAGCCGTTGACCCGCTCGCACGCGGCGCCGGAAAGCACGCCGTGAGTGACATAGGCCGATACTTTTTGCGCCCCGGCCTCGATGAGCGCGGCGGCGGCGTTGCACAAGGTTCCGGCACTGTCGACAATATCGTCCACCAACAGGCAATGGCGCCCTTCGACATTACCGATAATATTCATCACTTCGCTTTCGCCGGCGCGTTCGCGGCGCTTGTCGACAATCGCAAGGTCGGCTCCGATGCGGTTGCCGAGCGCGCGCGCGCGTACCACGCCGCCGACATCGGGCGACACCACCATAGGCTGTTCATCGCCGAAGCGTTGATTAATGTCCTTCACAAACACCGGCGCGGCGATGAGATTGTCGGTCGGAATGTCGAAAAATCCCTGAATTTGACCGGCATGCAGGTCGAGGGTGAGCACTCGGTCGGCACCGGCGGACTGGATTAAGTTCGCTACGAGTTTGGCTGAAATCGGCGTGCGCGGCCCCGGTTTGCGGTCTTGGCGTGCATAACCGAAATACGGGATAACCGCCGTAATACGCCGCGCCGAAGCGCGCCGCAGGGCGTCGATCATAATCAACAATTCCATCAGATGGTCATTGGCCGGATACGAAGTCGACTGAATGAGGAAAACATCTTCGCCGCGCATATTTTCCAGTATCTCAACAAACACTTCATTGTCGGCGAAGCGGCGCACAGCGCATTTTGCCAGCGGCAGGTCGAGATAGCTTGCAATTTCTTGAGCCAGCAACAAATTGCTGTTACCTGCGAGAATTTTCATACCAGTGGCCTCCCAATTACCTTTGGATATCAAAGCCAGACGAGAGTCGCAATTTTTGTTTTCGGGTTTTCCCCTCTGTTTGCCTTTTTATGAAATGCCGCATGTTCAATCGTCTGCGGCGGGCAAGGCAATAGCCGATATCTGCCGGCCATAATCATGCGCGCCCTGATGCGTTGTGCGCCGATAGGAAAATAAAGTATCGGCTTCTTCATACGTGCACATGTCCATGACGTCAGCCGAGACGCCGCTGCGTGCGAGTTGGCGTTGCACGAAAACCGGCAGGTTGAAATAGACGTGGCCTTTTGTGCGCGCGGGCGCAAACAGGTCGGCATCGCTCAGATAGCGATCCGCAAAATGCGCCACGAAATCTGCCCCAACTTCGTAAGACCGCGCGGAAATGGCCGGCCCGACAACGGCGCGGATGCGCTCGCGTATGGCGCCGGTTTCCACCATGAGGTCGATGCAGGATTTGACAATATTGTCGAACGCCCCGCGCCATCCGGCGTGGGCTGCGCCGATCACCCCGGCTTGCGGGTCGGCCAGCAGCACGGGCGCGCAATCAGCCGCCAGCACGCCCAGTGCAATACCCGGCTGGTCGGTAACCAGCGCATCGGCTTCGGGCGCGGGGGTGTCGTTATCGGCAGCGTCGATATAAACCGCCAATGCGCTGTGAATCTGGTGCGGCGTGACCAGCACGCGCGCGCGCAGATGCGCGCAAACGCGTCGGCGGTTTTCCGACACTGCACTTGGGTCATCATGCGACCCGCGTCCGGTGTTCAGGCTTTCATACAGGCCGGTCGACACTCCGCCATGGCGGGTAAAAAAACCGTGCGGGAACGGGCTTAGGCTGTCATGCATGAGGGGACTAAGCCCCTTTGATGCGGGCGTATCCGTCATCTGTGCGCCTCCGAGACTGTATCTGGAAGAGATCCATCTTCAAATCCGGCGAGCGGTGGCATGTCGCGATGGCGTAGCCCCAAAACCTTGAACAAATGCCCCATTTGATCGGGGGCGGCGAGGCGGTCGCGCTCGCCCATAATTTTGCCGAGGGCTTCCGGATTTTTCTGGGCAAGTTGCGCGGCGCGTTGGTCAAGCCCCAGCGCACGCAAAAACGGCCCTTGCTGTGCGATTGGGGGGGCTTGCAGCCCTTTTTCGCGTGCCAGTTGCAACAGCACCGCAAAATTCACATGCGCCGTCAAATCGGCCTCGCCCGGGCTATCTAGCGGGTCGACAAATGCATGGTGCTGCATCGCTTGAAAACTGTCGCCCGCCGCAGGACGCGCATAGCCATAATCGACAATCAGGGCCGCGCCGCCGCTGCGCGCCAGATGCGTGCACAGGTCTGCCATGACCTGTTCGCGCGCCGGGCTGGCCTCGATAATATCGCCGGGGTCAAGCGTCGCCGGCAAAAGCGCACTCTGTATGGCGGAAAACGGATTTTCTCGTTCTTGGCTGTGGCCATAAACCAGCGCGTTATTTTCCCCCGCTGCGGTTTCGACTGTCACCGTAATTTCCTGCCAGCCATTTTGGGTGCGTGTATATTGGCTAATGGGCAAGGCATCAAAAAACTCATTGGCAAGCACCAGCGTCATCGCCGTATCGGGCACGGTGGCAAGCGTATCGTGCCACTGTGCGTGCGGCACGCGCCGTTTTTGTTCGGCGCGCAGAAACGGGCTGGTTTCGACAAAATGCACGCCCAAATGTTCGGCGAAATCTGCATGCCGGCCCAGCGTGCGACATATATCGGCCATCAACGTGCCGCGTCCCGGGCCCAGTTCGACAAGATTAAGCTGCGCGGGGGCGCCCGCGCGGGCCCATAGATCAGCGCACCAAGCACCGATAAGTTCGCCAAACATCTGGCTGATTTCGGGCGCGGTGGTGAAATCGCCACCCTCGGCATGGGGCGCGCCAAACGGCGCGCGGCGCATATAATATCCGTCTTGCGGGTCGGACAGGGCGGCGTGCATATAATCGGCCAGCGACAACGGGCCGTTGGCTTTAATTTTTTCGGCGAGTCTGGCTTTCAACGTGCTCATTTTGACCGACGGCTGAGGGCTAGAAAAATAAGTCCGGCGGCCATCATCGGCACGGATAAAATTTGTCCCATCGTGACCTGTCCGAACACAAAACCCAAATGCGCGTCCGGCGCGCGCACTTGCTCGATAAGCGCACGCGACAGCCCATAGCCGACCAAAAACACGCCGATCGCAAGCCCGGGTCGGGCCAATATGCCGCGCCGCCATATCAAAAAGCCTAATATGACAAACAGCAACAGTCCTTCCAGGCCAGCTTCGTATAGCTGGCTGGGGTGGCGGGGCAACGCGCCGCCATTGGGAAAAACCACGCCCCATGGCACATCCGTCACGCGCCCCCACAACTCGCTATTGATGAAATTTGCCAAACGCCCGAAAAACAAGCCAATCGGCACGGCGGCGGCGACCATATCGCCAATATGCAGCATCGACATATTGCGTCGGCGCGCAAAAATAATAATCGCGATAATGACCCCCAAAAGGCCGCCGTGAAAGGCCATGCCCCCTTGCCAGACGGCGAGAATATCGCCCGGGTGGGCCAGAAAATATGCCGGATTGTAGAATATCACATAGCCCAGACGGCCACCCAAAATGACGCCGAATGTGATCCACATCAGCAGGTCGTCTATGGCCTCGCGGCTGGCTGGCAGCCCGTTGGGCCACAGGCGGGCGGACTGGCTCAGCACAATCACATAACGCCAACCCAGCATCAGGCCGGCAATATAAGCAAGCGCATACCACCGCAAGGCAAATGGGCCGATTTCAAAAATCACCGGATCAAGGCTTGGAAAGGGCATGCGGCCTCCTGTTTGCGCGGCATAATGGCACTTGCATTGTGACCAGCGCAACGCCAATCTGGCACCATGAGTGATGCAAAGAACAAAATTCTCGATGATGTCAGCCAACTGGTCGCCGGACTGGGCGTGGCGGCACAAGGCGTGCGCGAAGAGCTTGCCCAGACCTTGCGTGGCATGCTCGATACCATGCTGGCAGAAGGGGCGCTGGTAACGCGCGAAGAATTTGAGGTGGTGCGGGAAATGGCCGAAAAAGCACGCGCCGAAAACCAACGTCTGCAAGACGAAATCGACGCGCTGAAACAGCGCGACTAACAGGTTTTTCCCGACGCAGCCGCCTTGATTGCCGATTTTTTGGCGCACCCGAACTTTAACCTTTTAACGACTCAGTGAATCAGGCACCTTCTTCTTGTGGCTGTAATTCTTTCGGCCAACTAGATGTAGTGTTTGCGACAGGATAGATGAAATGCACACAAACGTGTCGGCTGACAGCCAACTCATCGACCACCCGATCGATCTCATAGAAACACTCGCGGCCTCGCGGGAATGGCCCTTTGAACGGGGCACGGAAGATGACATGAACGTGTGTGTGTCGGGGACGTTTTGTGACTATCATCTGGCAATTAGCTGGCGACCCGATTTGGGCGGCTTGCATGTTGCCAGCGTGCTCGACACGCGCGCGCCGCAATCCAAACGCACAGAGGTTCACGAATTGCTGGCTCTGATCAATGAACAATTATGGCTGGGTCATTTCGACATTTGGTCGGGCGACGGCGCCATTTTGTTCCGCAATACCATGTTTGTGAGCGGCAAAGGGCTTTCCGAAGGCCAGTGCGAGGAATTGCTCAATCACGCGATCGAAACCTGCGAGCGCTTTTTCCCGGCCTTCCAGTTTTTGATCTGGGCCGGGTACACACCACAATCTGCGCTTGAAAGCAGCCTGTTCGAGACCCGTGGCGACGCTTGATTTGGCCGGCGCGGCAGCGGCGCGGTAAAGGCGCAAAACGGACGCGACATGGATAAAAATAAAAAAATACTTCTCATTGGCGGCGGAAAAATGGGCGGCGCTTTGCTCACGGGGTGGCTGCAAAACGGCCTCGACGCGGCACAATTTTGTATACAGGAACCAAATCCGGAACCTGCACTGAAAGCGCTGGGCGTCAATATCGTCGCCCAAGCGAGCCCAAATTTTTCACCTGATATTGTGGTGCTGGCCATCAAGCCGCAAATGGCCGCGCAAGTCATACCGCCGCTGGCCGAGATTGTGCCGGCGGGGTGTTTGTTCATGTCATTGCTGGCGGGCACATCAATCGCCAATTTGTGTGACCTGATTGGCCCCGGGCATTATTTCATTCGTACCATGCCGAATACGCCGGCAGCATTGGGGCGGGGCATTACCGCGCTCGTCGCCGAACCGGATGTGCCCGAGCCATTACGGGCGGCGGCGGAATGGCTGATGCGCGCGGTGGGCGATATTGTCTGGCTGGCACGCGAAGACCAGATCAATGCGGCAACCGCGATTAGCGGGTCGGGCCCGGCCTATGTTTTTCATTTGGCCGAGGCGCTGGCGGGCAGCGGCGAGGCATTGGGGCTTGAACCGGATATTGCCTAGCGCTTGGCGTATCAGACAGTCGTCGGCGCCTGCGCCATGTTGGCAACACCCGATGTCGAGGCTGGACAATTACGCCGCGATGTGACCTCGCCGGGCGGTACAACCGAAGCAGCGCTGGAAATATTGCTGGCCCAGACCGGCCTTGGAGATTTGATGCGGCGGGCAACCGCTGCCGCGTTTCAACGCGCGCGCGACCTGGCTGAGCCGGATGAAGACAAAAGCTAGGCCGGGATTGATATGCGCGCCTGCAAGCCGCCCAGATTGCTCTGGTCGAGGGTAATGTCGCCGCCATGTCCGCGCGCAATATCGCGGGCAATCGCCAAACCAAGGCCCGTGCCGCCCATTTGTGCCGTGCGCGCATCGTCGAGCCGATAAAACGGCCGGAACACGTCCTCGCGGTTTTCTGCCGGAATTCCGGTGCCATTATCGTCAACCGTGATCAGAACATTTGCGCCGTCGCTGTCGCGGCGGGCGGCCACATGCACCAGCTTGGCGTGGGCGCAGGCATTATTGACCAGATTTGTGATGCACCGGCGCAGGGCATTGTGTTTGACCCTGAGCATTTCATCGAGTGTGTCATTGAGGCGGATTTGAACATCCGGCC
>LXNH01000442.1_pt1 | contig 10944 bp, 9 predicted proteins | sample 809111 | NCBI WGS metagenome assembly LXNH01 (sample SAMN04870528, study PRJNA318959) | seawater metagenome | biome: 00002010; material: water; isolation source: marine seawater | place: Greece: Milos, Mediterranean Sea | collected 2013-05-29 | depth 5-7 m
GAGAATGGATCAAACGAATAAAGTTTCTGCATTAGATTGGGTTAATAATGCAAAAGAAAAAGAAATAGCAGATATATTTTATTATTTAGGAGAAGAGAGAAAATCCAGACTATTTGCCAAAAGGATTATAGAAAAAAGAAAAAACGAATTAATTGAATCCACAGAAGAACTTGCTGAAATTGCTTTTGCTGGTAAAAAATATGGAAATTCAAAGAAACATCCTGCGACAAATATTTTTAGAGCCATTCGAATTTTTATTAATAACGAACTTGAGGAAATTAAAAAGGCTTTATTAGCTTCCATCGATCTTCTTCAAGATAAAGGAAGGCTTGTTGTTATTTCTTTTCATTCAATGGAAGACAGAATTGTTAAAAATTTTTTAAAAGGGAAGCTCGAAAATATTGAATTTGAAAATTCAATAAAGATTATTGGAAAAATAATTAAACCTACTCAGGATGAAATTAATCTTAATCCAAGATCTAGAAGTGCTGTACTGAGAGTCGGAGAAAAAACAAATGCTTAGTTTGTCTAATAAATATTTATTAATTTCTTTCCTAGGTTTTGCAATTACTATTTTATGTATTTTTAAAATAAATAACGTTCATGAACTAAGGTCATTGAATACAAGTTTGGATAGTGAAAAATCAAAACAAATGGTCTTAGAGTCTAAGTTCATAGAATTGAACAATAAACTTCTTTATAAGAAATCTTTTTTAGAAGCTAATAAACAATCTCAAATTAATTTAGCAATGATAAAGCCAAAAAAAATTGAGACCCTAATTCCAAGAGAAACAAATGAAAATTAAGAATACCGCAATACTTCTTATCCTATTTTTGGGTTTTTCTGCTTTTTCTAAAAATGACGAAAATACAATGAAAAATTGTCATTTCCTATTGAACAAAGAATCCTGCCTATCTCAAAATGGAGATTTTTTTAAAAATAAAGGAGCCGTTAAGTCTGACTTAGTAAATTTATTTGGAAATGAGGAAGACTCACTAATTTTAATTGATAATTTTTATGAAATTCAAAAAGGAATTTTACCCCATAGCTTAATAATAAAATCTATTAGCAAAAGCAGATCAGGAAATATAAATGTTCTTTTAAAAGAAAATCAACAAATTAGACTGCAGCAACATAAGCTTAAAGAGCAACTTTTGCATTTAAATTTACTTTTGACATCCAAAAAATCAAAAAAATTAATGAATAATTTTCAATCTATAGATCTTAGATATAAAGATAAGATCGCCATCAAACATTTCTAATGGCTGCAAATAATTATCACAATATAAAAATTGGAATTGATATAGGGACATCAAAAGTTGTTTGTTTGATTGCAGAATCATCTCCAGATGGAATCAATGTTATCGGCCTAGGCTCGCATCCTTCAAGAGGTTTAAGAGATGGTGTTGTTGTTGATATTGAGGCTACAGTGAACGCTATCAGGCAAGCTACGGAAAGAGCTGAAATGATGTCAGGTGTTGCGGTAAATAAGGCTTACGTAGGTATCTCTGGCGGAAGTTCTTGTGGTCTTAATTCAGAAGGAGCTGTTCAGATTAGAGATAGAAAAGTCAAAGCTAGTGATGTGGATAAAGTTATAAATTCAGCAGGAGCTCAGAGCATATCTGAAGGACACAAAATGCTGCACATACTCCCAAGAGATTTTTTAATAGATCAGCAAAGCGGCATTAAGGAACCATTAGGAATGGCTGGAGTGAGGTTAGAGGCTAAAGTACACCTAGTTACTTGTAGCAAGAATGCAGCAGAAAATATTGACTCATGTATGAGGGCATGTGGAATCTCTGTAGAAAACTATATTTTAGAGCAGTTAGCATCTAGTTACTCTGTCTTGACAGAAGACGAAAAAAAATTAGGAGTTTGCTTAATTGATCTTGGTGGAGGAACTTCTGACGTAGCAATTTTTATGGATGGATCTATTAGTCATACTGTAAATATTCCTGTAGGAGGAGATCATGTTACTAACGACATCGCAAGAGCTATTCAAACACCTACAAATCAAGCTGAGGAATTAAAGAAAAAGTATGGTTGTGCTTCAAGTGCACTCACCAGAGAAGGAGAGCAGATCTCTTCACCATCTATAAATGGAAGAACAGATAAGGTTTTTTCGAGACAAGCTTTATCCGATGTTATTGAGCAAAGATATGCAGAAATTTTTAATTTAATCAAACAAAGGCTTGGAATAAATGATTTTTCTCAAGCATTACCTGCTGGATTTGTTTTGACTGGAGGAGCATCAAAAATAGAAGGAATTTCACAGTTAGGGGAAGAAATATTTCAAATCCCAGTTAGAGTTGGACAACCTAGTGGATTAATTGGTTTGACAGATATTTTAAAAAATCCAGTTTACTCCACTGCAGTAGGATTAGTTTTATATGGTCAAAAAGAAACTGAAGAAGATTATCTTGATTTTGCATTTACAAGAAACAAAGGTTTAGTAAATCAGGCTTTTAAATGGATTCAAAACAACTTTTAATTTTTATAGGAGGCAACTATGAACTGGAAAGTAATTGAAAAAACTGGGGAACCAGGAGCTCTAATTAGAGTGGTTGGAGTAGGAGGTTGTGGCGGAAATGCTATCGATCATATGGTAACAGGTGGTTTGGATGGTGTTGAAACCATTGCGATCAATACAGATAGTCAGGCTTTAGAAAAAAGTAAAGCCGATGTAAAACACATGCTTGGTGAGCTTACAAATAGCGGACAAGGAGCAGGAGCAAAACCCGAAGTGGGAAGGGAAACTGCTTTGGATGATTATGAGAGACTTGAAACTCTTTTAGAAGGATCAGATATGGTCTTTATAGCTGCTGGTATGGGAAAAGGAACTGGTACTGGTGCTTCGCCCATTGTTGCTCAAGTTGCAAAAGCTGTTGGAGCTTTGACGGTAGCTGTTGTTACAAAGCCTTTAAGACTTGAAAGGAAGGATGTTATTGCCGAAAAAGGGATTGAATCTTTAAGATCAGAAGTTGACTCTTTAATTACAATTCCGAATCAAAAACTCTCTGAAGTTTTTGGAGGAGAGTGTGATTTCACTGAAGCTTTTGCTCATGGAAATGACGTACTTTTAGGAGCTGTAAGGGGAATTTCTGACATTATTACCAAAGTTGGAACTGTGAATGTAGATTTTCAGGATGTTAAAACAGTAATGTCTGAACAAGGCACGGCTATGATGGGTACAGGTATTGCCTCTGGCCCTAGTCGAGCTTTAGAAGCTGCATCAGCAGCAGTGGGAAGTCCATTACTTGAAGATATTAATCTAGAAAATGCTCGAGGCGTTCTTGTAAATATCACCGGAGGAGAAAAGGTAAGTATCGGTGAGATTGAAAAAGTTCTAGAACAGATAGATCAATTTGCCGCTAACGATGCAATGATAATTCATGGTGTGGCAATAGATGACTCCATGGAGCCCGGAGATCTTAAAGTAACCATTGTTGCAACTGGTCTCGGAAATGGAAAAAAGAAAGCAAATTTTGGTATGGATACTTTGAATGGCAAAAGCACCTCATCAGTACCATCTATAAATACAGTTAAGCCAATTAATGATTTGCAAGATATAGAAAGAGAAGCGTCTTTGGATTATCTTGATGTTCCATCATTTGTAAAACGTCAAATAGACTAGTTTGAATTTTGAACTTACAAGCAAATATAGAGAATTAATAGTTTGGTTCTTTATATTTTGCTTGTTGGTGTCATTACCAATAAGGTTTTATTTCTTACAAAAATACGAGTTTGATATAGCTCTTGATAAATCAAAGGCTAGTTCAGAACGCTCGCTAAAGCTTTTATCAAGGCGAGGAAAAATATTAGATAGAAATTTTCAAATCCTTGCTGAAGACATTCCTGCTTATGAAATAGGCATACAAATTAATAATTTTTCATTTGATCCTTCCCATATTTCTTTGATATCAAAAATTTTAAAAATAGATCCACAAAATTTAAAGAATAAACTTTCTAATAAAAAAAGGCAGTATATAGTTTTGGATCACAATGCTTCTCAAGATGAGTTGAATGAATTAAATGAAGAGAAAATCCCAGGATTAAGAAGTATTTCTAAATATAAAAGAAGTTATCCAGAAGGTGAAATTTTCTCTCAGGTAGTGGGGCTGACAAATTTTGAAAACAAAGGACAAGAAGGTATTGAATTATCAGTAAATAAAAAACTTTCAGGAAAAGACGGCTTAAAAAAATATGTAAGAACCAATAAAGGCAAGATTATTGAGACTAATATAAATCCTCCAAGCCATGGTCAAGATGTAAGAGTTACCTTGGATGCTAAATTACAATATTTAGTTTATATGGAATTAGAGAAAGCATTTAACTATTTTGACGCTTCTTCTGCTTCAGCAATTTTAGTTGATTTAAATTCCAAAGATATTTTGGCTATGGCTAATTATCCAAGCTTTGATCCTAATGATAGAAGAGGAATGAATCCTGCACTCCTTGCAAACAGGTCTGCTACAGATTTATTTGAACCTGGCTCAACTGTAAAACCTCTTGCGTTAGCTGGATTGCTAAAGGAAGAGATTATTTATAAAGATGAAATAATTAAAACTTCACCGGGATATATCGAATATGAAGGATTTTTGACCAGCGATTTCAAAGATTATGGGACATTGAGCCTTTCCGAGGTAATTTCTAAATCAAGCAATGTAGCTATGGTAAAGCTTTGTGATAAATCAAATCCCGAAAAAATAGTCAAAAACTTCTACCAATGGGGTTTTGGAAAGTATATTAATGAAATTTTCATTTCAAATAGAGAAGGATATTTGCCCTCAAGTGCTAATTTATCAGCAAGAGAAAAAGTAAGTCTTTGTTATGGATATGGACTTCAAGTTACATTGATTCAATTGGTTGGAGCTTATACAGCTTTATTTTCAAATGGACAATTTCAGGGATTGAATCTGATTTCAGACTCATACAATGGCTTTGAAGATATAGTAATTTCTGAGGAAATTGCTATGGAAATTAAAGACATGTTATCCGAAGCGGTGAATACAGGAACTGGAAGAAACGCTCTTGTTAAGAATACTAAAATCATAGGTAAAACTGGAACTACTAAAATTTCAACAAATCAGGGCTATACTGAAAGATCATTTAATGCGAGTTTTGTTGGAATGGCTGAATTGAAAGACAAAGATTTTGTTCTTGGTATTTTAATTAGAGACGCAAAAGAAAATGGAGAAGGAGGAGGACAAGTTGCTGCTCCAGTATTCTCAGAAATAATTAAGAGTATTAAAAATACGCTCTAATGAATTTTAAAGAACTGATACCTGACTATTCAGGGAATATTAATGATTTGCAGATAAATTCAATATCTATAAATTCTCAAGAAATAACAAGTGGAGATTTGTATATTTCATTAGCAAAAAATATTACAAATCAAAAAAAATATAATCTAGACGCTTTTAAAAGGGGAGCTTCTTTAATTTTAACTAATAAAAAATCTCTGGAAGATAGAGAAAAAAATATAATTTTTGTTGAGAATTTAGATGAAAATTTAGGATCTTTAAGTAACAAATTCTATAAAAATCCTTCAAAAAAAATTAAAATTTTTGGCATTACTGGAACCAATGGAAAATCTTCTGTATCGTATTATCTTTTTCAATTCTTAAATCAAATTGAGAAAAGAAATGGCTTAATTTCAAATTTAAACTTGAAAAAGTCGGGAATTCATTTTTCTAATTTAACCACTCCAGATATTTTTACCCTGAATAAAATCCTTAGTAGTTTTATTTCAGATAAAAAAAAAGCTGCTATATTTGAAGTCTCTTCTCATGGAATCAAGCAAAAAAGAATCTCAGGAATAGAGTTTGATTATGGCTGTTTAACAAGCTTTTCAAGAGATCACTTGGATTATCATTCTTCAATGAGAGAATATGAAAAAGTAAAAGAATCATTTTTTTTAGATAATAAATTTAAAGGAGGAGTTATAAACGTTGATTCTAAAATTGGACAAAGAATTTTTTCATTCAAAAAGGAATTTATTTCCATTTCTAGAAAAAATAAAAAATCTGATATCTATATTGAAGATAAAAAAGGTCATTTTTTTATTCATTCTCCTTGGGGTAGCTTACAATTTCCCGAAAGGATTTTTGCAGATCACACTATGATGAATATTGCTTCTGCTTTTGGCCTTTACTGTATTTCGTCAAAGAAAATAGATTTAAAAAGGTTAAACCTAAACAATATTTTTGATTTGCCAGGAAGATTTCAAAAAATACAACTTAATTCTAATAAATGTCTTTACATAGACTATGCGCATACTCCGGCTGCTTTAGAAAATGTTCTTTTATCTCTCAAGAAAAAATATAAAGGAAATTTAATATGTCTATTTGGTTGCGGGGGAGATAGAGATCAAGGGAAAAGACCTTTAATGGGCGAAGTTGCTGATTCACTCGCAGATAAAATTATTTTAACTAATGATAATCCAAGGTTTGAAAATCCAAAAAAAATTATTGAAGATATTCTTGAAGGCATTAAAGATTTAAACAAAGTTAAGATAATTACTGAACGAACAAAAGCTATTAAATCTGGTCTAAAATTATTATCAGAAGAAAAGGATGGATCTGTATTGCTGCTTGCTGGAAAGGGGCATGAATCTAATCAAGAAATCAAAAGAAAAACTATACAAAGTAATGATTATGAAATAGTCAGGGGTTTTATTTAATTGTTAATAGACCATAAGTTAAGCAATCTTTCAAAAATAGTTAATTGCGATTTGATCGGAAATGATGCTTTTTTTGAAAAAGTTTCTACCGATACAAGATCTATGTCGGAGGGAGACATTTTTTTAGCCTTAAAAGGCCCAAATTACAACGGTCATGATTTCATAAATAAGGCATTAGATAAGGGAGCAAGTTGTTTAATTACTGAAAAAGAAATCCCTGGAGAAACATACATTAAAACTGAAAATACCTTTCTATTTTTAGAAGAACTAGCAAAATTTCAAAGATCAAATTTTAAACAAGACGTTATTGCTATAACCGGAAGCAATGGCAAAACATCTACAAAAGAAATTCTCTATCAATTAACTAAAAATTTTTTTGAAAACAAGGAGGTTTTTAAATCTCCCGGAAATTGGAATAATAAACTCGGTTTATATTTATCTCTTCTGGAGTTAAATAAAAATCATAAATTAGCTATTTTTGAGATCGGGACCAATGCAGTTGGCGAAATAAAAGAATTGGCATCCTTTTTAAAGCCTAATATTGGTGTTCTTACTAATATAGGAAATTCTCATCTTGAGGGTCTTAAAGATACTCAGGGTGTATTAGAAGAAAAAACCGATCTTTTTAGTTTCGTTTCCCTAAAGGGTACTTGTTTAATGAGAGCTAAGGGAAAACATCTCCAAAAAGCAGAAGAAAAGATAAAAAAAAGAAAGAAGATATTCTTGCAAGTTAAAGAAACACAAAGCTTTGATCAAAATCTTGAAATGGCAGAAGCAGTAATTTCCTGCTTACCAAAATTAAAAAAGAATAATTTTTTACTGTCTGAAGAATATATAAATTTTTTAAAGAAAAAAGCAGTAGTTCCTGGAAGACAAGAATTATTGATTGGAAAAAATAATGTTAATTTAATAGATGATACTTATAACGCAAATCCTGAATCATTTAGAGCTGCTTTCAAGAAAATTAAATCTATGTCTTGTAAAAATAAAATATGCGTAATGGGAAAAATGAATGAACTTGGAGAGAAAACATTACTTCTTCAAGATGAAGTAATAGAAGATGCATTGAGTGTATTTGATTTGGTCCTAGCTATAGATTTGGATTCAAATATACAAGATGAAAATTTTAGAATTATTGATTCAAAAGCTATTTATAAAAATTTAGAAATCTTTTTAAATGAAGAGTCAGTAATTCTTTTTAAAGCTTCTAGATCAGTTAAAATGGAAAAAATAGTTCAACTATTCAAATAAAATGTTTCTACCATTATTAGATTATTTAGCTGAAAGTTATGGCCCTTTTAGAGTTTTCAATTACTTAACTTTTCGAGCAATTCTTTCAACATTAACAGCACTAGTATTTTGCCTTTTTTTTGGTAATCCAATAATAAATTATTTAAAAAAACAAAATTATGGTCAGGTTATAAGGTCGGTTGGACCAGAATCTCACTTAGAGAAAGGCGGAACGCCAACAATGGGAGGAATTCTTATATTGGGAGCCATAATATTTTCTTGCTTATGTTGGGGAGATTTACAAAGCAAATTTCTCTGGATTTTATTATTTATAATTTCTTCCTTTGGGGCAATAGGTTTTTTAGATGATTATCTTAAATTAAAGAATCAAAACAGTGATGGATTGTCAGGAAAAAGTAAGCTTTTTTGGCAATTTTCTTTTGCCTTGATAGCAGTTTTAATTCTTTATTTTTCGGCAGAAACTACTCAAGAAACAAGTTTGATACTTCCTTTCTTTAAAGAGTTTTCTCTTCAATTGGGAATATGGTTTATATTTTTATCAATATTTGTAATAGTCGGAACCAGTAATGCTGTAAATTTGACCGATGGGTTAGACGGGCTAGCAATTATGCCATCTGTGATGGTTGCCGGAGGATTAGGAATAGTTGCCTATATGTCAGGAAATATAATTCTTTCTGATTACTTGAATATCCCATATTTGCCTAATTCTGGAGAAATTTTAATCGTGTGTGGCGCTCTTATAGGAGCAGGAATTGGATTTTTGTGGTTCAACACGTATCCGGCACAAATTTTTATGGGTGATGTTGGGTCTTTATCTTTGGGAGCTGCAATCGGAACCATTGCAGTTATGGTTCGACAAGAGGTAATTTTAGCTATCATGGGAGGAGTATTTGTTATGGAAACTCTTTCTGTAATTATTCAGGTCTTATCATTTAAATTGAGAGGCAAAAGAGTTTTTAAAATGTCTCCTATTCATCACCATTTTGAATTGTCTGGATGGGCGGAACCAAAAATTATAGTTAGATTTTGGATTATTACCCTTATATTAGTTCTTTTTGCACTTGCAACTTTTAGGCTTAGATAAATTTAATGGAAATTTAAATGGATTCCGTTTTGATTCTAGGAACAGGCTTAACTGGTCAATCGGCTGGAAGATATTTAAAAAATAAATCAGATTTCACCTTTTTTGATTCCAGAGACAGAGAAAATTTACCTGAAAATTTTTCAAAAAATAAAGAATTTTTAGAAAGATTAAAGTCGTATGAAGAAATTGATCTAAAGAACTTCTCGCGAGTCATTTGTTCTCCAGGATTCGATATAAATCATCCAATTTATAGAGATATTATTAGAAAAAAAATCTCCATAGAGACTGATTTAGAAATTTATACTAAAAAGCATAATTCAAAAAAAATATTAATTACAGGAACTAATGGAAAGTCATCGGTTTGCTCTATGTTAGAAAAAGTTTTAACTGAAAATGGCTTTAAGGCAAAAGCAATAGGCAATATTGGCTTACCAGTTTTAGATTATATTGAAGAAAGTTTAGATTTTTCTTTAATAGAGGTATCAAGCTTTCACTTAAAAATAAGTAATAATTTAAAAAGCGATGTGTCCACAATTTTAAATATTACGGAAGATCATTTGGATTATCATGAATCATTTGAAGAGTACTTTAAAATTAAAAATTCAATATTCAAAAATGCAAAAATTAAGATTGCTAATGAAGCTAATAAAACTGGAATTTTTAATGCAGATATTTTTTTTAATTCCAATAATTTAGATATAGATGAACAAAATTTAAATGCCATAGAAGCTATTTTGATAGCTCTAAATTTAAATATTAACTTTCGTGAATCTTTGGCAACTTACTCAAAGTTAGAACATAGGTTTGAAAATTTTCATCAAGATGAGAAAGGAAGAATTTTCATAAATGATTCTAAAGCAACAAATATTGGTGCTGCTGTAGAAGCTGTAAAAAGTGCAAAAAAATTAGGAGAGGTTTGTATTCTATCTGGAGGAAGAGGAAAGGGCGTAAATTTTAAGGAGTTTTCAAATTTTATATCTGAAAATTGTAAAAACATTATTTTGTTCGGTGAAGACAAAAACTTAATAAAGAAAAATATTAATAAAGATAAATTTTTCGAGGCAGACACTTTAAAAGAAGCTATTTCACTTGCTAAAAAAATTACACTTTCAAATGAAGTAATTCTTCTGTCACCAGCATGTTCAAGTTTTGATGCTTTTTCAAGCTATCAAGAAAGAGGAGACGTATTTAAAAAAATAGTTTTGAATGAATAAAATTAATAAACAATCACTTTGGCAAAGAATAATTTTTGGAGAGTTATACCGAAATTATCACTTTAAAGATTTTGATTGGGGCATAATTTTTTCAGTATTCTTTTTTACGCTTTTTGGCATAGTTATGGTTTCTTCTGTATCTCTGCCGACAACGGATGGAAGTTTTTCCATAACTCTCTCTCACTTAAGCAAAATATTAATTGCGTTAACCATCTTTTTATTAATTTTTAGATTTCCGATAAGTTTTTGGTCAAAAATAGATATTCAAATTTTATTGATTTCTTTCTTTTTACTCTTTTTAGTCTATATGCCTATCATTGGACAGGAGGTTAATGGCGCCAATAGATGGATTAGAATTTTTGGATTTTCACTTCAACCGTCAGAATTGATGAAATTCGCTTTGATAATTTATATTTCTTCTTATTGTTCTAGAAGATTAGAGGAATTTAAAGAAAAGTGGTTAGGTTTTTGGAAGCCGATATTAGTAGTAGTCATGGCAATATCCCTCATATTATTTGAGCCGGATTTAGGGTCTTCTGCCGTTATTTTTGTGGTTGCTTTGAGTATCATGTTCATTGCCGGCGCCCCTATGAAACATCTTTTGCTTATTTTTTCGTTAGGAATGTCTGTTTTTGTAGTAATGATATTGGCTGTCCCATGGAGAATGAAAAGAATTTTAAGTTTCATGAACCCTTGGGAAACTTATCAAGAA
>LXNH01000444.1_pt1 | contig 10935 bp, 11 predicted proteins | sample 809111 | NCBI WGS metagenome assembly LXNH01 (sample SAMN04870528, study PRJNA318959) | seawater metagenome | biome: 00002010; material: water; isolation source: marine seawater | place: Greece: Milos, Mediterranean Sea | collected 2013-05-29 | depth 5-7 m
TTAATTTTTATGTTTCAAAAAGAATTAGGTGAAAAAATTATAGGAAAATTTTCCACTTCTAATTATGGCAGAATTTCTATTTTATCCAACTACAGATTAGACATAATGAATAAATTTTTTGTTTCGCCTAATTGTTTTTTTCCCAGACCAAAAGTAACATCGATGGTAATTAAATTTAAACCAAAAAAGCAAAAAATAAATCTTAATTTAAATAATTTAGAAAAAATTACTCAAATTTTTTTTTCAAATAAAAGAAAAATGATTAATAAAAACATTCATAGGTTATTAAGTAAAAAAAATATAGATAAAATTTCAAATCTTAACGTAAGACTTAGGCCATCAGATTTACAACCAGAGATATATTACAAAATAACTAAACTTTATGAAAGAGACTGAAATTCTTTTTTTTTGAGTTTAAAATAATTGTTTCTATTTGTTTAAAACATACCTCAAGATTTTGATTAACGAGAACGTAATCATAGTCCTTCCAATGCTTTATATCTTCATCGAATGAATCTAATCTTTGTTCCAACTCTTTATTTGAGTTTTGATTTCTTTTAATAAGTCTTTTTTTAAGTTCTTCTTTATTATCTGTAATTAAAAAAATTTTTATTAAATTCAAATTTTTATATTTAGATAATTTTTTGGTACCCTGCCAATCAATGTCAAAAATTATATCATTAGACTTTATGGCCTCATCAACATTCTTTTTTAGTGTGCCATAGTAGTTTTCAAATATTTTAGCATATTCATAAAATTTATTCTGTTTAACATATTCAAGAAATTTTTCATTAGACACGAAATGATAATCGACACCATCTATTTCATTTGATCGCGGCAATCTAGTCGTATGAGAAACTGATATTTTAAATGACTGATATTTTTGTTGAATTTTTTTCGTTAAAGTTGTTTTTCCAACCCCAGAAGGAGAAGATAATATTACCATGATATTTCTTGTTTCATGGTTCATTTTAAAACCTTTCTTCTAAGCCGATTTGCTCTCTATAAATTTTATCGCGTCACCTACAGTAAGAATTTTTTCTGCTTCGCTATCTGAAATTTCAGATCCAAATTCTTCCTCAAAAGCCATTACTAATTCAACGGTATCTAGACTATCAGCGCCTAAATCATCTATAAAACTTGCTTCCTCTGTTACTTTTTCTTCCTCTATACCTAAATGATCAGCTACTATTTTTTTAATTTTACTTTTTACGTTTTCTGACATGAATCCTTTCGTATTTTAATTTCTTATTAAATTATTAAATGGAATTGTCAAGCCATATACATTCCACCATTAACATGGATTGTTTCTCCGTTTATATATCTTGATTCGTCTGATGCTAAAAAAGCTACACAATTAGAAACATCCTCACCACTCCCAAGATTTCCAGCCGGTATCTTGCTAATTAAAATTTTTTTAAACTCTTCATTAATTTTATCAGTCATTTCTGTTTTTATAAAACCAGGTGAAACACAGTTTACATTTATATTTTTTCTAGCATATTCAATTGCTAAACTTTTTGAAAAACCAATTACTCCAGCTTTTGAAGCAGCATAATTTGCTTGACCTAAATTGCCCGTGTGACCAACTATTGAGGTAATATTTATTATTTTTCCATACTTATTCTTTAACATTTTTTTAATAGCATATTTACACATTAAAAAAGTTGAGCTTAAGTTTATGTCAATAACTTTTTTCCAGTTTTCTTCTGTTAATCTTATCGATAAGTTGTCTAATGTTATACCCGCATTATTCACTAAAATTTCTAATCCGCCTAATTTTTTGTCTATTGTTTCTATAAAATGTTCTATCTTATTGTGTTCATCAAGTTTAAACTTTTCAATAGTGATATTAGGGAACTTTGTTTTGAGTTTGTTAAGTTTTTCATCATTAGTTCCTGTAGCTAGTACGTTGGAACCTAGGTTATTAAATTTTTCTACAAGATGATAACCTATGCCTCCTGTCGCTCCAGTAATTAATACTTTTTTATTTTTTAAGCTCATTTTCTATATTTTCCATATCAGCAATTGAGTTAATTGAAAAGGTATTAGCATTTTTAATAGTTCTTTTAACCATACTTGTTAAAACTTTTCCAGGTCCCAGCTCTATAAAATTATTAACTCCTAAGTCATTCATATTAATTATGCTTTCCCTCCATCTTACTGTTGAAAAGATTTGATCAATTAATAATTTTTTAATTATATCTAAGTCATTTTCAGGATTTGCAGTAACATTACTTACAATTTGATGAGAAATAGAGTTTAATTTTGTTAGATTAATTTTTTTTTTCATAATTTCAGCAGCAGGTTTCATTAGAGAACAATGAAAGGGTGCGCTTACTTTTAAAGGAATTGATTTGATTTTTTTTTCTTTTAAATTTTTTTGTATTAGTTCCACTTTTTTTTTATTTCCACTTAATATTATTTGTCCATTTGCATTATCATTGGCTATTTCACACACTCCAGTCTTTTGTTTAAAACTTAATAATAATTCCTTTATTTGATCAATATCTATTCCAAGAACTGCTAGCATACTCCCTTCACCTAATGGGACAGCCTCTTGCATTGCTTTGCCTCTTTCGTGAAGTAAGTATATTGCGTCTTCAAAATTTAATGCCTCAGAGCATACCAATGCACTGTATTCACCTAATGAGTGGCCTGCAAAATATTTAAAGTTTTTAAAGTTGAGTCCAAATTCTTTTTGTAAAACTTTAAAGATGGAGTAACTTACTGTTAAAATTGCAGGCTGGGTATTTTGTGTTAATTGCAATTTATTCTCTGGACCGTTAAAAATTATATCAGAAATTGAGTAACCTAATCTATCATCAGCCTGTTGAAATATTTTTTTTACTAAATCAAATTTATTATATAATTCTGATCCCATGCCAACCGCTTGAGATCCTTGACCTGGAAATATTAAAGCCTTCATTTATTTAATTAATATCATTAATTATAAGTATTGCTATAATTAATCATTATAGTATAAACCACTTTTCATTAATGATAATTGATATTAATTTAGTCTTATAACATATGGCATTTTACGAGAAAACAATAATAGCAAGACAAGATTTAGCAAGTTCTGAAATTAAAAATATTGTAGATAAATACAATGAAATTATAAATAAATCTTCAGGAAAAGTTTTAAAAATTGAAGAATGGGGTCTAATTGATTTATCTAACAAGATAAAAAATTACAAAAAGGGTTTTTACATTCATTATAAATTTGAGGGAAATGCCAATACATTAAGTGAGATAAAAAAAAAAATAAAAATTGACACTTCGATTATAAGATTTCTAACGGTAAAATACAAAAAAATAGATTTAGAACAAGAATTTTTTAAAAAGGATAGCTCTTATGAAAAGAAAAAATAAAAAATTTCAAAGAAAAAGTTCAAATACTTTAAACAAACTTAGTTTATTTCAAAGTAATGATAAAGGGTTTTCAAAAAGGTGTCCATTATCAGCTAAAAATGCACCGATAATTGATTATAAAAATATAAGTTTACTGAAGAAATATGTTTCCGACAATGGGAAAATTATTTCATCTAAAATTACATCAGTCTCATTCGCTAAGCAAAAAAAACTTACAAGAGAAATTAAAAAGGCAAAAATTTTAGGTCTTATATAATGGAAATTATTTTATTAGAAAATATTCTTAATTTAGGAAATATAGGTGACAAAGTAAAAGTCAAGAATGGATACGGTAGGAATTTTTTGCTAAAATATGGTAAAGCTTTGAGATTTAGTAAAGATAATCTTAATTTTGTAAACAAAAAAAAAGATGAATTAAACAAGAAAAACATAGAGATTAAAAATAAATTTAAAGAAGTTGCGAAGCTGGTACAAAATAAAACTTTTATTTTTAATAAGGAAAGCAAAGAAAATGGAGAGCTTTATGGCTCTATTAAACCAAAAGAAATAACAAATTTAATTATGGAGCAAGTCAAAGCAGAAATAAGTCCATCACAAATAATTCTCAAGGAAGAACTTAATAAAATTGGCTCTTTCAAAGCTAATATTAACTTTCACTCAGAAGTGAAAGCGAATATTTCTATAAAGATAGCAAAGATACAATCAAAATAACTTTTCCACAACCTGAAGAAAAGTGTGTATTATTTTTTTCTTTATAGCATTCTCTTATATCCTAGTATATTTTTGTGAAAGAAATTAAATCTGTTCAAAGTAATTCAAAAGATAAACAACCCTCAAATTTAGAAGCGGAACAGTCGCTTCTTGGTTCTATTTTAGTAAATAATGATATTATTGATGAAGTTTCTACGTTAGTAAGTTCAAATATATTCTATGACCCTGCTCATATTAAAATTTATGAAGTTATTGAAAGTTTAAATAATAAAGGGATGATTGCAAATCCAATAACCTTAAAAAATTTTTTTGAAAAGGACAATATGCTTAACGAAGTTGGAGGAACAGAATATCTAGTTAAACTCACAAGGTTTTCTGGATCGGCAAAGCAAGCTATTGATTACGCCAAGATTATTCATGAAATGTATCTTAGAAGAGAGTTAGTTCAAATTTCTGATCAATTATCCTCCGACACTTTAAACGCAAATTCTCGAGAACAAAACGCAGAAAATATTATTGAAAATACAGAAAAATCTCTTTTTGACTTAGCTGAAAGAGGAAGTTTCTCGCAGTCATTTTTAAAATTTAATCAAGCTATAGATAAGACTATTGAAATGGCAACCTTGGCTATGCAGAGTGATCAAGGTATTGTTGGTGTGCCTACAGGACTTACAGACTTAGATGAAAAATTAGGTGGTTTACATAAATCGGATTTAGTTATTTTAGCTGGTAGACCATCAATGGGTAAAACAGCTTTGGCTACTAACATTGCCTATAATGCAGCCCAACATATTTTAAAAAGACAAGAAAAATCTTCAGTCGCTTTTTTTTCATTAGAAATGTCATCCGAGCAACTATCTACTAGAATTCTTTCAGAGCAAGCCAGAATTAAATCTGATGATATTAGGCGTGGTAAAATTACAGAGGAAGAAATAAACCGTTATATTGAAACATCAAGGAATATTTATAACTTACCTCTATACATTGATGAAACACCCGCAATTACAATAGCCACTTTGAGTAATAGAGCTAGAAGAATTAAAAGATTATTCGGATTAAATTTACTTGTTGTTGATTATATTCAATTAATGAGGTCTAGCTCTAATAAAAATGATGGAAGAGTTCAAGAAATATCAGAGATAACTCAAGGTTTAAAAGCTTTGGCAAAAGAATTATCTGTGCCAGTATTAGCATTATCACAACTGTCTAGAGCTGTAGAACAAAGAGATGATAAACAACCACAGTTAGCAGACTTGAGAGAGTCAGGATCAATTGAACAAGATGCTGATGTAGTAATGTTTGTTTATAGAGAGGCTTATTATTTAGAAAGAAAACAGCCAAAACTTGGGTCAATAGAGCACGCAGAATGGCAATCTAAAATGAATGATGTTAATGGTTTGGCAGATATTATATTAGGTAAGCAAAGGCATGGACCTACTGGTACTGTTAAAGTAGAGTTTGAGGGAATTTTCACGAAATTCAAAGATTTAAGCAAAAATTAAGCTCAATTTTTTCTTTAGTTATAAAAAAATTAGGATATATCTGAAATATCTTGATGTTTGCCAGTATTTATAAAAAAATAGTTATAGACTATTCAAAAATAACACTTCTTTTTTTATCGATTTTAGTAGTTTTTTCTTTATACCAATCAAAAAATTTTAATTTGGACGCATCATCAGATGCCCTTTTGCTTGAAGGAGACCCTGATCTTAAATATTTAAGAGAAGTAAATCAAACTTATGGTACAAAAGATTTTCTTGTTTTAACTTATACACCTGTTTCAAGCTTTGTAGAAAAAGAAACTATTCTAAATCTTCAACTTCTTAAATCTAAAATAGAAAAATTAACATGGGTTGATAGTGTAATTACCGTAATTGATGTCCCGCTTTTAAAAAGTACTGATGAGGGATTAATGGAAAGACTCAAAAATTACAAAACACTGGCTTATCCAGAAATTGATAGAAAAAGAGGTTTTGATGAAATTGTTAATAGTCCTATTTATAAAAATTATGTAATTAGCGAGGATGGGAAAACATCTGGTATTGTTGTTTATCTAAAAAAAGATGAAAGACTAGCAGAATATATAAAAGTAAAAGACAAGTATTTCTTTCAGGATATTGAGACAGGCTTATCAAAAGAAGAAAAAATTAATTATAAAAAATTTATTAAAGAATACGAAGAATATAAAAACTTGTATAACATTAGAAATCATCAAAACATAACTGAGATAAGAGACGTTATTAGCAAATATGGAGAAAATGCAAAAATTCACTTAGGCGGTATCCCAATGATTGCAGACGACATGATGGGCTATATAAAAAATGATATAATTGTTTTCGGGATTGGAGTTTTTATTTTTATAGTTTTAACTCTTTGGTTTATTTTTAGGAAATTGAAATGGGTAATTATGCCATTACTAGGATGTGCGACCTCTGTAATTTTAATGATTGGGATTTTAGGTTTCATTGGCTGGAAAGTTACAGTAATCTCCTCAAATTTTATTGCCTTGATGCTTATTTTAAATATGGCGATGAATATTCATGTCACGGTAAGGTTTTTGCAATTAAAAAAAGAGGTTCCTCAACTTTTAAAAAGTGAAGCAGTATTTGAGGCAAGTAAAAAAATGATGTTACCAATTCTTTATACTGTTTTAACAACGATATGTGCATTTTTATCCCTGGTTTTCAGCGGAATAAAACCAATTATTGATTTTGGATGGATGATGACTTTAGGATTAATTGTTTCTTTACTAGTCACATTTTTATTACTGCCTTCTTTGATAAACTTACTTGCATCGGAAAATGAAATGGATATTAAAGATACTGAAAAATCCTTGATCACTTCTTTGTTAGCCTCTTTTACTAAAAATAATAATATTTTGATTTTCGGCTCTACCGTCTTGATAATTATATTCAGTCTAATTGGAATATTTAGACTTGAAGTTGAAAATAGTTTCATAAATTATTTTGACAAAGAAACAGAAATTTATAAAGGAATGAAGAAAATCGATGATAATTTAGGTGGCACTACTCCTTTAAATATAATTTTGAAATTTCCTATTAAATCAAAAGAAGACGAAAAAGAAGAGGATGAATTTGAGGAATGGGAGGAAGAAGAAGCAGATGAAGATAAATCAAAGTATTGGTTTACGAGGGATAAAATGGATAAAATTATTAAAGTGCACGATTATTTGGACTCACTACCAGAGGTCGGAAAGGTTCTTTCGTTCGGATCTATTTTAAGAGTAGCTGAAGACTTAAATAATAAAGAATTACAAAGTTTAGAAATAGCAGTTTTATACAGTAAAATACCAGAAACAATTAAAGCTGAGATAATTTTACCTTATATCTCCGTAGAAAAAGATGAAGCTAGAATAAGTTTGAGAATAAAAGACTCATTGAAAGATTTAAGGAGAAATGATCTGATTGATAAAATAAATAATGAATTAAATACTAAGCTTGGGCTTGAAAAAAATGAGTATAAATTAGCTGGAGTTCTCATCCTGTTTAATAATTTATTACAAAGTTTATTTAAATCACAAATACTTACATTAGGGATAGTAATACTAGGAATTTTTTCAATGTTTTTTATTTTATTTAGAAACACTATTCTTTCTCTTATAGGAGTAGTGCCTAATTTTATAGCTGCTTTTTTTATTCTTGGTATAATTGGCCTGCTTGGAATTCCGTTAGATATGATGACGATAACCATAGCTGCAATAACTATAGGTATTGCTGTTGATAATAGTATTCATTATATTTATCGTTACAAAGAGGAATTTGAAAAAATTAAAGATTACAAAAAAACTTTAGACAGATGTCATAGTACAGTTGGAGTAGCAATTTTAAATACTTCTATAACAATCGTATTTGGTTTTTCAATTTTAGTATTATCAAATTTTATTCCTACAATTTATTTTGGTGTATTTACTGGAATAGCAATGCTATTAGCAATGATTTCTGTATTAACTTTGTTGCCTAAATTAATTCTTACGTATAAGCCATTTGGTAAAGAAATTAATAATAATTTATGATTGCTGGTCTGGTAGAATTCTTCAGTAATAGAATTAATTTATTTGATTTTTTTTTTCTGATAATATTAACATATAATATAGTTCAATGTTTTTTAAAAGGTTTTTCATTGAGTCTAATCTCATTTATGAAATGGGTATTATCAACTGTAATAACTATTATCCTAGTGCCAAAATTACAGCCTTTAGTGGGTGAATATATTCAATCTAAGTTTATTAATAATGTTGGATTAGGTATTGCTATCTTTATTTTTACTCTCTTTATTATCATTCTTATTGGAAAAACCTTGAGCAGAGCAGTAACTTGGACAGGTGTTGGGTCAATAGATAAAGGATTTGGTTTTTTATTTGGTTTTTTTAAAGGATATATTGTTTCGGTGTGTTTATTTTCTATTTTAAATTGGTTTTATCCTTTTCAAAATTGGGGTATATCTGCAGAAGATGCTATTTCATTTAATTTAGTTAACAAAGGCAGTGAAATTTTAATAGAAGAATTTCCTTCAAGTGAAGATTTCATTGATACAAAAGAAAAAATTGAAAAAATTTAGTTCAGACAAACTAAGAGAAGAATGTGGTATTTTTGGAATATCAAACTACGAAGATGCATCAGCATTAGTTGCATTAGGTTTACATGCTTTACAGCACAGGGGTCAAGAGGGCTGTGGTATAGTTTCTTTTGATGGTAAAAATTATCATTCTGAAAAAAGACAAGGTTTAGTAGGAGATCATTTCACTGACCCAAAGATATTTGCTAAACTGCCTGGGAATTCTGCTATCGGTCATAATAGATATTCCACAACAGGGGAGACTTCTTTACGAAATATTCAGCCATTTTTTGCGGATTTGCATATTGGAGGATTAAGTATAGCTCATAATGGAAATTTGACTAATGCATTGTTGCTAAGAGATAATTTGGTGAAGGAGGGTGCAATATTTAGAACTACTAGCGATACGGAAACTATTGTTCAACTAATAGCAAAATCAAAAAGAGAGAAGTTTTTAGACAAATTGATTGATGCTCTTTTTCAAATTCAAGGTGGTTACTCGCTTGTTTTAATGACTAATAAAAAATTAGTCGGCGTAAGAGACCCTTTTGGTATTAGACCTTTAGTGATAGGAAAACTAAACAACTCATTTATTTTAGCATCTGAAACTTGTGCTCTTGATATTATTGGTGCAAAATTTGTTAGAGAAGTGGAAAATGGAGAGATTGTAATCGTTGAAAATCAAGAATTGAAATCGATAAAACCTTTTCCAAAACAAAAACCAAGACCATGTGTATTTGAATATATATATTTTGCCAGACCTGATAGTTTAATAAATAATTTATGTGCGTATGAGTACAGAAAAAGATTAGGAAGACAACTTGCAGAAGAAACTGATGTTAAGGCCGATTTAATTGTACCTGTACCAGACTCGGGAGTTCCAGCTGCATTAGGATATGCTGAAAAATCTAATAAGCAATTCGAATTGGGGTTAATAAGAAACCATTACGTTGGTAGAACATTTATTGAGCCAACTCAAAGTATTAGAAGTTTAGGTGTTAAATTAAAACTAAGTCCAACTAAGACAATAGTTAAAAATAAATCAATTATATTAGTTGATGACTCCTTAGTAAGAGGCACAACTTGTAAAAAAATTGTAAAAATGTTGTACGAGAGTGGTGCTAAAGAAGTACATGTACGAATAGCATGTCCTGAAATTAAATATCCAGATTTTTATGGAGTAGATATGCCTACTAAAAAAGAACTATTAGCTAATCAAAAAAATAATCAAGAAATATGTGATCATATTCAAGCAAGTAGTTTAAAGTTTTTAAGCTTAAAAGGATTATATAATGCTTTAATTGGAGAAATTAGAAATTCTAATTACCCGCAATTTAGTGATCATTATTTTACCGGTGATTATCCAATAAAACCCTCTGATAGTTTAAAGGGATATAAAATAAAACAATTATCCCTACTTAGTGGCAAATCTAATAATTAATTTATAATAGAGACTCGATTTTTTTTATCTAAATATAAAATTGACTTATCGACTATTATTGGAAAAGTATTTATTTTTGTTGGTAATTTTTTGATTTGTTGTAAATTGCCGTTTATATTAAAAATTAAAATAAAAGAATTTTCTAAAAATACGACTATTTTTCCTTCTAATATCATAAAATTTTTGATTTTAACCTCTTTTTTTTTTGTACTTAAAAAATCTGCAATTTTTTCATTTAAATCATAAGAATAAATTATATCTCCGCTATCTATATTCATTGCAACAAGAAAGTTATCTTTTGTAATTGTAAAAAAATATTTTTTAATGATAATTGACTTTAAATCACTCGCAAAATTTTTCTTGTATAGAGTTGAACCAGTATTTTGATCAATTATGTAAGTATTTTCATTTGATGATATTGCTATTATATCATCATAATTGATAATTTGACTTCCAAAAAAAATATTTCTAGGATTTAAAATTAAGGATTGATTTAAATTAACAAACCAAACTATTCTCATATTTTCGGTGTTAATTGCATATAGAGAACCAAATGTGTTGATATAAAATAACAATTTATTATTTAAAGATAAGTTATTATCAAAATTATTCTTCACTATAGTTTCTTCTGTAGGTATTTCTGCTAATTTTTCACCATTTTTTTTGTTAATGAAATATAACTTGTTATTTTGATCACTTATGATTAATTTTTCCTTATAAATTTTTATATTAGACAGAAATGCAACTTCATGTTTTTTTGCCCACAAAATTTTATTTTCATTATAATTAAAAGCATAAAAATATCCAATATTATCAAATACATATAAAATATT
>LXNH01000448.1_pt1 | contig 10895 bp, 12 predicted proteins | sample 809111 | NCBI WGS metagenome assembly LXNH01 (sample SAMN04870528, study PRJNA318959) | seawater metagenome | biome: 00002010; material: water; isolation source: marine seawater | place: Greece: Milos, Mediterranean Sea | collected 2013-05-29 | depth 5-7 m
GCCCCTCTGTTGGGTGATGCGGGCAGAAATAGATATCGGTGAGGCTCACCCCATGTTCCTCTAATGTCGATTTCAGCTTCGCAGTAAGCGTCTGATAGTCCGACTCACTAAATATGCCTCGCGCAATCCCCGATTGATTAGTAACAACGATGAGTTCATAGCCTGCTTCTTGCAACAGCCGCATCCCCTCGATGGCACCGGGTAAAAACTCGAATTCGCTCCAATCGGCGATATAAGCGGTGTCTCGGTTGATGACACCGTCACGATCAAGAAAAGCAGCTTTACCCATTAAGAAAGCCCCATCAAAGTATTAGCAGTCCGAGGCGGATGCGCTTGTCTTAGGCTAGCGACAGCCGAGATTCGATCAGTTCGCACAGTAGATGCCCTACTAGGATATGCATCTCTTGAATTCGCGCAGTGGTGGGTGAGGGAACCACGAGCGCGCAATCGACGGCATCTTTTAACTCGCCACCCGACTTACCAGTCAAGCCCAGTGTGGTTGCCCCAAGTGCTCTGGCAGCCCTAACGGCCTCCAAGATGCTCGGCGAGTTTCCTGAGGTAGAGATCGCAATAAGCACATCACCTTCACCACAAAGACCCTGTATTTGCCTGGAAAATACGTGATCATAGCCATAATCGTTGCTAATTGCGGTCAATGCCGAGGTGTCGGTAGTCAATGCCACTGCGGGCAAAGCTCGCCGATCATTGACAAAGCGGCCAATTAATTCGGCGGCGATATGCTGAGCATCAGCAGCCGAGCCACCATTGCCACAGAGATAAATACGACCCTTGGCTTCGAGACTTTCTGCACACAGTTCGCCCATACGCTCAATAGTAGACGAAAGCGCCACCATGTTCGCCGATACCGCCTGATGTTCTGCCATTGCTGCTTGGATAAGTGCACTCACACGCTGTCTCGCTTAGATACTGATCGCTTATTTAACCGATGGCTCACACCATCATTGCTTAGGCTCGTAGATTACCATCGACTGGTGTCGCTCGTATCGCTAAAGCACCTTCTTTGGCTAGTCTGACCTAGCCCTCGAGTCTCCTGTATCATTGGCCACAAGCACAAAGGTGGCCCTGAAATGCAGCCAACAAAGAAAATAGCGGTACTCGTCTCTTTTTCAGGTCAGGGCGGCGTCGAGCGTAGCTTCGCTTTGTTAATGAACGAGTTAGTGTCCCGCGGTATCGCTGTCGATTTGCTATTGATTAAGCGAAATAGCCCTCATCTCAGCGCCCTATCCTCTGACATTCGGCAGATCCCACTGAAAAATCAACACGCCGCCACCTGCGTTGGTGAGGTTGCGGCCTATCTTGCGCATGAACAGCCCTCAGCGCTTTTGGTGGCAAAGCATCGGGCGATACTGGCATCCATTAAGGCGAAAAAACGCGCGAAGGTTGAGACTCCATTATTCGGTGTCATCGGTATTAATGTTTCCCAGTCGTTAGAGAACCGTAGCCCGCTACAACGTTGGCAATGGAATCGGTTGATGCGCCGCCATTACCCCAAACTAACCGGATTGATTGGCGTGTCAGAGGGCGTGGTTGTAGATTTGAAGCGAATCACGGGCATGTCTGATGACCACGTCACCGCGATTAAGAATCCAGTCATAACGGACGCGACGCTACAGGAAGCATCGTATCCCGTGGATCATCGCTGGCTTGCCGATTGCTTTGACGAGCCAGTACTAATTACGGTCGGACGACTCACGAAAAACAAAGACCATGACATGCTTCTGAGAGCGTTTGAGCGGATTAATGCCGAGAGACCGTCTCGATTACTGATTCTTGGTGAAGGCCCCGAGCGCAGCCGGTTGGAGTCACAGATCTCAGCACTTCAACTGCAGGATCGTGTCGAGTTAACAGGCTTCGTGGATCGCCCATGGGCATGGATGGCAAAAGCGGATTTGTTTGTTCTGTCATCGTTCGCAGAGGGTTCGGGTAATGTGCTCACCGAGGCCATGGCTGTAGGTACCGCCGTGGTATCTACCGATTGCCCCTCAGGCCCAAGCGAGATGCTCGAGGGTGGCAAGGTGGCTCCTCTAGTGCCCGTAGGAGACGATAAGGCCCTGGCCGAGGCATGCCTAAATGTCTTAAGCAGTCCCGCTGACCCTGAAGTCTTGGCACGAGCAGTAGCCCCCTTCACAGCCGCCGCATCTGCCGAAAGCTATATAGAATTCATGGGCTTATAACAATCACCTAGGAAGGCACCCACAGATCCTTCGTCTGTGGAAAGCGCTGATAACAGAACTCATAGGTTGTAGCGAACCGCGATCTCAGCGACGCGCTTAGTTCAGGGCTGATTGACGCCTCTGGGGATGCGTTAATGACACCTGTGTTATTTGCACTCAATGGCAAGTCCAAAAACGCATGCAGCTCTGACTGAACACTGTCGGTGAAGAGCTCCTCGTAGATAGCAAAAAAGTACTCGTCGGGCTGAAACGCCGATTCGACGGCAGATACGATCGATTCGTATCGAGTGTGTGCCTGGAATCTGTCGTCTTCGACGTGTTTGAGTAGCAAGGCCTCTGCGGATAGCCCTTGGTTATCCGCTGTTGCCAGGTAGTTTTTGGCGCGCCGTGGATCGAGGCTCTGGTGGTAGTAACGCGCCGCACTCCAGCAACGATCTACCGGATCTCTTAACAGATAAACCGCCTTTGGTTGGAATCCAGTGTTGATGAGACGCTCGCGAATCTCACTCAAATGCTCGGCATTCAAGCCCGAATAGTCGGGGGTGATATCACCGGTATGCGTAATCCCCGAGCCAGTCAGCTGCCTAAAGTAATCTTCATAGACGCCTGGTCGACGCAACATCCGCCACCTGAGCCACTCTTTCTGCGGCCGTCTAAGAAAGTTTTTAAGTGACGGCTGGGTGAGATGCCCATAGGACAGATAGCGGGTCTCCCAGATCCGGTATTCCTTGATCAGGCCCATATCGACCTGAGGCATTGACGCCAGGTGTCGGTGTAGCCAGGTAGTGCCCGCTTTTTGAGTTCCGAGCCCAAGAACAAAGTACACCGATGCGGACCGCGCTAGTTATCGCGATCTTCGAAGCGCTCTCGCCGCCTCTCGCCCTGCCTATGTATTGCCACCGGTATCAGTAGCAAACCAAATAAAATCAGCACCCAGAAATCGGCAACAAACGCCATATCAGCGAGCCTCCGGGGCAACAGCAGTGCCCCAGGCAACGATCTCGGAGACACCCTGGGTTATTAGTGAAGAGGCAAACCGCACGCCAACCACCATGGTGGCGCCCTGACGCAAGGCATCTTCTTGCATGCGATACAACGCCTCTTCTCGGGCATCGGCCATCAATTTGGTGTACGACACGACTTCGCCGCCAACAACATTTTTGAGCACTGCGCCAATATCTCGGCCAATGTTTCGTGATCGCGCTGTCGAACCTCGAACCAACGCGACCGGCGTCATGCCTTCAGGCACTTGCTCGATGCTCACTAGCGTGACTTGCTCGGGTTTAGTAATCGAAGAGCTCATTGAAATCTCCCATGTATTTCTTGTTAACTGTTTGGATAGGTGGCAATACACTCAACCTCGAGTCGGGCGCCTAACGCTAGACCATTGGCTCCGAGAGCAGATCTTGCAGGGTATGGCTTCTCGAAGTACGTCACATAAACCTCATTAAAATCCGCCCATTCAGCCACATCGGCGAGGAAAATCGTGCATTTCACAACGTCTTTCATCGAGAGACCTTGTCGCTGTAACACACCTTGAATGTTCTGCATGATCTGATGTGCTTCCGGCACCATGCCTCCGGGTGCGAGCTCCCCCTTGTCATCGGTGCCCACTTGGCCCGACAGAAAGAGTAAATCCCCCACTCTGGCCGCCTCAGAAAATGGGTAACCCAAACTGGCGCCCGGACCCGTATCCAAACGCTGCGCAGTAACCGGGGCTGATAGCAGCAGCAATGATGCAGCTACCATAATTAGTCGTCGCATAGTGGGCTCCCTCGCCTTCTCTCGAATTAAGCGAAATATAGCATGCATCGCTGCGACTCAGGTGCTCGCTGATGGTACTATCGCGCCCGCCGAGGACCGACCATGCCGATTGAATCAATTCTCCTCTTCATACCCACCATCGCATCGGTGTCGCTGACACCCGGTTTGTGCATGACCCTCGCCTTCACATTGGGCATCTCGATCGGCTACCGCAGAGCACTTTTCATGATGGTCGGCGAGCTACTAGGGGTGGCCACTGTCTTTTCACTGACCTTCTGGGGCTTAGGTTGGCTACTGTCCAGAGATCCGATCTACTTCTCGCTGCTCTCGTTGATTGGGGGTCTCTACCTGCTTTATCTCGCGGTCAACCTGTATCGAGAGCCCATGAAGGCCATTACCACCCACAACGACGTCAACACGTCGCCTTGGCTATTGGCATCGCTTGGCTATGTCACCGCCGTCATGAACCCCAAGGGTTGGGCATTTCTGATGGCTTTGCTACCCGGTTTCGTGGTTACAGACGCTTTACTGCTACCGCAATGGCTAATCATGCTCAGCATCATGCTGTCGACAGAGTTTCTGTCACTGTCACTGTATGCCAGCGGCGGCCAATGGTTGGCTCAACGGGTATCCGGTGAGGACGCTCGCATAAACCCCAATAAAATGGCAGCCACCATGCTGGGGTTAGCCGCTCTTTGGGTGTTGTCCGGTGTCCCAGGCTCGTAGCTACTCGATCCGGATCAGGGATTGGCTTGTATAAAGGAGTCGATTAGGGCAACCAGCTTGTCCGGGATGTCTTCTTGGCAAAAATGCCCGACTCCGGGTGTTTTGACGATCGGAGAATCCGGGAACAGCCCCCTGAAATCAGAAATCGCATGATCTTGCGCGATGCCATAGTCCATATCTCCAGACACCAACATCGCAGGTTTTTGTTTAACTGCTTCGATATCACCTTGCTCCATTGTTTCGAATACCAGTGGCAGGAAACGTCCGTAGTGCACGTCCAAGGGGAAGTTGATCGCACCTATACAACTAGCACGGTCGGGAAACGGTTCCGAGTAGGCGCGAATCCAGGTATCGTCGACTGCTGCGGTATTCTGAAACCCAATGATTTTCATCACTGAGAGTACGGTGCTACCCAGTTCGCCCAGGATACCCTCGAGCGTGCCCGCCTCTTCATGCTTTGCAATCCACTGAAACCAAGGAGTTTTTCCACCCTCGGCTTGCCCACCGCCGTATCCAAACACGGTGTTCATCAGAAACACCCGCTTTACGCGATCAGGATTTCGCGCAGCGAATATCCCGGCCATTGGTCCACCCCAGTCCTGACAGACCAAAGTGATATCGGTGAGGTCGAGGTCTTCAACAAAGGCTTCGAGATTCTCCACATGGGTACGCAGCGTGTATTCACGGTCTTGAGGCGTTTCCGACTTACCAAAGCCCATGTGATCGGGCACTACGACGCGATAGCTCTCAGACAAGGGTCCAATCATGTTTCGATATAGATAGCCCCAAGTTGGCTCACCGTGAAGGCAGAGAATGGTCTCAATCTCGCTCGCGCCCTCATCGACATAGTGCTGACGAAAACCGGATGCCTCGCTAAACCTCGCTTCAAAGGGCCAGGTGCCGTCAAATGTTTCATCTGCTGTAATCATGGATCCCCCTTATTGTTATCGGCCCAATTTTTATGACCGTCTCGCTAGTAGGCTTCTCTTAACTTGGCGTGCTGGTCCAGCGACCGGCGTCTCAGTAACGACCCACCAACAAGTGACTTTCGTGAAACCAGCCCTACGCGTTTGCATGTGGCTTATCAAGCTTCCCCAATGATTAACCGTCCTCAGTCGAAGACCTCGGGCCACTCTCGCATCCAAGAGATCGTCGACGGGTCAACATCAAGACACCACCCTGTTTTGCCCCAAGAATAATAATGATCAGGATTAGACTCCTCGAAAAGACCGTCCTTGATGCGTGCGTTTGGTCGGTGGAGCGAGTTGATGAACATCATCTCGGGCTCGCCACGGGCTCGATGAATATAGTTTGTGTAGGTGCTCCGCAGTGAGCCTGCGAACCCTTTCGCGTGCTCACATATAAGCTGACAAAGGACACCCATAATCGCCTCGTCTTGAAATGGAAGTGCGTCATAAATCTTACGGAGTGAAGGCTCCTCCATAATGTAACTCTCGAGCATTATCGTCTGCTTGAAATGCTGTTTCACCAAATCGAAGTTGGGTGAATCCTCTTGATCAGTGCAAACTACCAAGGTTTCAGATCGGTCAAACATACTGTCGACATTGTTGAACAACATCTCGGGATCTTTAATGTCAAACGGATGATTCGCGTTCAAAAAATCTCCCTGACGAACATGAATCGCATTAAAGACACCGATTGCAGTAGCTATTCGCTTTGCCGCGGATTGATATGCCTCCGTGGGGATGATGCTTCTAATAGCTTTTAAAATTTTGGACCGTAGCACAGCACTCACGTAAAAAAGAGGGGTGACATTACAGAAATTGCGACGACTGCTCAGGTCGAGGATGACGGTATTTTTATGCTCCTGCTTGAGGTTGGTAGGCCGTAATTCTCGCCTGCCCAAAAACTGTTGAAAGTGATCACTATCTTCAAAAGTTTCATCGATAAAGACGTGCTGCCCAAGCCGGTCAGGGGCAAACTCAGCGGACGGCAATGTTGACCAATCAACCAAAGAAGCTGACTCGTCTAGTTGAGGTACCGGCAGCTCAAACAGATCGCTGATGTTGTACCGTTCAATTTGCCCCCGAAGCGCTCGGCCCGAATGCTCCATCGATTTAAATTCATAGGGAGCAAACGCCCGGCCAGTATAAATAGACAAGGCAACCCCCATATCAAGGGACATGCGTTGATTACTTAGACCGGCCCCGTACATGCGGTACTTCAGAATCTTCACAGACCTTGTCCAAGCGTAAAGTTTTTAGATTCTTGGATGAAACCACCGCCGTATGAGTTGGCACCGTTATGATTCAATCTCTTGCGGGTGAGGCTTACTGTTGCTTCCAACGAGACTAAGTGGTGCCACCAACCCATTGGAATAAAAAGCACTTCACCCGGTTGCACAACAAAATCGTAGACTGTCGCGTTGGAAAACAATGGATGTTTTTCAAAATCGGGGTCAGCAACATCGACATCACTGTAAACGTGATAATCATTGTAGACCCATGGCATCGACCACGAGGGCACCAAGCGAACGCGTTTACTTCCCCTAATTTGGCAGAAGAAGTTGTTGATCATGTCGAAGTGAAGCGGCGTGATCGTACCTTTAGGGCCGATCCACAGCGAGCCCTCGGCCGGGAACTCGAAGTATTCGTCGCGGATGTTGATGGGCTCCGCATCATCAAACAGTTGCGACAGCGCAGCTCTGTGTGTACCCATGTTGCCCGCGGTCATGTAGAAATCGTTCGATGACTCAGTTGCCTCTAGGCGATCTAGAAAATCACCAAAGCGCACTTCCTTGCGATGGAATTTCTGATTTTGCTCATAGTAAGGATCACTGTTGCGACCGTCCTGTATGCCAACAATCGACTCTTCATGGTAGCTTCGAAAATAGTCGAAACTCCAGGTTTGATAGGGCTTCCAGTCCTCCATGCACCCGGTGAGTATCACTGGCCGATTCACCGCTATGTAGTGCTCGATAAACTCATCAAATGGCGGGGGCTCGATGCGCTGTATCTCACCAAAGTTGGGGTCTAGCCGAGCTAATCGCTCATAGCGCTCAAGAAGCCAGGCTTGGTTGTTTGCGGCTTTGTTGGTGTAGAAACCAACATCGGCCGCCTTCGCTAGTTTGCGCTGCAATAGCTCCCGAGCACCATTCACATAGGGGTGCTTCTCGGCTGCTTCAATCTCCAAGCGAACGTGGCTGGACTCGTAACCCTTCTCGAGTAAAAAATTTTCGATGTAGTCATGCGAGTTGCCCGCAATCACACACTTTGAAATCCAGTGGCGCCAGCGATCTTCCATGCACATAGCCTCAGACAGGTTCTTTTCCAATATTATCGCGCAACAGGCTGGTATTGCTAAGTGAGATATTGAATTATATGAAATAGAGCGACATGACAGTGATTGGGAGTGGTCGATGAGCGATGGGATTGGTTATCCAGTCAATCGAGAAGTAGCAAATGCGCTTGATAAAAGCCTGCGCACCGCTCGCACACGACACGACAGAGCCAATATTCGCAGCTTGGTCATGTACTCGGGCGGCCTTGATAGCGTCGCCCTGCTCGCCAACGTTTTGGCCGAGACGGATCACCACGTCCATGTTCACCACATCGAGATTGTCAATCGTGATGGTCGCTCGGAAATCGAAAATATCGCGGTGGAGAAAACCCTCGACTACATTCGCCGTGAGTACCGCGATTTCGATTACAGCTCCTCTCGAAACGAGTTCAATATCGGCTGGGGTGGCGGTACCGATCTTCAGCTAGCGCTATTCACCGCTGGTCGCCTAACAACAGCGCTCGAGGGAATGATCGATATTGTCTTCACCGGGCATATTCAACCGCCGTTTTGGGAGCTCAGCGAGGGCGCAGCCATCCTCAACGCGGTATTTATCCAGCGCAAACAGAAACCCGAATGGCTTTGGCCACTCTCTAAAATCGACGGGGCTTTCGGTATGCGAAAGGTGCACATCTGGGAGTCGATACCCCTAGAGCTTGCTGAAATGACCTGGTCTTGTCGGCGCCCAGTGATGGTTGGTAACGATATACAGGTCTGCAACGACTGCCATGCCTGCACTAGCCGCGCCAACCTTCGAGAAAAGTTAAGTGGACGAACGCCAAGCTGGGAGTCTGAGACCTAGTTACCGGTTAATTGAGGTCGATATTCTCGTTCGAAGCCAAAAAAGCGCCGCCTGAAGCATAGCGTTGCTTAGTCGCCTCGCTCCAACGCTCCGCCTCCCCTTTTGGAGCACCATATTGCAGACCTCGAACGACTCCCGGACGCGAGTGAACACGATCTTTCCATGCCATAACATTGTTATGGAGCGTGATATTGATCTTTGACCACTTATGGCCCCGTATCCATGGAAAAATGGCGATATCAGCGATGGTAAGCTCGTCGCCACAAACGAATTGCCGTCCGGCTAATTGTTTATCCAACACCCGCAACAGGCGTTGCGCCTCGGTATTAAATCGCTCAAGCGGGTGCTGTTTTTGCATCTCGGGCAAATCAGCGAGATAGCGCGTATAGCTGAGCTTGTTACCGAAGGTGGGACCGAGCCCCGCTGCCTGCCAAGTTAACCATTGCAATACCTCATAACGAGCGTTACCACTTGGGTAAAGCGTGCTTGGAAACTGCTCACCCAGATACTGCAAGATGGCGCAGCTCTCCATGAGACGGACGTCACCGTGAACAAGGCCTGGTATTTTCTGGTTAGGTGAGACTGCGGTGAACGGGTCACCAAACTGCTCACCCGACATGATATCGACTGGAATTACTTCGAATGACGGCAGTGGAACACCCGCCTCACGGAGCTCCTCGATCATGATACTGACCTTCCACCCGTTGGGTGTTGCGGCCGTCCACAGCTGAATCGCTTCGCTCACTAACCACCCATCTTCATTTGGCCCATGAAGTCGAGCTTACCTAGCGGCACACCATGCAATCGAAGCACATCGTAGATAGTCGTAACGTGGAAGTAGAAATTGGGTAGCGAGAACGATAATAGGAAATTCTTGTTGCTGAAAGGGATTTCCATACCACCACCATTGAACACCATGCCCTGTTCGCCCAATGCATTGATCGCGGCAGCATCCTCGGCTGCAAGTGCGGCGGCGCCTTCGGCCATCAGCGCACGCAGTCCACTCCAGCTATTGTCCTCAACACTCGGAGGTGGCTCAAAAAGGCCTACTTTCATGCCAGCGATTGCACCCCAGGAGTGATGCCAAACTGATACAGCTTGGAAGGTAAACGGGTGCATATCATCAGCCAAGCGATAGTTAACAATAGCTTTCAGATCCAAATCACCCGCAGCTGCGCACTCTTCAGCCTTGCCCATAATGTGGTCCACCGCACCCAACATTTGCAGGTAGCTCTCAACACTGACTTCATAAAACGATAATGACATCTTTATCCCCTAAAGCTTTGATAATTAATGATTAACTATATGTAGCTTACGCTGGCGATCAGCGAGGTAATACACCTTTTCACCATCGTAGATGGCACTTTGTTCCAACTTCATTTGCACCCGCTGATTCTCCCAGTCAGGCACCCGCATACTGACATTACCCTCGATGGCGTAACCGGTCATCGGGTACAACGGCCAGTCCCCACGCCCAGGTGTTGGCCCCTGGTTATCCCACATGCCAATCGTCGGACCCGGCGCATGGCCATAGAGACCTAGCGGATGGGTATATATGGAGTGCTCGATGCCTAGTTTTTTGAGCCGTTTCTGGGCACTCGCCAAGATGTCATTACCAGAGCGGCCCGTCTTGAATTCATCGGTAAGGATGTCCTGCCACTGATTACCAAGGGTCATTGCGTCTTGAAGTCCCTGTGGTGGCTCGGATTCACCGAGTTTAAGGACATAGCCCATCTCCTGGGTGTCGGTGCACAAACCCAGATAGCAAAGTCCCACATCGGTGTGCAGAACATCGCCGCGATGAATCACCAAATCGGCCTTACTCTCGCCCAGAAACGGACGTTCGTCGTCGAAATCTGCACCCTGCCATTGCTTATCGACTGCGGGGTGAAACCAAGGCTCAAGCCCCTCCTCTTCAAATCGGGTCCGGATATACCAACCAACCTCACCGAGGGTCGTGGCACCGGGGGTGATTACCTGCTCGCTAAACGCCTCAGCGATTGTTTGGCGGGCTAGTGCTACTGCACGTTGCCAAACCTCAACTTCGGCAGGTATGCGCGTCTCCATCCAACGAACTACCAGATTCTCTGATGACACCAGGCGCTCTG
>LXNH01000450.1_pt1 | contig 10886 bp, 9 predicted proteins | sample 809111 | NCBI WGS metagenome assembly LXNH01 (sample SAMN04870528, study PRJNA318959) | seawater metagenome | biome: 00002010; material: water; isolation source: marine seawater | place: Greece: Milos, Mediterranean Sea | collected 2013-05-29 | depth 5-7 m
GGTGTACTCGGGCATGGACGTGGGCTCGGCGCTGGGGCCGCTGGCCTTCGGCCTGCTGCTGGATGCCGGCATGCGCCAGGGGCCGTGGATCGGCGCGGGCGTGGCGTTCGCCGCCGCCGCGCTGTTGGCGCAGTGGATCGCGGTGCAGGCGCGCCGGGGGGATTCCGCCGCCGCGGTGCCGGCGCGTTCCTGACGCGTCCGCCGCGCGCCATCGCCGCAAGCTGAATGCCGCCCTCGGGCGGCGTTCTGCTTTGAGGACGGCGGATTCGCCGCCTTCCCGGCGAGGAGGGCGCTCGTCGCGCCCGGGATCAGCCGTGCGCTTCGATGTGCGCGGCGATGGCGCGGCCGATGTCCTCGGTGCGGGCCTGGCCGCCCAGGTCCGGCGTGCGCGGACCCTCCTTCAGGCAGTGTTCGATGGCCGCGAGGATAGCGTCATGCGCGTCCTGGCTGCCCAGGAATTGCAGCAGCAGCGCGCCCGACCAGATCATGGCGATGGGGTTGGCGATGCCCTGGCCGTAGATGTCGGGCGCCGAGCCGTGCACCGGCTCGAACAGCGAGGGGAAGGCGCGTTCCGGATTCAGGTTGGCCGAAGGGGCGATGCCGATGGTGCCGGTGCAGGCCGGGCCCAGGTCTGACAGGATGTCGCCGAACAGGTTGGAGGCCACCACCACGTCGAAGCGCTGCGGCTGCAGCACGAAGCGCGCCGCCAGGATGTCGATGTGCTGCTTGTCGGTCTTGACGTCCGGATACTGCTGGCCGACGGCGTCGGCGCGCTCGTCCCACCAGGGCATGCTGATGGCGATGCCATTGCTCTTGGTGGCCACGGTGAGCTGCTTGCGCTGGCGGCGGTTGGCCAGCTCGAAGGCGTAGCGCATCACCCGGTCGGTGCCGTGGCGGGTGAAGACCGATTCCTGGATCACGATTTCGCGGTCGGTGCCGCTGAACAGGCGCCCGCCCAGGTTGGTGTACTCGCCCTCGGTGTTTTCGCGCACGATGAAGAAATCGATGTCGCCGGGACGCTGGCCGGCCAGCGGGCAGGGCACGCCGTCGAACAGGCGCACCGGGCGCAGGTTGATGTATTGATCGAACTCGCGGCGGAACTTCAGCAGCGAGCCCCACAGCGAGACGTGGTCCGGCACCGTGGCGGGCCAGCCGACCGCGCCGAAGTAGATGGCGTCGTAGCCTTGCAGCTGTTCCTTCCAGTCCGGCGGCATCATCTCGCCGTGCTGCGCGTAGTACTCGCAGTTGGCCCAGGGGAAGGTGTCGATCTGCAGCGTCAGGCCGAAGCGGCGGGCGGCGGCTTCGACGGCGCGCAGGCCTTCGGGCAGGACTTCATTGCCGATGCCGTCGCCGGCGATGGCTGCGATTTTGTGAACGTGGGACATGGAGAGGCCTGGAAAGGGAAGGGAAAAAGGCGTCCCGCGCCGCGCCAGGGGGCACGTTGCGGGGAATGGCAGCCATGGTAGGCGTGCCTACAGTCCATCTACAATGGCCCATCGCGTGAAATGAATATGCACGAATCATGAATAATGACCTGCTGCCCGCCGACCTGCGCGTGTTCAACGCGGTGGTGCGCGCCTCCAGCTTTTCCCGTGCCGCCGAAGACCTGGGCATGTCGGCCGCCTACGTCACAAAGCGCATCCGGCTGCTGGAAGCCAGCCTGGGCACGCCGCTGTTCCACCGCACCACGCGGCGCGTGGTCGTGAGCGAGGCGGGCGAGCGCGTCTACCACTGGGCCCAGCGCATCCTCGACGACGTCGAGCACCTGGTCGAGGAGGTCGGCGTCACGCGCCGCGAGCCGCGCGGTTTGCTGCGGATATGCAGCAGCTTCGGTTTCGGGCGGCGGGTAGTGGCGCCGGCGCTGTCGACGTTCGTGTCGCGCCATCCGGCGGTGCAGGTGCGCTTCGAGGTGTTCGACCGCCTGGTCGACGTGGCGGCCGAGGGCTACGACCTGGACGTGCGCGTGGGCGACGACATCGCGCCGCACGTGATCGCGCGCAAGTTGGCCGCCAACCACCGGCTGCTGTGCGCCGCGCCGTCGTACCTGGCCGAGCGCGGCGTGCCGCGCAAGCTGGACGATCTGGCGGCGCACGACTGCCTGGTGATCAAGGAACGCGACCACCCCTTCGGTGTCTGGCGCATGCGGCGCGGCGAGCGCGAGCACACCGTCAAGGTGCGCGGCCCGCTGTCGGCCAACAATGGCGAGATGGTGGTGCAGTGGGCGGTGGACGGGCGCGGCATCATCCTGCGTTCGGCCTGGGACGTGGGCCCGTTGATCGCCGCCGGCAAGCTGGTGCCGGTGCTGCCGCAATACCGCCAGGAGGCCAACATCTGGGCGGTCTATCCCGCGCGCCTGAATGCCTCGGCCAAGGTGCGGGTGTGCGTCGATTTCCTGGAGGCGCACTTGCGGCGGCAAAACACGGCGCATTGACGCATCGCACGCCGCCCGCTCGGGTCGCGGCTGGCGCCCTCCGCCCGGAGGCGCGGGCCGGCCGTTACTGGCGCACGGTGCGCACGTCGGCCGGCGGCGCCGTCTCGACGTTGCTGCGCCACGGGTTGATGTCCAGCCCGCCGCGCCGGGTGTAGCGGGCGTAGACCGTCAATTGCTCGGGCGCGCAGGCCTGCATGATGTCGGTGAAGATGCGCTCGACGCAATGTTCGTGGAATTCGGCGTGCTGGCGGAACGAGATCACGTAGCGCAGCAGCGATTCGCGGTCTATCGGCTTGCCGCGGTAGCGGATCTGCACGCTGGCCCAGTCGGGCTGGCCGGTCACCGGGCAGTTGGACTTGAGCAGGCGCGAGCACAGGGTTTCCTCGACCACGTCGCCGGCGCGCGTGCGCAGCAGCTCGGGCGCCGGCTCGTAGGTGTCGATCTCGATGTCGAGCTTATCTATATAGATACCGTCCAGTTCGCCCATCCGCAGCTCGCCGAAGCGCTGCGGCAGGATGAAGTCCAGCCCCACGGGGGCGCCGGCGGCCGCGCTCAGGTCGCGTTCCAGGCGGCCGCGCAGGGCGGCGGAGTTGACCAGCCGGGTCTGGTTGAACGAGTTCAGGTACAGCTTGAACGACTTGGACTCGATGATGTTGGGACTGTCGGCCGGCACCGAGAACGTCGCCATCGCCACCCGCGGCTTGCCCTTGGCGTCGAGCCAGGACAGTTCGTAGGCGTTCCACAGGTCGACCCCGGTGAACGGCAACGGGCCGCTCGCCAGGTTGAGCGCCTCGCGGTTGTGGGCGCGGGCGATGGGGAACAGCAGCGAAGGGTCGTATTGCGAGACGTAGGTCACGCTCTGGCCCAGCGGGCCGTGAGACAGCGTCATGGAGGGGCGTCGGAAAACGTGGAGATGACCGCATTGTAGGCGCTCCCGAGCCCGTCATTTTTCGCATCATGAAACGCCGCTCCCGGCATGTGAAAGTTCGTGCTGCGCAGCAGCGCGATGCCATTTCACAGACGACAATTGCGTTTCGCAATACGGAATGATCATCATAAGTTATTGAATTAAAACAATAATATTTTTCCTCTTATATAAGAGGCGCGACCACATTGCTCCGCAGCACAGGCATAGACTTTCTCCAACGATTCACGCAATGCACACGAAGTTCTTTTTGCCTTTTCAGCCATAGACCAAGGAGCATGACCATGAGCAACCGCGAAACCGAAATCCGCAATCTGCAGAAAGACTGGGCCGAGAACAGCCGCTGGCAGGGCATCAAGCGCGACTTCAGCGCCGAGGATGTCATCCGCCTGCGCGGCTCCATCGCCGTCGAGCACACCCTGGCCCGTCGTGGTGCGACCCGCCTGTGGGAGCAACTGCATAGCGAGCCTTTCGTGAATTCGCTCGGCGCCCTGACCGGCAACCAGGCCATGCAGCAGGTCAAGGCTGGCCTCAAGGCCATCTACCTGTCGGGCTGGCAAGTGGCCGGCGACGCCAACCTGGCCGGCGAGATGTACCCCGACCAGTCGCTGTACCCGGCCAACTCGGTGCCGCAGGTCGTGCGCCGCATCAACAATTCGCTGACCCGCTGCGACCAGATCCAGTGGATGGAAGGCAAGAACCCCGGCGACGAGGGCTACATCGACTTCTTCGCGCCCATCGTGGCCGACGCCGAAGCCGGTTTCGGCGGCGTGCTGAACGCCTTCGAACTGATGAAGGCCATGATCGAGGCCGGCGCCGCCGGCGTGCACTTCGAGGACCAGTTGGCGTCCGTGAAGAAGTGCGGCCACATGGGCGGCAAGGTGCTGGTGCCGACCCGCGAAGCCGTGGCCAAGCTGGTCTCGGCGCGCCTGGCGGCCGACGTGATGGGCACGCCCACCGTGCTGCTGGCCCGCACCGACGCCGACGCCGCCGACCTGGTGACCAGCGACGTTGACGAAAACGACCGCCCGTTCATCACCGGCGAGCGCACCGTGGAAGGCTTCTTCCGCACCCGCGCCGGTATCGACCAGGCGATCTCGCGCGGCCTGGCCTACGCGCCGTACGCCGACCTGATCTGGTGCGAAACGTCCACGCCCAACCTGGAATACGCCCGCAAGTTCGCCGACGCGATCCATCGCCAGTTCCCGGGCAAGCTGCTGGCGTACAACTGCTCGCCGTCGTTCAACTGGAAGAAGAATCTGGACGACGCCACCATCGCCAAGTTCCAGCGTGAGCTGGGCGCCATGGGCTACAAGTTCCAGTTCATCACGCTGGCCGGCTTCCACGCGCTGAACTACGGCATGTTCGAGTTGGCCCACGGCTACGCCCGCCGCCAGATGAGTGCCTTCGTCGAGCTGCAGCAGAAGGAGTTCGCCGCCGCCGAGCTGGGCTTCACCGCCGTCAAGCACCAGCGCGAAGTGGGCACTGGCTATTTCGACGCCGTCACGCAGACCATCGAGGGCGGCCAGTCCTCGACCACCGCGCTGACCGGCTCGACCGAGGAAGCGCAGTTCGAACACGGCAAGGAGCAGAAGGCCGCCTGAGCCGGACGGGATTGATTTTGCAGTTGTAGTGCTGTTGTAGGGTGGATTCAGGGTGCCTTCGGGCACCCTCTTTTTTTTGGCGCCAGCGGTTGGCGCCGTCAGCCCGCGGCGCGCATCGCCGCCAGGCATTCATCCAGCGGCGGCAGGTTGCGCGCCAGCGCCTCGACGGCGGCCGCGTCCACCCGTTCGAGCGGCGGGATCTCGGCCAGCACCCGCACGTTGCCGAAGCGCTCGATGGCCTCGCGATTGCCGGCCGACAGCGTGCCGCTCATGATCACGCCCAGCACCGGGATGGCGCGGCGGCGCAACGCTTCCAGGCTGAGCAGGGTGTGGTTGATGGTGCCCAGGCCACTGCGCGCGGCCAGCACCACCGGCAGGCCCAGGCGCGCGATCAGGTCGATCATCATGTGGCTGTCGTCGATCGGCACATACAGGCCGCCAGCGCCTTCGACGATCAGCGGCGCGGCCGTGGCGGGCGGCACGATAGCGGTGGCGTCGATTTCCGCATCTTCCAGCGGCGCGGCGGCCCAGGGCGACAGCGGCGCCTGCAGTACGTAGGCCGGCAGATGCAGGCGCTCGGGCGGCAGTTGCGCCAGGCGGGCGACGGTGTCGGTGTCGCCCGGTTCCTCGGCCACGCCGGTCTGCACCGGTTTCCAGTAGTCGGCGTTCCAGGCGCGCGCCAGGATGGCCGAGACCAGGGTCTTGCCGATGCCGGTGTCGGTGCCGGTGACGAATACGCCTTGGGCGGGGGAGTCAGTCATGTTTTTCCACATTCCATAGGCCAGGTGGTAGGTCACCGTGGCGCCTTGTTGGTCGAACTGCGCTAGTACCCGCCGCAGCGCGGCCGGGCCCAGCGGCGCCGTGCCGGGCGCCGGCGCGGTGGCGCCGATGCCCTTGAGCGCCTTGAGAAAATGCAGGCCGTCAGGATGGTTTTGTATCAGCCGTTCGCTGAGCACGCCACCGGCCAGATCGGCCATGGCCGGACGGATGGCGCCGGGTGGCGGATACGCCGGCGTGGCCGCGGCCAGGCCGATGGCGCGATGAGCGGCGCGCCATTCGGCGAAGGTGCCGTCGGCCAGCGTGGCCACGGCCAGGTGGCCGCCGGGCGCCAATAACCTGGCCAGGCGCCCCAGGCCGGCATTCAGGTCGCCGAACCATTGCACCGCCAGGCTGGAACAGATCAGGTCGTAGCCGCCGGGCAGGCCGTCGGGACGTTCGCCGTCCAGCAACTGGTAGCGGGCGGTGCCGGGCAGCGCCGGCCCCTGCCGCGCCCGCGCCAGCATGGCCGGGGAAATGTCGGTGACGGTCCAGTCCGCCGGGCCCAGCCGGGCGGCCAGGGCCTGCGTCAACAGGCCGGTGCCGCAGCCGATCTCCAGGATGCGCGGGCGCGGCGGCAGCGGCAGCCGGCCGATCGCGTCGGCCAGCCGCTGGGCGGTGATGCGTTGGGCGGGGGCGTGGTCGTCGTAGCGGGCGGCGGCGGCGCCGAAGCGCGCGCCGACCCGGGCGTTGCGCGGATCGGCGCTCATGCGGCAGGCGCCAAGCGGGTCAGGAAGGCGCGGATGCGCTGCGCGCACCAGTCGCTGTCGGTCAGCGGCAGCAGGTGGCCGCCGTCCTCGCGCCAATGGATTTCGGCCGTGGCGCCGAAGCCCGCGGTCGTCATCGGCGCGGGCGCGATCGGATCGGCCGCGCCCGCCAATGCCAGCAGCGGCATCGGCAGCGTCGCCAGGGCCGGGCGCCGGTCGGCGTCGCGCAGGGTCCGCAGGTCGCGCGCCAGCGGTTCGACCCGGGGCGCGCCGAAGGCGGTGGCGTCGCCACAGCGCTGGCGGAAATCGCGCAGCACCGCTTCGGGCTGGGTCGCCAGCCGGTTCAGCATGCGGTCCAGCATGCGCACCGGCACGCCTCGCGGGAAATCGCCGGCCGCGCCGAAGCGGGCGAAGCCGTTGATCGCCACCAGGCCCAGGCAGCCGGGCGGCGCATCGCCAAGCAGCTGCAGCGCGCCGAACGAGTGGCCGATGGCCAGCACCGGGCCTGCCAGCGTGGGGGCGTGGGCCGGGCCGAAATAGCCGGCATCGGCCACGGCCTGGGGCCAGTCGGCCAGCGCGGCGGCCAGCGGCGCCCAGAACGCGGCATCGAAGGCCCAGCCGTGCACGAACAGCAGGGTGGGGCGGATGGGGAAATCCAAGGCAGGCATCAGGCGAGCGTGGCCGTCAGGCCGTCTATCAGTTGGTCGATGTCGGCGTCGCGATGCGCCGCGCTCAGGGCGATGCGCAGGCGGCTGGTGCCAGCCGGCACGGTGGGCGGGCGGATCGCCACGGCCAGCAGGCCGCGCTGTTCCAGCGTTGCCGCCAGCGCCAAGGCGCGGGCCGCGTCGCCGACGATGGCGGGCACGATCTGGGTGGAAGAGCCGCCGGTTTCCACGCCCAGGCTGCGCAGCGCGGCGCGCAGGCGCTGCCCCGAGGCCGCCAGCCGGGTGCGTTCGGCGTCCAGCGTCGGCACCAGGTCGAGCGCGGCGTCCATGGCGCCCAGCACCGCCGGTGGCAGGGCGGTGGTGTAGATGAAGCCGGAACAGGCGTTGACCAGGTAGTCGCAAAGCGCGCGCGAGCCGGCCACGTAGGCGCCGAAGCCGCCCAGCGCCTTGCTGAAGGTCCCCATGGCCAGGTCGATGCCGCCCGGCGCCAGCCCGGCCAGCCCCATGCCGCCCGGCCCCAGCACGCCGGTGGCGTGGGCCTCGTCCAGGTAGACGAAGGCCTGGTAGCGCTCGGCCAGCGCGGCCAGCCGCGCCACGTCGGTGCGGTCGCCGTCCATGCTGAAGACGCTTTCGGTGATGATGAAGCGCACGGCGGGCGCGGCCGCCGGCCCGGCGCGGGCCGCCAGCAGGCTTTCGAGGTGGTCCAGGTCGTTGTGGCGAAAGCGGATCTGCCGCGCGCCGGCCGCCTGGCAACCGTGGTGCAGGCTGGCGTGATTGAGCTTGTCGGCGTAGACCTGCACTTCGCCTTGGCTGGCGGCCGCGCGCAGCAGGGCCGGCAGCACGGCGGCGTTGGCCTGCCAGCCGGAGGCCAGCAGCAGCGCGGCCTCGGTACCTTTCAGGCGCGCCAGCTTGGCTTCGACCTGTTCGTGCAGGTCGAGATTGCCGCACACCAGCCGCGAGGCCTGCGCGCCGCTGCCGTGGCGCGCGGTCCATTCGCGCGAACGCTCGATCAGCAGCGGGTGCTTGGACAGGCCCAGATAATCGTTGCTGGAGAAGTTCAGGGCCGGCGCGCCATCGAGCGCGATGCGGCCGGCGGGCGCGGCGGTGGCGCTGCGCAGGCGGCGGCGGACGCGGCGCGATTCGGCCTCGGCCAGGGCGGAAGAGAAGAGGGGATCCAGCTTGGACATGACGATTTCCTGCGGCGGACGGCGGCGGGGCGCCGCGCCCGCGGGTCGCGGCCGTTAACAGCGCCGTCAGGCCCGCGGCCGTAGAATGCGGGCCATTGTAGTGGAGGTGAAACATGCAGACTCCTGACTGGATGGCCCGGGGCCAGCGGCACATCTGGCAGCCTTACGCCCAGATGAAGACGGCCACGCCGCCGCTGCCGGTGGTGCGCAGCCATGGCAGCCGCCTGGAACTGGCCGACGGCCGCCAATTGATCGACGGCGTGGCGTCCTGGTGGACCGCCTGCCACGGTTACAACCACCCGCACATCGCCCAGGCGCTGCGGGCGCAGTTGGAGGCCATGCCGCACGTGATGTTCGGCGGCCTGACGCACGAGCCCGCCCTGACCCTGGCGCGGCGCCTGGCGGACCTGCTGGGGCCGGGGCTGGACCGGGTGTTCTACACGGATTCCGGCTCGGTGGCGGTGGAGGTCGCCATGAAGATGGCGGTGCAGTTCTGGCTCAACCAGGGCGAGCGCGGCCGCAGCCGCTTCGTCGCGTTCCGCGGCGGCTATCACGGCGACACCTTCGGCACCATGGCCGTATGCGATCCGGACGAGGGCATGCACAGCCTGTTTCGCGGCATGCTGGCCGAGCATGACATTGTCGACCTGCCGCGCGACGAAGACGCCATGGCCCGGCTCGACGCCTTCCTGGAAAGCCGCGGGCCGCAACTGGCCGGTATCCTGGTCGAGCCGCTGGTGCAGGGCGCCGGCGGCATGCTGCTGCACGACGCCCAGGTGTTGCGGCGGCTGCGCCAACTGGCAGACCGCCACGGCCTGTTGCTGATCTTCGACGAGATCTTCACCGGCTTCGGCCGCACCGGCACGATGTTCGCGTTCGAGCAGGCCGGCGTGCGGCCCGACATCATCACCTTGTCCAAGGCCCTGACCGGCGGCACCCTGCCGCTGGCCGCCACCGTGGCCAGCAACCGGGTGTTCGACGCCTTCTGGTCGGACGAGCCGGCGCACGCGCTGATGCACGGCCCCACGTTCATGGGCAATGCCATGGCCTGCGCCGCCGCGAATGCCTCGCTCGATCTGTTCGAGGCCGAACCGCGCCTGGCCCAGGCGCAGGCCTTGTCGGGCGCGCTGGCGGCAGGGCTGGCGCCTTGCCGCCAACTGCCCTGGGTGCGCGATGTGCGGGTGCTGGGCGCCATCGGCGTGGTCGAACTGGACGGCGTCCGCGACCGCGAGGCGCTGAAGCGGCGCCTGGTCGAGGCCGGCGTCTGGGTGCGGCCGTTCGGCAATGTGGTGTATTTGACGCCGGCGCTGACCATCGCGCCGGACGAGCTCGATACCCTGATGGGCGCGGTGGTGGCCGTGCTGCGCGCGCAGCGGCCCTGAGCGCCGCCGCGCCCGGGCAAAGCGGCGGAAGCGCCTTGATCCAGGTCAAGGCGGTCGCGCCTGGCGCTGGGTAGCATCGGCCCATGCGAGCCAAATCCATCTTCGCCGTTCCCCCGTCCCTGCCCGAGGCCGACCGCCAACAGCGCCGGCACGCGCTGGTGCGCCTGTCGCTGGCGTGGCTGGCGATGATGCAGGTGATGATGTTCGCTTGGCCCGGCTACCTGCGCCACGAGGGCATCCCCAAGGACGCGCTGGATACGCTCGACTGGGCCATCGTGCTGATGAACTGGGCCAGCCTGGCGCTGACGGTGCCGGTGGTGCTGTATTCGGCCTGGCCGATCTGGCGCCACGCCGGCGCCAACCTGCGCCAGGGGCGCGCCGGCATGGACGTGCCGGTGGCGCTGGGCATCGTGGCCGCGTTCCTGCCCAGCGTGCATGCCACCTATACCGGCCGCGGCGAGGTCTATTTCGATTCGGTCACCATGTTCGTCGCCTTCCTGCTGACGGCGCGCTACCTGGAACTGTGCGCGCGCCAGTCGTTCGGCGGCATCGCCGGGGGCCAGCGGCACGCCCGGGTCGAGGCCCAGCGCCTGGTGCTGGGGGCCGGCGCCGACCGGCTGGCGTCGCGCTTCGTCATGGCGCAGGTGGCGCTGGCATTGGGCGCGGCGGTGGTCTGGGCCGATATCGACCCGGCCCACAGCATCCCGGTGATGGTGGCGCTGCTGGTGATGAGCTGCCCCTGTGCCATGTCGATGGCGGTGCCCACCGCCATGGCTTCGGCCCACGCGGCGCTGGCGGCGCAGCCGTCCATGCCCGAATCGGCCCTGGACGCGCTGCTGGCCGCGGCGCAACGCAAGGCGCGCCAGAACCTGCACGGTTCACTGGTCTGGCACCTGCTGATGACGCCGCTGGCGCTGGTGGGCTGGGTCACGCCCTGGCTGGCGGCCATCACCATGCTGGTGTCGTCGCTGGCGGTGGCGTACAACTCGTGGCGGCTGTCGCGCCACGATTGGTCGGGCAGCCAGGCGCCCGGCGATGCGCTGGGGGCCGCGCCATGACCATCCTCTACCTGCTGCTGCCCTTGTCGCTGCTGTTCGTGCTGGCCATCGGCGTGTCGCTGTGGTGGGCGGTATTCAACGGCCAGTACGACGACACCGACAACGCCGGCA
>LXNH01000452.1_pt1 | contig 10870 bp, 9 predicted proteins | sample 809111 | NCBI WGS metagenome assembly LXNH01 (sample SAMN04870528, study PRJNA318959) | seawater metagenome | biome: 00002010; material: water; isolation source: marine seawater | place: Greece: Milos, Mediterranean Sea | collected 2013-05-29 | depth 5-7 m
TGATTTTTCCCAAGCGCCAGGCCGACAGCGCCAACAGGACCGCGCCGCCGGCCAGCACCTGCGGCAGCGTCGCGCCCCAGCGCGCGGCGCCCGAGGCCAGCAGCGGCCCCACGATCTGCCCGGCGGCGAACGCCGAGGTCATCACGGCGGCGGCCCGCGGCGCGGCGGCCCCGGCCAGGCGCTGGGCCACCAGCATGCCCGATTGTGTAATGACCATGAATGTGCCGCCGACCAGCAGCGCCGCGACAATGACGGCGGTGATGTTGTGCCACAGCGCGACGGCCAGCATGCCCAGCGCCATCAGCGCCTGCGCGCCGCGCCACACCGTCTTGTCGTCGCGGGCCCGGGCCACGCGCGGGGCCAGCAGGCAGGACAGCGCGGCGGCCAGGCCGAACAGCGGCCAAGCCCAGCCGAACACCGCGGGATCGGGGATGATCTCGCGCGCCATGGCCGGCAGGAAGGTGGCGGGGATGATGTAGCCGGCGCCGAACACGCCGTAATGCAACGCCAGCCGGCCCAGGCCCGGCGGCAGCGGCCCCGGGGCCGGCGCGGCGCCCTGCGGGCGGGCCGCCGCCGGCTGTTTCAGGCCGGCCCAGGCCAGTGTCGACAGCGCCAGGGTCAGCGCGCCCAGCGCGGTCCAGTTGGCATTGGCGCCGGCGCCTGCGGCCATCAGCGCCAGACAGGCCAGGCCTGTCAGCGCGATGCCGGCGCCGACCCCGGCGTAGGTGATGGCTGCCACCGCCGGCGCGCGCGGGTCGCCGGGACCCACGCGCCGCGTCGCGGCCACGCAGATGAAAGCGCTGGCGCTGCCGTAGCCCGCCGCCAGCCGCAGCAGGCTCCAGGCCAGGACGCCATGGCACCAAGGCATGGCCAGCGTCAGCAGCGCCACGGCCAGCAGGCTGGCGGCCAGCGTGGCGCGCGGATGGCGTGGCGGCCGCGCGGCGGCGGCCAACGCACCCAGCAGATAGCCGGCGTAATTGGCCGAGGCCAGCCAACTGCCCTGCGCCAGCGACAGGCCGGCTTCCTGCGCCATCAACGGCCAGATCGGCGTGAAGGCGAAGCGGCCGATACCCATGGCGGCGGCCAGCGCCAGCGCGGCCGGCAAGGCCAGGGCGAAGGCGCCGCGCGGGCGGGCGGGATCAGGGGAGATAGCGCTTGACATGGCTCCCACTCTACGGCTGTACTCATATCTTGAATAGTGAATTATTAAGAACTAGAGTTCTTGAAATGAGAAACTTGGACCTCGACGCGCTGCAGATCTTCAAGGCCGTGGCCGAACAGGGCGGCGTGGCGCGCGCCGCCGCCCACTTGAACCGGGTGCAGTCGAATGTGTCCACGCGCCTGAAGCAGTTGGAAGCCTCGCTGGAGGCGCCGTTGTTCCGGCGCCAGAACCGGCGTCTGGTGCTGTCGGAACAGGGGCGCGTGCTGCTGTCCTACGCCGACCGGTTGCTGCGCCTGTCGGCCGAGGCCCAGGCGGCGGTGCGCGACGGCGCGCCGCAAGGCCTGCTGCGGCTTGGCACTATGGAAAGCACGGCCGCGGCGCGCCTGCCGCCGATCCTGGCGGCCTATCACGGGGCCTGGCCGCAGGTGCGTATCGAGCTGGTGACGGGCACCTCGGGCGCGCTGGCCGCCATGGTGCGCAACTACGAGATCGAGGCCGCGTTCGTGGCGCAGCCGTTCGAGTCGCAAGGGTTGGCGCAGCAGCCGGCGTTCGACGAAGAGCTGGCCCTGATCTCGCCGCTGGCCTGGCCCGCGATCCATGGCCCCAAGGATGTGGGCGAGCGTAGCGTGATCGCGTTCGCCGCGGGCTGCTCGTATCGCCGCATCCTCGAATCATGGTTCGGCCAGGATGGCGTGGCGCCGGGCAAGGTGATGGAGTTCGCGTCGTACCACGCCATCGTCGCATGCGTGGCGGCGGGTTCGGGCGTGGCGATCGTGCCGCGCTCGGTGCTGGCGCTGCTGGGCGCGGAGCCGTCGCTGCGCGTGACGCCGCTGTCCGGCAAACACGGCCGTGCGCAGACGCGATTGATCTGGCGCGCGGACGACGAAACGCCTGCATTGCAGGCGTTGCGGCAACTACTGGCGCAGCGGCGCCAGTAGCCTGGGGCGGGAGGCGATCAGAAGCGGTAGCCGACGCCCAGCGTGGCGACCCACGGGTTGATGCGGGCGGTGCCGATGTGCTCGCCGTTGAGCTTCACCTTCGACTTGATGTCGATGTAGCGGATGTCGGCGTTCATGAACCAGCGTTCATTGATCTTGATGTCCGCGCCCAGTTGCGCGGCCACGCCCCAGGAATCGCCCATCTTCAGGTCGGAACCCTTGAGCGCGCCCTCGGCCTTGGTGTCGAAGAACTTGGTGTAGTTGATGCCCACGCCGATGTACGGCTGGACCATGCTGTCGGGCAGGATATGCCATTGCAGGCTGAGTGTCGGCGGCAGCTGCTTGCTGGAACCGATCTTGCCCAGGCCGCTGCCGCGCACGTCGTGCTGGAACGGCCAGGCGCCCAGCAGCTCGATGCCGATGTTGCGCGTGGCCATGTAGGCCAGCGTGAAGCTGGGGCGCACGTTGTTGCTGGCGTCGAGCTTGACGCTGCCGTCGAGCACCGTGCCGTTGTTGGACGCGGGACGCACCTGGGTGGCGCCGACCCGGAACAGGATATCGCCGGCTTCGTGGGCGTGGGCGGGGGCGGCAAGCATCAGGGTGGCGCCGCAGGCAGTGGCCAGGGCCAGGGCGCGGGTGCGCCGATACATCGCGAACATTTTCCTCTCTCCGTGTATTGCGTGAATGCAGGCACTCAGGTTCGCAGAGGCGGGAAAAGCCGGTCTTGACGTGTATCAAGCGGGGACATGGCGCGTGGTTGCTGCGCCACAACTGCGCGCTGAATCGGACTCAGCGCAGGGTGTCGGTGCCGCGCGGCACCGCATACGCATGGCGGAAATAGTCGCGCACGGCGCGCATGGGTCCGGTGACCTCGGCGCCCTTGCGCCATGCCAGCCCCACGTTCATCGGCGGAATCGGGTCCTTCAACTGGATGGTCTCGATGCGGCGGCCTTCCAGTGACCAAGGGCGATAGACCATGTCCGACAGCACCGCCACGCCGCCGCCGTTGGCCACCATGCTGCGCACCGCCTCGACCGACGACGTGCGCAGGCGCACGTCCGGGCGGAACGGCGTCTCGCTCCAGTAGCGCAATGCGGTATGCGCGGCCTCGTCGACGGTCAGCATGATGAATGGCTCGTGGGCCACGTCTTCCAGCGTCACGGTGTCGCGCGCCAGCAGCGGATGGCGCGCCGCCACCCACAGCCGCCGCGGCGAGCCGAAGAAGTGCTCGACCGCCAGTTCCGGGTTCACCACGTTCGAGGTCAGCAGCACCGCCATGTCGTAGCGGTGCGCGATCAGGCCTTCCTCGATGGCGTTGCGGTTCAGCTCGTGCAGTTGGATGTCCAGGTTCGGATAGAGCTGCGACAGGCGCTGCAGGTGATAGGGCAGGAAATAGCCAATCACGGTGTAGGACGCCGCCAGCAGCAGGCGCCCGCTTTCGCGCCCATCGGCGCTGGGCATGCGCAGCGCCTCGTCGACCGACGACAGGATGTTGTAGGCATGGTTGAGGAAGCCGCGCCCGGTCTCGGTCAGCGCCACCCCGCTGGCGCTGCGCAGGAACAGCGGCGAGCCGACGATGTCCTCGAGTTCGCGGATCGCCGTGGTGACGGCCGATTGCGAGATCGCCAACTGGATGGCTGCCTGCGATATCTGTCCGAGTTCGGCGGCGGCGACGAAATATTTGAGCTGCCGGAGGGTGAGTGACATGGCGGCAATATCTGATTAATAGATAGTCATCCACCAGAATATCTGTTTATCCGCATCATAGGGGTGCAGCGAATCTCAGGGAAATCCCTGAAATTTCATAGGAATCTGGCAATCGCCCTGATTTGGTGCGCAATGTGGGGCATCAAAAATTCAGATAAGCATTGATCCAAAAAAAGAACTTTTTATCCCCTGGGCGCTTCGCTACTGTGCAGGCATTGCGCGGGCCACCGGCCCGCAAATGGAAGGAGATCCTGTTTCATGAGCAAGGCGACGATAGACCTGAACTCCGACATGGGCGAGGGCTTTGGTTCCTGGAAGATCGGCGATGACGTCGATGACGCCATCATGCCGCTGATCAGCTCGGCCAACATCGCCACCGGCTTTCATGCCGGCGATCCCAACATCATGAACCGCACCGTGGTGATGGCGCGCGAACACGGCATCGGCATCGGCGCGCATCCGGGCTTTCGCGATCTGGTCGGCTTCGGCCGCCGCGACCTGAACGAGAACGCCGAAGGGCTGGTCAACGACATCGTCTACCAGGTCGGCGCGCTGCGCGAGTTCGCCCGCCTCCATGGCCTGCGGCTGCAGCACGTCAAGCCGCATGGCGCGCTCTACATGCGGGCCGCGCGCGACGAGACCCTGTCGCGCCGGCTGGTGCAGACGCTGCGCGACCTGGAGCCCACGCTGATGCTGTATTGCATGGAGAACTCGCTGACCTGCAAGGTGGCGCGCGAAATGGGCCTGCCGGTGGTGCGCGAGTTCTATGCCGATCGCGACTACGACAGCAGCGGCTCGATCGTGTTCACGCGCTACACCCAGGCGCTCGATCCGGAACAGGTGGCCGACAAGGTGTTGCGCGCGTGTACCGAAGGCAAGGTGCGCACCGTGGACGGCCGCGATATTCCGATCGGTTTCGATTCCGTTTGCATCCACAGCGATACCCCCGGCGCGCTGGCGCTGGTGCAGGCCACCCGGGCCCGCCTGGAGGCGCGCGGTATCCGCATCGCGCCGCCGCAACTGTCCTGATCCGCCCAACATTCCTACACATTCCAAGGAGAAAACCATGTCGCAGCAAGAGATCCAGAGCCCCCTGCCCGGCACCTTCTATCGCCGTCCCAGCCCCGACGCCGCGCCGTTCGTCGAGGTCGGCGCCAGCGTCAAGCCCGGCGACGTGGTCGGCATTGTCGAGGTGATGAAGCAGTTCAACCAGATCGAGGCCGAGATCGGCGGCGTGGTCGCCGAGATCCTGGTGGCCGACGGCGATCCGGTCGAACCCGGCCAGGCGCTGCTGCGGATCGAGGGCTGAGGCATGGGCGTGCAATCCTTCTACCGTCCCCGCCGTATCCACACGCTGCTGGTCGCCAATCGCGGCGAAATCGCGCTGCGCGTGATCCGCGCCGCGCGCGAACTGGGTATGCGCACGGTGGCCGTCTATAGCGACGCCGACCGCGACGCGCTCGCGGTGCGCCTGGCCGACGCGGCCGTGCATATCGGGCCGGCCCATGCCAGCCGCAGCTATCTGAACGCCGACGCCCTGCTGGCGGCGGCGCGCGAGAGCAGCGCCGACGCGATCCATCCGGGCTATGGCTTCCTGGCCGAGAACGCCGACTTCTCCCAGGCCGTGACCGACGCCGGCCTGGTGTTCGTCGGCCCCGACGCCCGTACTATCCGCAGCATGGGCGACAAGGCCGCGGCGCGCGCCTGCGCCAAGGCGGCGGGCGTGCCCACCGTGCCGGGCAGCGAGGGCGTGGTCGGTTCGCTGGACGAGGCCCTGAGCCACGCGGCGCAGATCGGCTATCCGCTGATGATCAAGGCGTCCGCCGGCGGCGGCGGACGCGGCATCCGCGTGGCGGCCGACGAGGCGCAACTGCGCGAAGCCATCCCTATGGCGCAGGCCGAGGCGCGTGCCGCCTTCGGCGACGGCGGCGTCTATCTGGAACGTTACCTGCCGCGCGCGCGCCATATCGAAGTGCAGGTGCTGGGCGACGGCACGCGCGCGGTGCATCTGTTCGAACGCGAATGCTCGCTGCAGCGCCGCCGCCAGAAGGTGTTCGAGGAAGCGCCGTCGCCGGCGCTCAGCCCCGCGCTGCGCCAGGCGTTGTGCGAATCGGCGTTGCGCCTGACCGAATCGGTGGGCTATCGCGGCGCCGGCACGCTGGAATACCTGTACGACGAGGTCCGCGGCGAGTTCTACTTCATCGAGATGAACACGCGCATCCAGGTCGAGCATCCGATCACCGAGGCCATCACCGGCATCGACCTGGTGCGCGAGATGCTGCGCATTGCCGACGGCGAACCGCTGCGCCTCGCGCAATCGGACATCGTCATGCGCGGCGCCGCCATCGAATGCCGCCTGAATGCGGAAGACCCGGCGCGCAATTTTGCGCCTGGCCCCGGCACCGTGTCGCACGTGCGCTGGCCGGCCGGCCCGGGGGTGCGCATCGACTCGATGGTGTACGCCGGCAGCGTGGTGCCGCCCTATTACGATTCGCTGCTGGCCAAGCTGATCGTCTGGGACGAGGATCGCGCCGCCGCGCTGGCGCGCATGGCGCGGGCGCTGGACGAAACCGAATTCGAAGGCGTGCCGTCGACGCTGGCCCTGCACCGCGCCCTGGTGGCCGACGCGGGCGTGATCGCGGGCGACTATCACACCAACTATCTGGAAAGCTGGATGCAGCAGCGGGAGGGAACCCAATGACGGTGCGCTACACCCATGGCGGCGATGAATTCATCTTCGCCGAGATCAGCGAATCGATGTCGCTGGCTGCGTTCTTCAAGGGCATGGCGATCACCCGCGCCCTGCGCGAACGCGCCGTGCCCGGCGTCAGCGAGATTTGCCCGGCCAACGCTTCCTACCAGATCCGCTACGACCCCGAGCAGGTCGCGCCCGAGGCCATGCTGGCCATCCTGCGCGAGATCGAGGCTTCCATCGACCTGGACAACCTGCGGCTCGACACCCGCATCATCGAGGTGCCGGTGCTCTACAACGACCCCTGGACTCACGAGACGCTGATGCGTTTTCGCGAGCGCCACCAGGACCCGGACTCGACCGACCTGGAATACGCCGCGCGCATCAACGGTTTTGCGGATGTCGACGAGTTCATCGCGGCGCATTCCAGCGCGCCCTGGTTCGTGTCGATGGTCGGCTTCGTGGCCGGCCTGCCGTTCATGTTCCAGATGGTCGAGCGCGAGCGCCAGCTCGAAGTGCCCAAGTACCTGCGGCCGCGCACCGACACGCCCAAGCACACGGTGGGGCATGGCGGCTGCTTCGCCTGCATCTATTCCGTGCGCGGCGCCGGCGGCTACCAGATGTTCGGCGTGACGCCCGCGCCGATCTTCGAGCCGGCCCAGCGCCAGGCGCACCTGCGCGATTCCATGGTGTTCTTCCGTCCCGGCGACATCGTCAAGTTCAAGCCGATCAGCCGCGCCGACTATGACGCCGCGGTGGCCGAGGTCGAGGCCGGCACGTTCCGGCTCGACATCCGCCCGGTGTCGTTCTCGCTGGCCGAATTCATGGCCGCGCCGCAGCAGTACAACGCCCGCCTTCTGGAGACGCTCCATGTCGCATGACGAACCGCTCATCGAAGTGATCAAGCCCGGGCTGGCGACGTCGGTCCAGGACCGTGGCCGCCAGGGCTACTACCACCTCGGCATTCCGCCGTCGGGCGCGCTCGACCAGTACGCGCTGGCCGCCGCCAACCTGCTGGTGGGCAACCCCGAGGACGCCGCCGTGCTGGAATGCACGCTGATGGGCCCCGAACTGCGCTTCACGCGCGCCGCGGTGATCGCCGTTACCGGTGCCACCATGGTGCCCAGGATCGACGGCCAGGCGCAGGCCTGCAACGTCGCGCTGGCGGTGCCGGCCGGCGCCCGGTTGTCGTTCGACTTCGTGCAGGCCGGCGCGCGCGCCTGCCTGGCGATCGCCGGCGGCATCGACGTGCCCGAGGTGCTGGGCAGCCGCTCGACCTACACGCTGGGCGCCATCGGCGGCTTCGAGGGCCGCCGCCTGCAGGCCGGCGACCGCCTGCGCGTGGGCGCGCCGCGTCCCGGGGCGCGGGCCGGCCGCGCGCTGCCGGCGGAACTGGCCGGCGAATGCCCCAAGGAACAGGTGCTGCGCGTGGTGCCGGGTCTGTACGACCACCGCCTGATGCCGGAGTCGGCCGCCTCGTTCTACGAGGACGCCTGGAGCGTGACCTCGGAGGCCGACCGCATTGGCTACCGCTACAAGAAGGGACGGGCGCTCAAGTTCCAGCCGCGCGAGCAACCCTTTGGCGCGGGGGCGGACCCGTCCAACATCGTCGATGCCTGCTATCCGATCGGGTCGATCCAGGTGCCGGCCGGGGTGGAACCCATCATCCTGCACCGCGATGCCGTTTCCGGCGGCGGCTACGCCATGATCGGCACGGTGATCAGCGCCGACCTGGACAAGGTCGGCCAGATGCAGCCCAACCAGCAGGCCCGCTTCGAGCGCATCACGCTGGCGGCGGCCTTGCAGGCCCGCAAGGACTACCGCGCCCGCCTCGAACGCTTGCGCGCCGCCCTGGGCTGATCGCCGCCCCGCTTTCCCGTTGATTGCCGCTTTCCCTCCGGCCTGTCGCGACAGGCCGGGCGGGCGCGCTCGCGCCTGTGCTTTTCCCGTTTCACATGCTGCATGCCGTACCCGTCCGCGTTCCGCGGTTCTTCAGCACGTCAGGAGAGCCTCCATGGCCAACCTTGCTTCCAGCTCCTCATCCTCCGACCGGGACACCTCCCTGGCCACCGTAGCCGATGCCGACCGCATGGGCCGATTCCCGCTCACCATGGCCTGGTGGGCCGTCTGTAGCGCCATCTTCTACATCGTGGTCGGGGCCACGCTGGCGCTCAACTACGGCGCCCGCAACGCCATCATCGGCATGGTGCTGTCGGTGATCTCCTATGGCCTGATCAACGCCGTGATCTCGCGTTACGCGATACGCACCGGCCAATCGGTGGCGCTGTTCTCGCGCACCGTGTTCGGCACCTCGGGCGCGGCGCTGGCCACCCTGATCTTCTTCGCCACCGCCATCTACTACGCCGTGTTCGAAGGCTCGGTGATGGCGGTCGCCGCGCACCACATGTTTCCCGCCGTGCCCTATTGGGCGTTCGCGTTGATGGTGGTCATCTACAGCGTGCTGCTGATCTTCGGCAGCGTGCAGCGCTGGCTCGACAAGTTCAACGGTGTGCTGCTGCCGTTCTACCTGGGCGGCCTGCTGCTGGCGGTGGCGCTGGCCACGCGCGAATATGGCTACAGCGACGCCTGGCTGGCCTTTGGCCCGGCCGGCGGGCCGGTGGCGGGCGGCTGGTGGGATGCCTATGTGTACTACATGGGCGTATGGATCCTGATGATGTTCACCTTCGACTACGCGCGCTTCGGCCGCCGCGAGGACGCGCGCTACCATGGCCGCTACAACTTCGGCATGCCGTTCTACCTGGTCACCTTCCTGCTCAACGGCGTGGCCGGGATCTACCTGGTCAGCATCATCCCGGGCGACGGCGCCCTGAGCGAAGTGTCGGTGGTGCTGGCATTGCTCAAGCTGATGGGGCTGGGCGGCCTGTTCTTCGTCTGGGTGACGCAGACCCGCATCAATACCGCCAACTATTACCTGGCCACCATCAACATGCAGGCCTTCTTCGCGCGCTTCGGCCTGGGCGGTCCGTCCAAGGCGGTGTGGGCGGTGATCGTGGGCCTGGTGTCGTATGCGCTGATGCTGTTCGACGTGTTCGCGTATCTGCTGCAGGCGCTCGCCTATCAGGGCATCTTCGTGGTGGCGTGGGTCGCGGTGGCGCTGGTGCACATTCTGGCGGCCGGCGATGCGCCCGAGGCGGCGGGCGGCGCCAGCGCCTATAACCGCAGTGGCCTGGGCGCCTGGTTCGCGGGGGCGGTCAGCGGCCTGGCGCTGATGCATGTGAACGGGCTGGCCGCCACGTTCGCGGCGCCGGCCAGCTTCGCGGTGGCGGGCCTTGTGTACTGGCTCGCGCGTGCCGCGGTGTCCGGGCCGCGCCTGCAGCGCGGCGGCGCGTGAACCCGGGGATCGGCGTCCCGGATGCATGAAAAAGGCCGGGCCTCGCGAGAGGCCCGGCCTTTTTCGAGGGGCGCGATCAGCGCGGCAGTTCGCTCGACCCCATCAGGTAGGCGTCCACCGAGCGCGCGCACTGGCGGCCTTCACGGATCGCCCAGACCACCAGCGACTGGCCGCGGCGCATGTCCCCGGCGGTGAAGACCTTCTCCACGTTGGTGCGGTAGTCGTCGGTGTTCGCACGCACATTGCCGCGCGCGTCGCGGTCGACACCGAAAGCGTCCAGCACGGTCTGCACCGGCGACACGAAGCCCATGGCCAGCAACACCAGGTCGGCCTTGATCTCGAATTCCGAGCCTTCGACCTCGCGCATCTTCATCTGGCCGGTCGAGTCGTCCTTGAACCACTCGACGCGGGCGCCGACCAGTTTCTCGACCTTGCCATTGCTGCCCTTGAGCAGTTTGGTGGTCACCGACCAGTCGCGTTCGCAGCCTTCCTCGTGCGAGGACGAGGTGCGCAGCTTCAGCGGCCAATAGGGCCAGGTCATGGTCTTGTTCTCGGACTCGGGCGGCTGCGGCAGCAGTTCGAACTGCGTGACCGACGCGGCGCCGTGGCGGTTGCTGGTGCCGACGCAGTCGGAACCGGTGTCGCCGCCGCCGATCACCACCACGTGCTTGCCCTTGGCCAGCGTCTGGTTGGCCAGGCGGTCGCCGGCCACGGCCTTGTTCTGCTGGCGCAGGAAGTCCATGGCGAAGTACACGCCCGACAGCTCGCGGCCCGGCACCGGCAGGTCGCGCGGGGTTTCCGAGCCGCCGCTCATCACCACGGCGTCGAATTCGGCCAGCAGCGATTCGGGCGTGCGCACGGTCAGGCCGTCGGCCACCGGGTCGGACGGGCTGCCGATGTAGGTCGAGGGCGCGAATTCCACGCCTTCGGCTTCCATCTGCGAAATGCGGCGGTCGATCTGGTGCTTTTCCAGCTTGAAGTCGGGGATGCCGTAGCGCAGCAGGCCGCCGATGCGGTCG
>LXNH01000454.1_pt1 | contig 10845 bp, 9 predicted proteins | sample 809111 | NCBI WGS metagenome assembly LXNH01 (sample SAMN04870528, study PRJNA318959) | seawater metagenome | biome: 00002010; material: water; isolation source: marine seawater | place: Greece: Milos, Mediterranean Sea | collected 2013-05-29 | depth 5-7 m
TTACAAAGGTCCAAAATCAAAGCAATTTTTATCAAATGATACTGTTTCATTGCTTTTTTATTGGAATGAAATCGATGTACAAATAAGAATTAATGGAAAAATAACAAAAACAGATTCTAATTTTTCTGATGAGCACTTTAAAAAAAGAGATAAAAATAAGAATGCTCTTGCTATTTCATCCAATCAGTCAAATCCCATCGATTCATATGATTTTATTCTAAAAAAGTATCACAAAACTCTAAATTCAAAAAAAATTGACTTATCTAAAAGACCAAATTATTGGGGGGGGTATTCAATAAAGCCTCATAGATTTGAATTTTGGGAAGGCAGCAAAGCAAGAATAAATAAAAGAAATACTTTCTTATATCAAAACAATATTTGGAAAAATATAATACTAGAGCCATAATTTTCTTTATTTAAAAAATATATTTGCCAATTTAGAATTTTGCTATAAAATCTGTAAAAAATGATCAAACACAAATCACTCTCAAGCAATAGTATATTTCCTATATCATGATCTTTACTCATCAAACATAAAATACATAAAGGTTTTAAAATAGCTATAAAAAATAAAAATTCTGTACCAATTAATGAAAAAATTAATGCCGATAAGGTTTTATTAATCCTTAATAATGGTGAAAAAAGAGGTATTGTTTCTTTTGAGGAGGCAATGAAGGTTGCAGAAAAAGCTAAATTGGACCTTGTTCAAGTATCTCCATCTGAATCGAAAGTTGTGGTATGTAAGTTAATTGATTATGGCAAACACATATTCGAGAAGAAGAAAAACAACTCATCATCTAAAACAAAAGTTAAGAGAACATCTGTAAAAGAAATAAAATTTCGTCCATCTACAGATGTAGGTGACTACAATATAAAGCTAAAAAAAATTAAAACTTTTATAGAGAATGGCGATAAAATAAAAATTAGCGTTAGATTCAGAGGAAGAGAAATTCTTAATAGCAATCTAGGGTTAGACTTACTTGAGAGGGTGCAGAATGATCTTATCGACATTTGTCAAATTGATCATAATCCGACATTAGAGGGTAAGCAACTTTTGATGGTTTTGTCACCAGTGTCAAAAAAAAATTAATGATAACAATATGAAATGTGCTTTAATTTTTGGGGGAAGTGGCTTTGTAGGTACATTTTTTGCATTAGAACTTCTAAAGAATAATCTATACGATAAAATTTACCTATTTGATAATGAAGAATTAAGTTCTAAATTTTCAGAGTATAGAAAAAAATCTCTATATCATGAAAGTAGAATTGAATTCGTTCAAGGGGATGTCCGAAGACCAGTTGATTTTGATATTAAGGATGGTGATGAAATTTCCTTAATAGCAAATTTTGCTGCTGTGCATAGAGAGCCTGGTCATAATGATTATGAATATTTTGAGACAAATATTTTGGGTGCGCAAAATATTTGTAAGTGGGCTGATAAAGTTCAATGTAAAAAAATTATTTTTACAAGTTCCATATCTCCATATGGAATAAGTGAAAAGACAAGAGATGAACTCTCAATACCTACACCAAATTCAGCTTATGGCAGTTCAAAACTTGCAGCAGAAAAAATTCATGAGACTTGGTTTTACAAAGATGAACATAGTAAAAATTTGATTATCATAAGACCTGGAGTAATTTTTGGTCCAGGAGAGGGTGGAAATGTTTCAAGACTAATAAAAGCTATAAATGGTCGGTATTTTTTCTACATGGGAAACAAAAAAATAAGAAAAGCTGGTATCTATATAAAAGAATTAACAAACTCCATGATTTGGGCAATTGATAAAGAAAATAATTTTAATAGTAAATATATTCTCTTTAATGCAACAATGAATCCTGGGCCTTCAATTGAAGAATATGTAGAAAGTATTTGTAAGATTTCTGGTATTAAGAGATATATCCCAAATGTGCCATTTATTTTTCTACTAACTTTTTCTTATGTATTCGACTTCTTTTTCAAATTTTTAAAAATTAATCATCCATTTAGCCCAGTAAGAGTTAAAAAATTAGTTAGGTCAAATGATATAATGCCAAAGTTTTTAATTGATAATAAGTACGAATTTGTCTATAACCTGGATGAGGCTTTAAGCGATTGGAAGAAAGAATATCCTGAAGAATGGTAACAAAAGATGTCAAAAATTTCTGAACCAAAAGAATCATTTCCATACAAACCTCCAACGGATTACATTAAAGATAAATATAGTCATATATTTCAAATACAAAACCCATTGCCAGATCGTTTTTTTAAATCTGTGTTTGATAAAATCATCTCTTTGATTATTCTTGTAATGGCAATACCTATTTTGTTAATTTTAAAAATAACATATTTAATTGAGGGTATTTTTTTACCGGATAATAAGGGGCCGATGATATTTTATTATTTTGCTGTAAGTGGCGGGAAAAAAATAAAAAAATACAAGATAAGACTCATAAAAGAAAAATTTATTGATCAAGAAGGTGCTAAAAATCACGACTGGATTGCTTATTCTGCTGAATGGACTCCAGAAAACAGGACAATGGTGGGAAGTTTTGTTAAAAAGTTTTACTTGGATGAATTGCCACAATTTTATAGTGTTCTTAAGGGTGATATGAGTATTGTTGGGCCTAGGCCTCTTTCTGTACTTCATTATGATAGAGACAGAGAGCAGGGTAATGTAACTAGATTTTTACTCAAAGGCGGATTATTGGGTTTAGGCCATATTAATAAAGGTACAGCTGAGATGGGCAATCCTGAATACGAATACGAATATGTTAATGAGTATTTAAACAGATCATCATTTAAATTACTCTTATTAGATTTGTGGATAATTTGGAAAGGTATAATATTAATATTAAAAGGTGGTGGCCACTAGCCGTTTATGTTTTTTTTAATAAAAGCTTTATTCTTGAAAGAGATAAGACTAGAATACAATCCTTTTAATAAGTTAAAGAAATATTTGATTAAATAGATTTGATAAGTTGGTTAATTATTTAACCTAAAGTTATTAAATTTATATGAAAAATAATAAATAAGATGAAACAATTGCCATGGGATATAAGTTAAAAACACATTCTGGAGCTGCTAAAAGGTTTAAAAAAACTGGTTCCACAATTAAAAGCAAAAGCGCTAATAGAAATCATATTCTTACAAAGCAGTCTACAAAGAGAAAAAGACATAACAGGGGTCTTAATAAGTTAACAGGAACTGTTCTTAAGATGGCTTCTTCATTAATAAGAAGGTAACTATGCCTAGAGTAACAAAATCATTAAAAGCTAAAGCAAAACATAAGAAAATATTAAGTGCTACTAAAGGCCATTACGGTGCTAGAAGTAGATTATTCAGGACTGCGAAGCAATCTAATATCAAATCTCTTCAATATGCATTTAGAGATAGAAAAAATAGAAAAAGATCTTTTAGAGCTCTTTGGATCTCTAGAATTAATGCTGCATCAAGAGCTTTAGGTTTTTCATACTCCAGGTTAATTGATGGAATGGCTACAAATAGCATTATTATTGATAGAAAAATTCTTTCAGATATTGCAATTCATGATCCTTCAACTTTTGAAAAGATAGTTCAATCTGCTAATAAGTAATAAACTTGTTAAATGTCATCATTTAACGATATCCAACCTCCTAAGATAAATCCAGAACTGGGTGCTATGCACCCAATAAATCAGGTTAGAGAATTTCTAATTGACCTTCTTCAGTATTATGGATTTAGTGAAGTTGATGGACCAGAAATAGAATCAGAAGAATTTAATTTTGACATGTTAAATATCAAGAAGACTCATCCGGCTAGACAAATGCATGATACATTCTATTTAAATAATAAAACTAAAGTTCTTAGAACACATACCTCACCCGTTCAAATTAGAAGTATGCTGGATTCAAAACCACCCCTTGCTATAACCTCTGCAGGAAAAGTTTTCAGAAAAGATGATGATGCTACACATTTACCAATGTTTCATCAAGTTGAAGGTATGTATATAGATGAACAAGTAACTTTTTCTCAACTTAAAGACTTAATTCATAAAATTATTCATGCAATATTTGGCCAAGAGATTCAAATTAGATTCAGACCTTCATATTTTCCATTTACAGAACCCTCAGCAGAAGTTGATATTCTCTCAGAGAATGGCAAATGGCTTGAAGTTTTAGGATGTGGCATTGTCAATCCCGTTGTGCTTGAAAATTGCAAAATAGATTCGACTAAATATAGCGGCCTTGCCTTTGGTTTAGGTGTAGAGAGAATAGCTATGTTGAAATATGGAGTTAGTGATATCAGGGACTTCTACAAATCAAATCTAGATTTTTTAAATCAGTTTAAATGAAAATAGCATACAAACATCTAATTAACCATATCCCATCAAAGCCAAGCATTGATGAAATATCTAATAGGCTTTTTCAGCTTGGGCATGAGCATAAAATAGAAGATGAAATTTTTAATATGGAGTTCACGCCAAATAGGGGAGATTGTCTATCAGTCAATGGCTTACTTAGAGATTTAGCACCTTTTTATGAAATAGAATTTACTAGTAACATTTTCGATAAGGAATTAAAAAAATTAGATTTAGATTTTGTTAACCATGCTCCACAAGCTTGTTGTAATATCTCATTTCTAAAAATAGATATAGAAGGTAAAATTAGCTCATACAAAGGAAAGCTTAAAGAATATTTCAGAGATTTAAGTTTAAATAAAAATAATTTTTTTACCGATGTATCTAACTATATTTCATATGAGACAGGACAGCCAACTCACTGCTATGACTCCAAAAAAATAGGTAATTTATTTTCATTAGAAATTATAGAAGAAGATAAAAATTTCCTTACTTTACTAGAAAAAGAAATAATTTTAAAAGATAAGAATCTTGTTTTTTTGAAAGATGGAGAAGTAATAAATTTTGCAGGAGTTATGGGAGGTAAAAATACTTCATGCTCTATTAACACCAAATCAGTTATTGTCGAATGCGCTCATTTTAATCCTGAATATATTTTAGGTAAATCTGTTAAATATGACATTCAATCAGATGCTTCGTATAAATTTGAAAGGGGTGTAGATCCATTATGTCATGAAGAGGTGTTAAGAAGATTTATTAAAATTGTTTCCGATCATGCAAACATAAAAAATGTAAAAATATACAATAGCAACCTATTTGACCATACCTTGAAAAAAATACCCTTTGACGTAAAAAAAATTGGTTTTATTTTAGGTATTTCTATTGATAGAAAGGCTTATGAAGATTGTTTAACTAAATTAGGCTTTGGTATTGTTGAGAATAAGATCATTGTGCCCTCATATAGAAATGATATAAATAATCTAAATGATATAGCTGAAGAGATTGCCAGAGTAATTGGATACAATAATATTCCGGCGACATCTTTTAAAATACCGCTTGCAAATATAGATACAGAAAACAAAGCACTTGAACGAAATGTAAAAGATTTTTTAATTCAAAATGGTTTTTTTGAGGTAATAAACAATCCATTTATTAATGTTAAACAAGATTATTCTATTAAGGTGGATAATCCACTTGACTCTAAAAGAAAATATATCAGGACAAATCTAGAAAAGTCCCTTGTTGAAAATCTTTTATATAATGAAAGAAGGCAACAAGACTCTATTAAATTTTTCGAAATATCTGATGTTTATTTTATTGATAATAGTAATATAAAAACTAAAAAAGTTCTTGGAATAATATGTAGTGGTAAAGCTGGCAAAAATTATTTTGATTTTTCAAAAAAAATTACCATTTCTTATTTAAGAGACCTTTTAAAAGTGCTATCTCCGGCATCAAATATAAACCCAATTATTATTAATAGAAAAAACCTTAAAACAAAGTTTAATAATGAAATAATTTACATTGAATTAGAGCTTAACTCATTAAATGATTTAGCTTTAGACTTAATAAGCAGTCAAAGACAAGATCCAAAAAATTTTAATTTCATCAAATACAGCCCTATTTCAGAATTTCCATCGTCTTCAAGAGACATATCTTTTTCAATAAAAAATATTGATCAATATTACGAAATTCAAGAATATCTCTTAGCTCATAAAAGCAATTTAATTAAAGAAATATTTATATTTGATTTTTACATAAATAAAAAAAATAATGAAATTAAGCTGGGTTTTAGATTTATTTTTCAATCAAATAATAAAACATTGAATGATGTTGAGATTGATCAAGAGATAGATAAGATTATTTCATTGTGTCTAAAAATGGACTCTGTATCGATCCCAGGTTTGTAAAGTTTAATAATAGTTTATAATTAAGACTTATTTAACTATATTAAAAAAATGAAAAATATTTCAAAAATATATGTCCTATCTATAGTAGCCATCAGTTCTTCCATTTTTGCTCAAGATTTTGATCCAGAATTTTTGAATAGCTTACCTCCTGAAATAGCTCAAGATCTAATAAAAAAGGCTGAAAATCGAGCTAAAGCTGAAGAAGCTTATTATCGTCCGCCATCTACAACAATAGAAAAACCTATAGCTAAGAATGAAAGATATAGTTCTAAAGATAAAAGGTTTGATTCTAAAGATGAAAGGTTTGATTCTAAAGATGAAAGGTTTGGTTCTAAAGTTTTTTCGTTAATGCAGACAACTTTGATGCCAATTAATGAACCTAACGTAGATGACTCATATAGATTAGATTATGGAGACCAACTTCGGATACAATATACAGGTCAAAAGACCTCTACATCTGAACATATAGTTGGAAGAGATGGTTCAATCAATCTAGATGAGATAGGAACAATTTATTTAGCTGGATTACCATTAAATGAAGCTGTAAAAAATATTAAAAACTCAGTAAAAAAAGCATTTATTGGGGTTGAGATATTTGTAAGTCTTATAAATATTAGGGACATACAAGTAGTTTTAGCTGGAAATATATATAATCCTGGATCATATACATTAAGTGGTAATTCAAATATTTTCCATGCTTTAGTTGTTTCGGGAGGGCCTTCAGAAACAGGATCATTTCGCTCAATAAATTTGATTAGAGATGATAAAATTATTGAATCAATTGACTTATATGACACATTTATACATGGAAAATCTTCTTTTCAAAAACGACTTAGATCAGGAGACATTGTCTTTGTTAACCCCATATCAAATTCTTTACATATAAATGGTGGAGTTAAAAGACCTGGTCAATATGAGTTACTAGATGATGAAAATTTATTTGATTTAATTGAATATAGTAATGGCTTAAACGCTTATGCTGATAAATCCAGTATCGTTTTAGATAGAATACTAGACAGAGAAATAAAATCTATCCCAATAGTTAACATATCGCAGCTTAAAAAAATTGAACCAAAAGATGGGGATAGAATAACCATAAGAGAAAATAGCTTTAGAGTTGTTAAAGTTAATGGAGCTGTAAATAATCCCGGAACTTATCTTATGAATGAGGGAGCTACCATTAGTGATGTAATTAATAAGTCCGGTGGTTATACTATGAATGCATATCCATTTGGTGGTGTATATGAAAGTAGTGTTGCAAAAGAAATAAATCAAAAAGCATTAGATTCTTTATATGATGATTTCATTGAAAATATTTTACAGGTCAGCCAACAAACATCAGTAGAAATTGATATTGAAAGCTATATAACAATTGCAACCGAGCTTAAAGATGCGATTCCAAACGGAAGAATAATTGCTGATTTTATTAGTTTTAGCCAAAAACCAATATATCTTAATGATGGTGATGAAATAACCATTCCTGAAATAACAAATCAAGTTTATGTTTTTGGTGAGGTTTTCTCAGAAGGAGCTGTTGAATATCAGGAAGACCAGGGTATTGAATATTATATTTCTAGAAAAGGTGGAATTAATGAACTAGCTGACATAAAAAATATATACGTTCTCCAGCCTAATGGTGAAACCTATAAATATAGGAGCAATAGAAATATTTTTAAATCACAGACCAAAAACACTACTATTTACCCTGGCAGCATTGTTTTTGTCCCTCAAAAATTAGAGAGTAAAGCTGCTCAAAGATTGGCTGCACAATCATATGCCGCTATTTTAGGGAGCATTGGAGTGTCATTGGCATCATTATCAGTGCTTAAAAATTAAACTGCGGATATGAATAATATAGACATTTAGTATAGTTATTTATGACTGTTTTTAACAAATATAAATGCAACTAACTAAAAAATATTATTTAGTTGCTTCTAGATTACTAATTTTTCTAAATTTATCACCTGTTCTAATATCAGATAGTTTTGATTATAACTCATATAATAATCATGGCATAATTGGCCTTATAAATATGCCTTCAGCAAGGTTTTATGAAGAGGCATCACATGGTGTTATTACTTATATTGGTGATCCTGACCAAAAAGTTACTCTTACATCAAATCCATATAATTGGCTTGAAGCATCCTTTTTTTATACCAATATCAACAATGTCCCATATTGTAGGATTTTAAGCGATCCAGTTTGTCGACAAGATTACAAGGACAAAGGATTTAATTTTAAAATGAGAATTAAGGAAGAGGGACTCTTTCCTGCTATAGCCGTTGGCATAAATGATATTGCAGGCACCGGTTTGTATGGTTCAGAATATATTGTTGGAAGTTATGGCATTAAAAACTTAGACTTTCATTTTGGTTTGGGTTGGGGAACATATAATGGTTCTAAGGACTCTTTTAAAAATCCATTGGGATATGTATATGATGGATTCAATACAAGAGATGAGTCTTTCGACAGTGATTATGCTTTTCAAGGTACAGGTAGTTTCCAAACAGGAAGGTATTTTTCTGGGACGGTTTCCCCATTTTTAGGGATTTCTTATGCTTTAAACAAGCTTGTAATATTAAAAGTTGAACGTGATACCACTCTTACAAATGGTAAAGTAAATTACCGTGAGCCCAAAAATGATTATTCTATTGGCATTGATTATAGATTATCAAAGAACTTTACTATTGGTTATTCATTTGAAAGAGGTTCTTATTCATCGCTTAAGTTAATTTATAAAAACAGCCCAAAGCAGTTTGTAAAACCATATGAATATAAATCAGCCAATTACAGCCCACAAGATAGTAAATATGACGTATTAATCAAGAATATTGAAGAAAATGGAATTGGAGTTAATAAGATTGTTGAGACAAGTGAATTCATTGGACTAGAGTTAACCCAGTTTATTCATCCAAACTTAGATGTAATTGAAGAAATTATTAAAACTGCTTCACTGGACTCAGGAATAAAAAAACCTATCAAAAAGGATATGAAAATTGTTAATTTAGATGTTATATCAGAAATTGATGCTTCTAATGCAGAAGTTATATACTCAAGAAATAAATCTAAATCATTTGATACTAAATTTGGATTAAAATTTAGACCATTCTTAGCTTCTAGAGAACAGTTTTTTAAAGGCGCATTATTATTTGAAAATGATAGTCAAATTGTAATGAAGGATAACTTACTTTTTACTTCTAACTTAAAATATTCTTTGTACGATAATTTTGATGATTTAACAATACCACCAAGAGATACATTTCCAGCTCAAGTAAGGTCTGACATAAAGGATTATTTAAGAAATTTTGATAGTGGTGTTTTCATTGGTAGAGCTCAATTAGATTATTACAAAACCCTCTCACAAAATAACCATGTAATGTTATCTGCAGGGATATTAGAAGAGATGTTTACAGGATATGGTTTTGAATATTTATATTTTAAAAATAATTCAAATTATGCGATTGGGTTTGAAGTATTTGATGTAACTAAAAGAGACCACAAAATGCGTTTTGGTAAATTAGATTATAAAAATATAACTGCATCTGCTAATATTTATTACAGAAATTATAATTTAATCCCCTTTGATTTGAAAATATCTTATGGTGAGTACCTAGCAGGAGATATTGGTTCAACTATTGAGTTTTCAAGAAGATTCAAAAGTGGTGTTAATTTTGGTATTTTTGCTACCTTCACTGATGTGTCAGCTGAAGATTTTGGTGAAGGTAGTTTCGATAAAGGTATTTTTTTTAATATCCCTATATACGGAAATTTCATTAACTACACATGGAGGCCATTAACAAAAGATCCTGGGGCAAAACTAATTAGGCGCAACTCCTTGCACGACCTTTTGGTTAGATTTAGACCTTTAGATTAATAGAGGTTTTTAGCTCGATAATTAAAGTTTTCTTACCTTTTTTATAAAAATTGTAATAATATGTACATTAAATGAACTTATATTTTTAATTTCGTAGGAAAAAAGTGACATTTTTTAGAAAAATTGATTACAATATTTGTCACATTATAAAGTTGCTGGAGACTGGAGACTCAATACAATGAAAACCCATATGAAAACCCATATAAATATGAAAGCTTTTTTACTAGCTTCTATTTCTTTTTTACTTTTTATAAGCCCTTTATCAGCGTCAGATATTCTTTTATCTGAAAAGCAAATTGATGCCATCAATAACAAAGTGAACTCTATGAATTACAGAGAGCTCATTTCTGAACAATCTTCATTACAAGAAGAATTAAGTGATGCTGAAGAGAGTCTTGAAAATACTCAAAGTCCGTCTTCAAATAAAACGCTTAGAGAGCGTATAGCTGAAATCAATGCTGAATTATCCGCTATTCAAAGGGTTTTAATTGGTATGGTTGGTGTTGGTGCTATTTCAGCCCTAACAGATGATGGCTATAATGATAATGTGCCTCCTGTAATAACCATTCTAGGTGATAATCCAGCAAGTGTTGAACTTGGAACAACTTATTCAGATGCAGGAGCAACGGCAATGGATGCTTTTCATGGAAGTACTAATGTTGTTTCTAGCGGCACAGTTAATACAAATGTAGTAGGTACCTATACAATTACATATACAGCAACAGACTTAGATAATAATACAGCT
>LXNH01000456.1_pt1 | contig 10831 bp, 7 predicted proteins | sample 809111 | NCBI WGS metagenome assembly LXNH01 (sample SAMN04870528, study PRJNA318959) | seawater metagenome | biome: 00002010; material: water; isolation source: marine seawater | place: Greece: Milos, Mediterranean Sea | collected 2013-05-29 | depth 5-7 m
CCCTTACAAAACTCGTAATTGAATTGAGGATGGGCTACCGGGTACAAGAGACGTGCCAAAAGCGACCGGTCGTAAGTAGTAATGTCGCAATCGTGGATAGCGACCGCGTCAGCCTGGTTAGAGCCCAGCGCGTATCCCATACAAAACCAAACATTTCTGCCTTTACCCATCTGATCAGGCGACAGCTTTGCACTCCGTAACTTCTGATCCAGAGCCTTTAATCTTGGCCCATCATTCCACAGCACCTTTATATTCTGCGGAAGCTGACTGAAAATTCCTAACGCCTTTGTGTACTCTTCTTGGGTTGCACAATCGAGACCTATGATCAACTGGTTCAGGTAGGATACACGACACAGCTGTTCTAAAATTTTTGGCATCGCGGTGGTTTCAAGCTCCGAGTATAGACACGGGAGTATCAGGCCCAGCCTTCGATCCTCAGAAAATTCTAACAGCTCAGATTCAACTGAATCTGTGGATCGCTGAGACAAGTTGTGCAGCGTCGTCACAATGCCGTTTTGATAAAAATCACCCATCCTGTTAAATTCCCAACCTTTCTCTTAAAACGATTGCCCTTATAGCGTCGTGCCAACCACTCGGACCCACGCGTCTCGTCCTGTAGACAGTTGCTTTTGTGTCAACGTGTGGAAAATCATGCTTGTTTGAACGAATTAGAACCGGGTAGTCCGCATCGGCAAGCATTTGAACGTCGTTCTCGCTGTCGCCTAACGCAACCACTTTGTAGTTTTTTTGATGTGATAACCTCAATCGATCGACTAGCCAACTCTGGGCCACACTCTTGTCCGTATCGCCCATGAGGTGAACGAACCGGCCACCTGCGAGTAGACGCAGACCCTCAGACCTAGCTGCCTCAGCCAGTTCATCACGAGATTCTTGGCTATCGTTCCACAATAGCGGCTCGGAGAACTCTCGTGTTTGCGCTAATTGAATGTCAGACAGTGTCAGGCCAGTAGCCGAAGCACACTCTTGTTCTGACATTTCTGTCAACGCAACATATTTGAACGCCGACGCCGACGACTTGAGAAATTGGCGTAGACGTTGGCGCGCCGTACCCAACACATACCGGCGATAGCCATCAATCGTCTCAAGATCGTCAGCGCCCGCGATTTCGTAATCAATCGGCGCATACACAGCGGAGCCGTTTTCAACTACAAAGGGTTGTCGGTTTCGAAGCAATCGTCTGATCTTAAGCATCTCCGGTAAGGTCTTACTGGAATTAAACACAACCGGGACGCCAAGATGTTCTAACAAGTCAAATAAAGAGTCCGCGGGCCAGGTCTGATAGGTCTCCTCATCAAGAAGTGACCCGTCGAGATCAGTAAAAATAATCTTCTCGCACATAAGCCTAATTTTGTCGTCAACTGTATCTGAGCAAGAGCAATGCCAAACCGATGAGATTGTCCAATCTATTGGAACCCCCATCCCTCCCCGCGATAAACAGATATCAGAAAAATCAGTTTGAGAAATTGGTTGTTCCACAATGGTGCATACTGATCCTGATTTCTAATCCACGAACCATAAAGGTGCGCCTACAAGCGTGATATACCAAAAACGTCAGAGCTCGGGGTGAGGCTAGATTTCTGCGAACCTTTCAAACATCATATCGACGTAATTGTCTACCCACGAGAAGTAAAATGCTCAAGAATAAATATGCATTTATTACGGGTGCCTGCAGAGGTCTCGGCCTAGAAATGGCTATCGCCATGGGTGAGGCTGGACTTACAGGTATCACCATCACCGCAGCGCCAGGATCTGATGAAACTTCCACTCAGATAGACAACGAACTGCAGGAGGCAGTTTCAATCATTGAGAAAACTGGAACAAAGGTAAACGCTATAGTCTCAGACGTCGGTCGTTCAGATGACTGCAAAAACGCCGTCGATAGTCACATGAAATCGTTCCCTTCCCTCGATATTCTGATTAATAACGCAGGAAAAGCTGGCCGCTACGCGCACAGGGGCGAGACCGATAACGATATCTCTGGTCATGACCCAGCGGGCATAGCCGAAATTATAGAGACAAACCTCTGTGGACCCTATTTTATGCTCCACCACGCGCTTCCATACATGAGAAAACTAACCAAAGCCCGCGTTATCAACATCTCAAAACGCACCGAGTCGATGCATCGTAAGGCTTGGTCCCCTTACGGTCCAACTAAAGCCGCACTGGAGGCGGCCACGATCGCGTGGGCGGAGTCATTATCCGAGACAGGCGTGACTGTGAATACCTTGTCGCCGGGCGGCGCAGTCAATACCAAATTCGGAACGGGTAAAATTTCAGGTCACGGCATCGATCCACGAACAATCCGACCGCTGACAGTCTGGCTCGCATCGGATGCTTCCGAAGACTTTAATGGGTGTAGATTTGTGGCAGACCGGTGGGACTCGACTTTATCCGTTAGGGAGGCTGCTCTCGGTTGTCAAGAGCCTCAAATATTTCCCAGACCAGAGAGAGATACTCCTCTCAAAAGGGCTTGGATGGACGATCTCAGTTAATACAGGCTCAATCGTCATTCCCCGAGCTTGTATCGGTGATGAATCATATTAATCAGGAGGACGACCAAAACGACCGCGCAAACAGTGAGGGCAAGAAGATGCAGGACTAATGGACCTGCTTCGACACCCAAGATCCCGTACCTAAACGAACTGACAACCATCAAGATCGGATTCAATTCAGCGATCGGCTGAATGACAGTCGGTAAAGATGTCATTGGGAAAAATACACCCCCCATGTATGTCAACGGCGTGACCACATAGGTGTTAACCCAGTTAGCTTCATCATGGTTCCCGGCGATGACCGCATTGACCATACCCAGAGCAGAAAAAATCACCGCTGAAGTCACTGCGGCGATAACGAGGACAACGACGTTGTGGACAGGGAACGGGTTGAACAAATAGACCACAACTGAGACCAAACACATCACCATCAATCCCCTTAATACCCCGCCAGAAATGTACCCCAAAACGATCGATGTACTTGGCACGGGAGCCACAAACATCTCTTCACAAAAACGATGGTTTTTAGAGCTAAAAAACGAACTGCTGACATTAGAGTAAGCATTATTGATTAAAGCCATTGCAATGATTCCAGGTCCGATAAACTGGATGTAAGGCATATCCAATATTGATCCGACCTTTCGGCCAATAATCGAACCAAAAATATACAAATAAAGGGTCATCGTTATTACAGGCGGCACAAGCGTCTGGACCTTGATCCTCATAAATCTTCGTACCTCACTCCGCACTATCGTCACGTATCCGGTCCAGGCGATTTCTTGCATGGTGCGAACATTCGACATCAATAACTCCCCGATGCTTTGAGATCTTTAACAGTGTCCAGTACCCGAATCTGTTTGAATGACAACCACCCCCAGACAGAGACCGCAAGTCCAACGCAGCCTCCCAACACAGCAGTTGGAACCGGACCGATGACAGACGCGAGCCACCCAGCTCGGAATGTTCCTAGATGATTTGACGATGAAGTACAGAGTGAGTTGACAGCATTTACACGACCCCGAAGTTCGTCGGGCGTGCCCAACTGCACCATCGACATTCTGATATTCACACTCACCATATCGACGGCGCCGTAGACTAATAGTGCGAGACAGCTTAGCCAGAGCACTTCAGAAAATGCAAATACTAGGATCGTGATAGAAAATAAGACCAATACCAAGAACAGTTTTTGGCCAACCTGACGCATTGGACTCATTCTGGCCAGTGTGAATCCCACAACTACTGAGCCAACCGCCGGCATCGCTCTCAGGAGGCCGAGACCGTCTGCGTCTGTGCCCAAAATATCTACCGCGTAGATTGGCAATAGCGCGATCACCGAGCCAAATAATACAATGATGAGATCAAAAAGAATCGCGCCAAACACCATACTGTTCACCCTCAAATAATGTATCCCCGCAAAAAAAGCTTTCAGGGTCCTCGAATTCTTTAAAGAAGGCACTGGTATGTTTGGCAAGAATGAATACAAGATTGGGCAAATTAGCACAATGGCGGTCATCAACCAATACACGTCTCTGTCGATCACCGTGATTAACAAGCCAGCCGTGAAGGGGCCAACAGTGGTCGCTAAGTGGCCCATAGTCGAGTTCAACGCGATCGCTTTCGGCAGAATTGTCGGAGACACTAAGTTGGCGAGAAACGCCGCCTGAGCGGGGGTAAAGAATGCGTGGGCAATCCCGTGAATAAAAATGAACAGATAGACCCAGTCAAGAGACAAATGCTCAGAAGTCAGAGCGACTGCCATACCAACGAACGCGACCGCATCGATCAACGTGGCAACGATCAAGATATCCCTCCGTCGGAACCGGTCGATCACAAAACCCGTCAGAAAGAAAAAGATGAAGATCGGGAGAACAAATACGAGCCCAACAAGAGCAAGCTTGAATGCGTCACCTGTGATCTCATAGATATGCCACCCAAGCGCGACCGCGACCATCTGCATCGATAAACCAAAGCAAATGCGGGATCCCAAGAACGCTAAAACAGGCAAATCGAATTTTTCGGATGGTGTGTGCATAGGAGGCTTCACATTAATAAGCGACCAATGATAACTCGAGCTCGCGGAAAAATATGAGGTGAATCAGACCGATTTTAGCTCTAGGTCACCCCGAAAACATTTCGAGCCTGAAGCAAAGGTTGCGTATCATCAAATCCTAGAGGATCCCAATTTGAATAAACACGACGATCATTGGTCACCCCCAATCTGGGTGCTGTCGCTGGGTGCAGGACTGGCCCCGTTTGCTGTGACTTTGGTCGCCCCCGCCATCCCCGCCATGGCGATCGACCTCAAAGCTGACCCAAACACCGCACAGCTTGTGTTAACCACGCTGTTGCTCTCAATCGCTGTGGGACAATTGATCGCAGGACCTCTCTCTGACCGATTCGGCCGAAAATCTATATTCCTAGGGGGAGCCATAGCCTACTGCGTCGCTGGGTTTGGCGCGGTACTTTCAAACACCATCGAGGGAATCATTTTTTTCAGAGTGATTCAAGGATTTGGCGCCGCCGCCGCCGTCGCGATGTCTAGATCAATCGTGGTCGACTTCTACGGGCGAGACCGTGCCGCGGGTGTTATGTCAACGATCATAGCCATGATGGCAATCATTCCTATATTCGGCACCTCACTAGGAGGCATTCTCTCTGATATTGTCGGTTGGCAAGGGTCCTTTTTCATGCTTGCCATCACGGGCTTGGTACTCGCCATCTTTGTAGGGACTCAGATCCAAGAAACTCATCAGCCTGAGCATGTTTTTACTTTTAAAGACGCGCTGATGGGTTACCGAGAGCTTTTGGCTACCGATCGATTCATTGCAAGCGCGCTCACAACAGCGTTTCAGACCGCTGTTTTCTTCGCAATGATGGGTTTTATTGCCTACTCGTTCGAGAGAATGAGTATTAGCCCCAAGGAGTTTGGAGTATGGATGGCGACCACGTCGGTCGGCTACGTGATCGGAAACCTCGCCAACAAGCGTCTTCTTAAACGATACCGAATTGAAATCATTACCTTTGTAGGTGCAATAGCATCTCTTATGTGTCTCCTACTGATGGAAATCTGGCACACCACGGCCCCAAATTCACCGATGGGATTGGCAATCCCAATGCTCCTGGTTGGGCTATCGAACGGAGTAATCATCGCCAACTCAATAATCATAGCCTCCTCAGCCATTCCGAGACTCAGAGGGTCGGCGACCGGGCTTGTAGGAGCAATGCAGATGGGTGCGGGAGGCATCGCTGGCACGGTAGCCATTTGGTTAGGTGCCGACCAGGATACAAATGTGGGAATCCTCACATTGCTCGTCATTAGTTTTTGTTCGTTGATCTCAGCCTGGTGGTCGTCCAGACTGCAGCAGCTTCAGTAAATTAAAATCGATAGAACGGGCATTTCAAATTGCTTGTCCTAGTTAGCTGGGAAGACTGCGATATTATGGAGACGAAAGACTAGGAGCTCTCCAATGGATAGAAATAAGTACGAAAAATATCAATCCGACGTCATCGTTGATCTGCTCAAGCAATACGATATCAAGCACATTTCAATGAATCCGGGTGCAAGCTTCCGCGGACTCCACGACTCGATAATTAACTACGGCGACAATGACCCAGAGCTGATGGTCTGTCAGCACGAAGAAATCGCGGTACAGATAGCTCATGGGTACGCCAGAGCGACGGGTAAACCCATGGGCGTTATCCTACATAACCTGGTCGGCATGCTTCATGCCCAAATGGCTGTTTACTACGCCTACATCGATAGGGCACCTATTTTTATTATGGGTGCCACCGGACCAATGCACGAAGGCAAGCGGCGGCCACACATTGACTGGTCTCACTCCGCGCTAGTGCAAGGTGAGGCGATGCGTAACTACACCAAGTGGGACTATCAGCCACACGCAATCGAGGGAGTGCCCGAGAGTTTTATGCGCGCCTATAGCACAATGGTCACTGAACCTGCTGGTCCGATCTACATGTGCTATGACGCCTGGCTACAGGAAGAGAAGCTGACCTGCGAAGATCTCGAGATGCCACCAGAGAATATGCAGAAGGCCCCCGCCCCTATGGGGGCGGACCCCGAGACTCTCGGGGCAATGGCCGACGTAATCCTGAACGCCAAACACCCAGTCATATTGGTTGACTTCATCGGTCGACAGCCAGGAAACTTCGAGAAGCTGGTCGCATTGGCAGAGACCCTGGGCTGCGGTGTGTGGGATATCAACAACTCCCTCGCATTCCCAAACCAGCACCCGCTCTGCATTTCACTGGACCATGAGTCTCTGAAAAAAGCAGATGTGATTCTCGGAATCGATGTACGTGACTGGGAAAAGCCTACCCACAAGCTTGTCTCCACCACTCGCGAGGTAACCTCTTACGTCCCAGACGACTGCGTTTGGATGGAGATTGGGTTCGCAGAGCTTGAGATGTCGGCGTGGGCATTCGACTACGGCCGTTATCAGCCAAAACAACACGTCGCGCTAGGTGATCCTCGACTCGCCATGCCTGAGCTAGCGAAAATTGCTCAGGGCAAGCTAGATGTAACTCCTGATTTGGTGGGCGCGCGCGATGCCCGCGTTCAAGAGTTTAGCGACAGACATCATCAGATCTTTGCAGAATGGAAAGCGTCTGCAGAATCTAAGTGCGGCTCTGACCCCATTAGCTATGCCGAGCTAGTCATGATTACTGGTGAGGTCATTAAGGATGAAGACTGGGTTCTCGCTACTGGTACCGCTCGTGAATGGGTTCGAAAGCTCTGGAATTTTGATAAACCCTACCGGCATGCGGGGCGCTCGCTGGGTACCTCAACGCAAATCGGGATGTCTTTGGGTGTCGGTCTCGCGTACCGCGGCACTGACAAGCTCGTACTGACTTTCCAACCAGATGGTGACCTGTTGTACGACGCAGGAGCGTTATGGACAGCGGCCAAACATGAGATTCCTATTCTAATCATTATGTGTAACAACCGCGCCTACTATAATGACTGGGAACACCAAGAACGGATGGCTCATTTAAGGGGTACAGATGTCGAGAAAGCTCATATAGGAATGGATATCTTTGATCCAGAACCTGATTTCGCAATGCTTGCGAAATCAATGGGAATGCATGGAGAAGGCACGATCACAGACCCGTCGGAGATAGCCGGTGCCTTAAAGCGGGCCATCAAAGTCGTCAAGTCAGGTAAACCCGCGCTTGTCGATATCGTTGTTGCCCACCGCTAATCGAGAGTTTTCAGAAAGAGCCTCAAATGAGGCTCTGAACCTCAATAAATGTAGAGGCATCATAAACAGATTCAGGAGCTATACTGACGACGCGCGATCTCTCAGATAACCTGGGATTCAGGAGGAAAAAGGCATGCAGTTTCATTTAAATGGTTTTTACCCCGGCGATCCCCGCATTCATAACCCGCAAAATCGAATCGTGGCGCCGCCGATCAAACGACCGCTCCCGTCGCACTGTGACGTCATGATCGTCGGATGCGGCCCTGCAGGCCTAAATCTGGCCGCGCAACTCTCACAATTTCATGATATCCACTCCGTAATTACTGACCTCAAAGATGATCGACTTACCGTTGGCCAGGCTGACGGGATGGCCTGCCGGACTCTAGAAATGTTCCAGGCTTATGGCTTCGCCGAGCAGGTGATACAAGAGGCATATGGTGTCAACGAGGTCGCTTTCTGGAAACCAGATCCGAGCAACCTCTCACGCATCGCACGAAGCAGTAAGATTGACGATGTCGAAGAGGATCTATCCGAGATGCCTCACGTCATCATCAATCAGGCGAGGATTCACGATCATTTTTTAAACGTGATGGAACATTCCGCCGCTGAGAATGAGCCATATTATTCGAGGAAATTGACCGACCTTAAAGTCGACCATGTCAACGAAGAGTATCCAGTCACCCTGACTTTCGAACGGGCGGTGACGCACTCACGATTTAACCGAGAAGTAGAGACCGTTAGATGCAAATATGCAGTCGGCTGTGATGGGGCACGCAGCCAGGTAAGAAAATCGATCGGTCATGAGTTAATCGGTGACGCATTGAATCAGGCCTGGGGCGTGATGGATGTTCTGGCGGTGACTGACTTCCCTGATATTCGGTTAAAGGCAGCTATTCAATCCACTAACGAAGGTAACATTTTGATCATACCTCGCGAGGGCGGGTATATGGTCAGAATCTATATCGAGCTCGATAAGCTCAAGGAAGATCAGCGAGTCGATCGAGAGGATATGACTGTCGATGTTCTGATCAGAGCAGCTAATCGCATCATGGCGCCCTACACTCTTGAAGTGAAGGAAGTCCCGTGGTGGAGCGTTTACGAAATCGGTCAACGTTTAACTACTGCCTTCGATGATTCTCGAGATGATCAAAACCCGCATGTCTTCTTGGCTGGGGACGCATGTCATACCCATAGCCCAAAGGCAGGACAAGGTTTAAATACCTCGGTGATGGACACATGGAACCTTGGTTGGAAGCTGGCCCACGTGCTAACAGGGAGGGCACCGAAGGAACTGCTCCCGACCTACTCCGCGGAGCGGGCCGATATAGCGAAACAGCTGATCGATTTTGACCGTGAGTGGTCAAAGATGTTCAGTTCAAAGCCTAAGACTGAAGACAACCCAGGCGGAGTTGATCCAGCCGAGTTCCAAAAATATTTCGAGCTGTTCGCCCGATTCACCGCAGGGGTAGGCATTGAATACAAACCATCGATCGTCGTGGGCGACAGTATTCACCAGCACCTGGCGACGGGCCAACCCATAGGGCAACGCTTCCATTCAGCGCCAGTGATCCGGCACGGTGATGCGAAGCCTGTCCAGCTAGGACACTGCCACACAGCCAATGGCGCGTGGCGCGTCTATGCATTCGCCGGCTCCGATAGCCCAGCGTCCGATTCATGTCGCCTACGAAAATTAGCTCACTACCTCGGGAATGATCCCGCCTCGCCGATAAAGAAGCATACCCCACCTGGGGCCGATACTGATTCAGTAATAGACTTCAGGGCTATTTTCCAAACTCCACATCGAAAACTTGAACGGCTTGATCTCCACCCATTCCTAACACCCGAAAAAGGTATCCTCGGTCTTCGGGATTATGAGAAGGTATTTTGTGTCGATCATCGAGCTGGCCGTGATATTTATGACATGCGCGGCATCAATCGAGATGAGGGATGTCTGATTATCGTTCGTCCTGACCAATATGTAGCAGCAGTATTGCCCTTAAACCAATACCCTGAGCTCAACAATTTTTTTGACGGTTGCCTGAATAAATTCTGAGCCCGGGCAAATGAAGAAGCGCTGGGTCAACAACTAAACATACTACCCATTCGGGCCCAGAAGAAATCAAAACGGGCATCCTGATGTCTAGGCGCGAAAACACGTTCGTGATTCGGGCAGAAGCGTCACTGACCACTACCCAAAATGGCCATACTGATGAGACTCCTAAGTGGTCACGATCGATCGATCGTCAATCGGTTTCTCATTAATTGGTAGATGAACAATAGCGGATAATAACCCCGTACCCACACCGACCCACCAGACGATCTCGTATGAGCCAAATCGATCATAGAAATCGCCACCAAGCCAGACACCCACAAAACTGCCGATTTGATGCGACAGAAACACGAGGCCATAGAGAGTCCCCATGTATTTTAATCCATAAATATACGCGACCAGCCCAGAGGTCAGCGGGACTGTTGCGAGCCACAAGGATCCCATGACAGCAGAAAACACTAGAACCGTGGTTGGGGTCATTGGCATCAGAATGAACCAAGCCGATAGCACCGTTCGCCCCAGATAAATCCACGCCAACAGCAGCCGCTTGGAATACCGACCACCGAGCGCTCCGGCTGTCACTGTCCCAATAATATTAAAGATACCAATCACGGCAATCGAAACAGCACCTAAATCAGCCGTATCACGCACTCCCATTTTGGCTAAAATTCCGTTCGGATCGATGGTTGCGCATGCCTCTGTGACGAATGCTGGAAAATGCGCAGTGACAAACGCTAACTGAAATCCGCAACTGAAGAAACCGATAAATATCAGTGCGTAACTTGGATCTCTTACGGCAATATTGAGGATTTTACTCAGCGATTGCTCGAGTCCTTGAGCGCTCACTCTGGGCGGAGCTTTCATGAAAGGCAGTGCCAATAGCGCCAGCAAAATGACACCGGCATACATCAAAAACACGGTTTGCCAAGTCGTGGCGTTGAGCAGATATTGCGTCAATGGTGGACCGACAATCTGACCCGCGCTGCCGGCAGCTGTTGTAATACCAAGCGCCAGTGATCGTGTCTCATCGGAAGCCGCACGACCGACGA
>LXNH01000457.1_pt1 | contig 10821 bp, 8 predicted proteins | sample 809111 | NCBI WGS metagenome assembly LXNH01 (sample SAMN04870528, study PRJNA318959) | seawater metagenome | biome: 00002010; material: water; isolation source: marine seawater | place: Greece: Milos, Mediterranean Sea | collected 2013-05-29 | depth 5-7 m
CCACAAAGTTTATGTGCCGAAACTGTATAAAAATCAACATCGAGTTTTTTGAGATTAGGCTTCAGATGCCCACAAGCCTGTGCGCCATCAACGAGCACAGCAGCACCAGTTTTATGAGCTTTTTTAATGATTTCTTCAATGGGATTGATCGTACCCAATGCGTTGGATACATGATTGACAAACACCAGTTTGGTTTTTTTGTTTAACAACTCGGCATAGGTATGCATATCCAGTGTGCCTTCGTCGGTCATGGGAATCACACGTAGAACAGCACCACTGCGTTCACACATCATTTGCCATGGCACGATGTTGGCGTGATGTTCTAAAGCCGAAACAATGACCTCATCACCAGGGTCTAAAAGGGTCCCAAATCCAAAAGCAACGAGATTGATGCTATGTGTTGTACCAGAGGTCAAAATCACCTCATTTGATTTTGGAATATTAAAATGTTTTTGGATGGTTTTTCGTGCGTGTTCAAACTTGTCTGTAGCCTCTTGACTGAGGGTATGCACGCCGCGATGGATATTGGCGTTGTATTGTTGGTAATAGTCGGCAATCACATCGATCACTTGGGTGGGTGTTTGGGAGGTAGCTGCATTGTCGAGATAGACCAATGGCTGCCCATTGACTTTGCGAGAAAGTATGGGAAAATCGGCACGAATGTTTGTTAAATCTAATTCCATTGATTAGAGATTAAAACCGAGATGAACACCTAATTTTTTTGCGATAAGGGTATTGATTCTTGCTTTGACTGCTGGGATATTTACACTTGCCAAAACATTGTTGGCAAAAGCATAGGTTAATAGTGCTCGTGCTTCTTTTTTAGGAATCCCACGTGTTTGGAGATAAAACAACGCCGTTTCGTCGAGCTGACCAATGGTACAGCCATGGCTACAACGCACATCATCTGCAAAAATCTCGAGTTGTGGTTTGGTATTTATGGTTGCCTTATCACTCATCAAGATATTATTGTTTTGTTGAAAGGCATTGGTTTTTTGTGCTTCTTGTTCCACTACGATTTTGCCATTAAACACCCCTGTCGATTGGCCATCATAAATCCCCTTATACTCTTGATGGCTTTCCGAATTGGGATGTGCATGATGCACCAGTGTATGGTGGTCCACCAACTGCTTGCCTTCCACTAGGGTAATTCCTTTCATCGTGGATTGAATGGCTTGGTCTTTATGATAAAAATGCAGGTTATTGCGAATAAACTGACCCCCAAATGAAAAGGTATGCACTTTGGCATGCGAGTGTTTTTCTTGATGGATGTAAGTGCTATCGACCAATGACGCTTCCTCACGATCGTTTTGGATTTTGTAGTAATCTACTTGTGCGCCTTTGTGCGTAAATATTTCAGTTACCACATTGGTCAGCACTGCTGTATCGGACAAGCTTTGATGTCTTTCGATGATTTGCACTTCACTTTGCGCTTCCACCACAACAAGGTTGCGAGGCTGCAGCATCAGATTTTGATTGACCCCTGTCGAAAAATGGATGATTTGAATGGGTTTTTCAACACGTTTCTTTTTGGGGATATGCACAAAGGCTCCTTCTCGACCAAAGGCAGTATTGAGTGCAGTAAAGGAGTCTTCCGAATCGGCAACAGCGTCAAAATACTGCTCAATGACTTTTCGGAATTTGGGTTGACTTAGCGCTGCGGAAAGCAAGCACACATCCATTCCCTCATGCGTGGTTTCGGATAGAAAAGAACTATATACCCCATCGACAAAAACAATTTTGTAGGTATCAACATCGTGGAGGATAAATCGCTGTACATCTGTCAGGGTAACATTTTTACTTTTCTTTGGAAACACAGTATAATCTGTTTTCACCAGTTTATTGAGGGGTGTGTATTTCCACTCCTCCATTTTTTTGTTAGGAAAGCCTTGTTGCTCAAAAGTCTCAATGGCAGTTGAGCGTAGTTTTGCCATGCGCTTGCTGTCTTCCGAAGTGGAAGTCTGCGCCATGTATGAAGCAACAAGTTTTTCTTGTAAATCCATCAGATTGCTTGTTTGATCCAGTCGTATCCTTTTTCTTCGAGTTCGATTGCCAATTCTTTACCACCAGACTTCACAATTTTACCTTCGTGGAGTACGTGAACAAAATCAGGAACGATATAGTCCAGCAAACGTTGGTAATGCGTAATGACAATAATAGCATTGTCATCGTTTCGAAGCGTATTGACGCCATTGGCAACGACACGCATGGCATCGATGTCTAGTCCTGAATCTGTTTCGTCAAGGATGGCGAGTTTTGGTTCGAGCATCGCCATTTGAAAGATCTCATTTCGTTTTTTCTCACCTCCCGAAAACCCTTCATTGAGTGAACGTGACAAAAACTGCGTATCGATAGAAAGCAATTTTGCTTTCTCCTTGATTTTTTTGAGCATCACATTGGCGGGCATTTCTTCAAGTCCTCGCCCTTTTCTGGTTTCGTTAATGGCTGTTTTGATAAAGTTCGTCACTGTTACACCAGGGACTTCGACTGGGTATTGGAAGGACAAAAAGATGCCCAAATGAGCACGCTCATCGGCGCTCAAATCACTGATATCTGCCCCCTGATAGAGAAGACTTCCTTTGGTGACTTCATAGTCCTCATGCCCTGCTATGACTGTGGAAAGCGTACTTTTTCCTGACCCATTGGGCCCCATAATTGCATGGACTTCTCGCGGCTTGATGTCGAGGTTGATTCCATTTAAAATACCTTTGCCTTCTACTTGGGCATGGAGGTTGTCTATACTCAGCATATTATTCTGTTCGAATTTCTATCATTTGATTTTCAAATGGGGTTGAAGGTGCAACAGAGTCAATATCTTTTATCGTTATAACTTCTTGCCAACCCTCAGCATTGGGGTTTTTTGAAATCATTCCTTTGATATATACTTGCACCATGTCAAAACTATCTTTTTGAATGGGTGCGACTTGGGCGTGAAGTTCGTGTAGTTTGTCATCCACCACTACCCCATAAATTTCACTTCCTGTGTTGAGCACAGCGTTGTTGTCATAAAACAAAAACTCACCTGTGATGCTTTCGGCTTTTGATTTTGGTTGGGTGGTACATGCAGCTACGAATAGCAGTACAATGATAAGTTGTAGGTTTTTTTTCATCTTTTTGAATTTATCCAACAGAACCTTCGAGTGAAATCTCAAGGAGTTTTTGTGCTTCCACAGCAAATTCCATTGGGAGTTTATTTAATACATCTTTACTAAAGCCATTGACGATGAGTGCAATTGCTTTTTCGGTATCGATGCCACGTTGGTTGCAGTAAAAAATTTGGTCTTCACCGATTTTACTTGTTGTGGCTTCGTGTTCAATTTGGGCACTTTTGTTTCCGGCTTCTATGTAAGGAAACGTATGTGCCCCACATTTGTTGCCCATCAGCAGTGAATCGCACTGCGAAAAGTTACGAGCATCATCTGCTCGAGGGCTGATTTTGACTAGTCCACGATAACTGTTTTGAGAAGTACCTGCAGAAATTCCTTTGGAGATGATGGTACTTTTTGTGCGTTTGCCCAAGTGTACCATTTTAGTACCTGTATCGGCTTGTTGGCGGTTGTTGGTCACAGCGATAGAGTAAAACTCCCCAATGCTATCATCGCCTTTGAGGATACAAGAGGGGTACTTCCACGTTACTGCCGAGCCTGTTTCCACTTGTGTCCATGAGATCTTAGCGCTTTTGTGGCAAATCCCTCGTTTGGTAACAAAATTAAACACTCCACCTTTGCCTTCGGCATCGCCAGGAAACCAGTTCTGAACAGTCGAGTATTTGATTTCTGCATGGTCATGCGCAACCAGCTCAACAACAGCGGCATGCAATTGATTTTCGTCACGCGCAGGGGCAGTACAACCTTCGAGGTAACTCACATAACTCCCCTCATCAGCGATGACGAGTGTGCGTTCAAACTGACCTGTACCTGCCTGATTGATACGAAAATAGGTAGACAGTTCCATTGGGCAACGAACCCCTTTGGGGATGTAGCAAAACGATCCATCTGAAAATACTGCCGAGTTGAGGGCTGCGTAATAATTGTCTTTGCGTGGCACTACTGTTCCGATGTATTTGCGCACCAGGTCTGAATATTCTTTAAGCGCTTCCGAAATAGAACAAAAAATGATTCCTTTTTCGGCAAGGGTTTCTTTAAACGTTGTGGCAACAGAAACAGAGTCCATCACAATATCGACTGCCACGCCTGAGAGTCTTTTTTGTTCTTCGACGGGGATGCCGAGTTTTTTGAAGGTGTCGAGCAGCTCAGGATCCACTTCGTCCAAGCTGTTGTATTTAGGCGCTTTTTTGGGTGCTGAATAGTACGAAATGGCTTGAAAATCGGGCTTGGGGTAGTCCACGTTTGCCCAGTCGGGCTCTTCCATGGCACTCCATGCCTCATAGGCTTCTAGACGCCATTCGGTCATCCAAGCAGGCTCGTTTTTGCGTTTGGATATCGCACGAACAACCTCCTCATTCAGTCCAACAGGAAAGGTGTCCGACTCGATGTCGGTATAGAATCCATAGGCATACTCCTTGGACTCGAGTTCTTTTTTTAATTCTTCTTCTGTATAGGCCATAGCAAACCTGTTTTTTATAGCGAAAAACTCTCTCCACACCCACAAGTGCGATTGGCATTGGGATTGTTAAACACAAACCCTTTACCATTGAGACCACCTGAATATTCAAGGGTTGTACCCACTAGATAAAGAAAACTCTTTTTATCGACAACGATACGCACATCATTGTCTTTAAACAGTTTGTCATCTTCTCCTAAGGCACTGTCAAACTTCAAATCGTATGACAGACCCGAACAACCACCACTTTTGACACCCACACGCACAAAAGAATCGCTGAGGTTGTAGCCATCTGACTGCATCATCTGCTTCACTTGTTCTCGCGCTTGTGTAGATACCTTAATCACAATTTTAATTCTAAGGAGTTTTTCGAATACAAATATAGTACATTCCAAAGATATTATCGCCAATAGCAGGCTTTACACAATTGCACTTCGTTTTTTGTCGATTTTTATGTTTTATTTTTCTGTTCTTTAGTTTTTTTAAAAATAATTTAAAAATAAAAAAGAGAGGTCTCATTTTTAATTCATGATCGTATACTTGGTCATCACGACTTATGACTTAAATGCGCTTAAAAAACCCTAATTTTGCTGCATGTTAGAAGACAAAAAAGCATCCAAAACCCCACTCGATAGCTTGGGGGAGTTTGCCCTCATCGAACACCTGACCAAATCGGCAACTGCTGCCTTGCCTTCCACTGTATTGGGCATCGGCGATGATGCAGCTGTGATCAATCATGAGGGTGAAACTGTCGTTACGACTGATATGCTTATTGAAGGGGTGCATTTCGATTTGGCCTACATGCCACTCAAACATTTGGGCTATAAAGCAGTGGTGGTTAACCTTTCAGACATCTATGCAATGGGTGCTGACGCCACACAAATATTGGTATCAATAGCAGTGTCCAATCGCTTTCCGCTCGAAGCTGTTGAGGAGCTGTATGCAGGCATTCACTTGGCGTGTAAAACCTATGGTGTGGACTTGGTTGGGGGCGATACCACCTCTTCCCAACAGGGTTTGCAGTTGTCTGTTACTGCCTTGGGCGTAGCTCCCAAAGCGGGGGCAGTAATGCGCAGTGGTGCTGGCGAAAACGATTTGTTGGTGGTCAGTGGAGACATTGGAGGAGCATATATGGGTTTGCAGGTGCTGGCTCGTGAAAACGAGGTGTTTAAAGCCAATCCCCAACACCAACCCGATTTGGAACCTTATAGCTATTTGGTGGAGCGTCAACTCAAACCCGAAGCACGTAAAGATGTGGTGCAACTGCTGCATGATTTAAAAGTACAACCCACCTCCATGATTGACATCAGTGATGGTTTATCGTCAGAGGTGATGCACTTGTGCAAGCAAAGCGGCATTGGATGTCGGGTGTATGAAAACAAAATTCCCCTCGATCCACAGTTGATCAGTGTTTGTGAGGAGTTTACCCTCGACAGCACGACCATCGCACTGAGTGGTGGTGAGGACTATGAATTGCTGTTTACGATCAAGCCATCAGACTTTGATAGCATCAAAGGCAATCCCAATTTGACTGTCATTGGCCATATGACTGCTGAGGGTGATGTCCCTTCACTGGTCACTCGTGCCGAAGAGGTGATACCTCTCAAAGCACAAGGCTGGAAGGCGTTTTAGGGATTCATCAACGCTTCAATTTCCTCAGCCTCGATAGGAATGTTTTTCATCAAGTTTAGGGGTTCGCCTGTTTGTTGTACCACCACATCGTCTTCCAACCGAATACCAAACCCCTCATGGGGGATATAAATCCCAGGTTCAACAGTAAAGACCATATTGGCAGTGATGGGTTGGTCGAGTAAGCCATAGTCGTGGGTGTCAAGGCCCAAATGATGGGAAGTACCATGCATAAAGTATTTTTTATAAGCAGGGTTTTTGTCGGTTTGATTTTGTACATCAGCCTTATCCAACAGCCCTAATGCCAATAATTCGGCAGTCATCAATTCGCCCACTTCCACATGGTATGCTTTCCAATAAGCACCTGGAACAAGTCGTTTGGTGGCTTCGTTTTTGACTCGCAAAACAGCATCATACACATCGCGTTGTCGCTTTGTAAATCGACCAGATACAGGAATCGTACGTGTCATATCAGAAGAGTAGTTGCCATACTCAGCAGCCACATCCATCAGCAGCAGATCGCCTGCTTTACACTGTTGGTTGTTGTCTATATAATGCAACACATTTGCATTGGCACCTGAGGCAATGATGGGGGTATAGGCAAAGCCCTTTGAACGATTGCGAAGAAATTCATGTGCATATTCAGCCTCAATTTCATACTCCCAAACCCCTGGCTTGACAAAGCCCAACACACGTCGAAACCCTTTTTCAGTGATTTCACATGCAGTTTGTATATGTTCAATTTCTTTTGGATCCTTCACAGCTCGCAGACCTTGCAAAATCAAATTACTTTTTTCATAGTTGTGTGTAGCAAATTTGTCTTTACACCACTCAATAAATCGATCTTCACGCGTTTGGGTTTCGACCTTGGCACGATAGTGTTCGTTTGTATTGATATAAATATGTTCAACTTCAATTGCCAAAGCCAAAAAATGTGATTCAAATTCGCTCGTCCACTTCACAGTCGCAATACCCGACACTTTGGTTGCTTCGGCTTGGGTGAGTTTATGTCCTTCCCATACAGCGATATGGGCATTGGTTTCTCGCACAAACACGACCTCTCGCAAAGCGGGGTCTTTGGCGTCTGGGCATAGAACCAAAATGGTTTCTTCTTGGTCGATCCCAGTGAGGTAAAACAAATCTCGGTGCTGCGCAAAGGGCAAGGTGCTGTCTGCACTAACAGGGTAAATGTCGTTTGAGTTAAACACTGCAATGCTATTGGGCTTGAGTTGTGCCATAAATCGCTGACGATGTTGCGTAAAGACACGATGATGTAGGCTGTTATATTTCATATGGTAAAGTAAAAAAAATTTATCTTCACAGTAAAATTCTTACCATGAAGCTTCTATTTTTTTTATTATCACTGGCAACTGTTGTTGCACAACCCACTGCCACACCTGCTCAGGAGTTGCTGAACTCTACAAACGACCTTGATCGTTTGGTCGGCACATCACTTGTTGCGAAACTTCCACTCACCAACATCGGTCCCAGTGTGATGAGTGGCCGAGTGACAGATATAGATGTCAATCCCAACGCACCCCATGAGTTTTATGTTGGTTATGCCTCAGGCGGGTTGTGGTACACCAACAACAATGGCACGACCTTTCAGCCTGTGATGGACAATAGTCCCACCCAAAACATTGGAGACATCGCAGTGCACTGGCCCACACATACGATTTATGTTGGCACAGGCGAAAACAACTCCTCTCGCTCGTCATATCCAGGGATTGGCATTCTCAAATCGACTGACAAAGGAGTGTCTTGGCAACACATTGGCTTGGCAGATTCTCATCATATTGGCAAAATCGAAATCAATCCCACTGACCCCAACGAGGTCATTGTTGGGGTCACAGGACATTTGTACTCCAGTGATAGTGCTCGGGGGATTTACAAAACCACTGATGGCGGAAAAACCTGGAAGCAAACACTTGCACTACAAGACCCAATTGGAATTATCGAAATCAGTGTTGCACCAGAAAACTTTGGTGTTCAATACGCTGCTGCATGGGAAAAAGATCGGAAGGCATGGGATTTTGTTGGTAGTGGCACAGGATCAGGCATTTATAAAAGTACAGACAGTGGAGACAGTTGGAAGCTTATCAGTTTATCGCAAAGTGGCTTCCCCCAGGGCGAGGGGGTTGGACGTATAGGAATTGCTACTTATGATGCGAAAACCATTTATGCCATCCTTGATAACCAAGATCGAAGACCTAGAGAAGGTAAAGTAAAACAGTCATTGGCCAAACAAGACTTTGAAAGCATGTCCTTGGAGGGCTTTTTTGCAGTCGATCAAAAACTGCTGACTGAATTTTTAAAAGAGAACAATTTTCCAAAAGAGCACACTGCCAAAAGCATACGCACTGCTGTTCAAAACGGAAAGCTAAAACCATCTGATCTAGCACTCTATCTAAGCGATGCTAACAGCGACTTGTTTGACACCCCAGTTGTTGGGGCACAAGTCTTTCGTTCCGACGACGCTGGTCGAACATGGGTCAAAACCCACGAGAGCTACCTCGATGATTTGTACTATAGCTATGGTTATTATTTTGGGATGATTCATGTAACACCCACGGACGTCAATCGCATATATATCTATGGTGTTCCCATGTTGACTTCATCAGATGGGGGGCAAACATTTGAAAGCATAGATGCACCCAACGCTCACGTCGATCATCACGCATTGTGGATAAACCCCAACAACCCCGAACACTTGATCAATGGCAATGATGGTGGGGTCAATATCAGCTATGATGGTGGTCAAAACTGGATCAAAAACAACCAACCCTCAGTGGGTCAATTCTATACAGTTTATGCCGACCAACAAACTCCCTACCACGTTTATGGTGGGCTGCAAGACAATGGCGTTTGGGAAGCCCCACATACCAGTCGTGAAAGTGTAGCTTGGCATCAGTATGGGCACAACAATTGGACTGGAATTATGGGTGGTGATGGTATGCAAATTCAGGTGGATCAAGACAATGCAGATATTGTTTATACTGGCTATCAGTTTGGGAATTATTTCAGAATCAATCGTGAAACCAATAAGCGGACCAACATCCAACCCAAACACAAGCTTGGTGAAGCACCACTGCGGTTTAATTGGCAAACACCCATTTTGCTCTCTCCTCACAACAACGATATCCTTTATTTTGGGAGCAACAAACTCCATCGATCCCTCAATCGCGGCGATGATTACAACACAATCTCAAAAGATTTAACAAGTGGAAGTAAAAAAGGAAATGTCCCATACGGAACACTCACAACCATTGACGAATCTCGATTTGAGTTTGGAACACTGCTTGTTGGTTCAGATGATGGCCACATTCATATTTCTACAGACAGTGGTGCCTCTTGGCAGCGCATCAGCGACGACTTGCCACAAGAACTTTGGGTGAGTCGCGTACAATTTTCAAAGCATTTTCCCTCTCGATTGTATGCCACCCTGAATGGGTATCGATGGGATGATTTTACACCCTATGTATATGTGTCCGACGACATGGGTCAGTCTTGGCGAAGTCTGGCAAAGGGACTTCCCCTTTCCCCTGTCAATGTGATTCGAGAAGACCACTCCAATGCTGATATCTTATATGTGGGAACAGACAATGGATTGTTTGTTTCGATCGATGGTGGCGGGGCTTGGCATATGTTTGACGCTGATTTTCCACGTGTGGCAGTTCACGATTTATTTATTCAAGAACTAGACAACGATTTGTTGATCGGCACACATGGACGTTCGATTTACCAGCTCGAATTGGAGCCCATTCAGGCTTTGGAGTCTTTGGCCCAACAACAAGTGTCTGTCGTCCAACCAAAGGCAATCAAGCATAGAAAAAATTGGGGAACAAAGTATCGGGTTTGGTCAGAGGCAATCAAACCAAATTTTTCTTGGGTGTTTTATGCTGCCAATCCTACCTCAGGCACATGGCAGTTGACTTCAGAAAAAGATGTTGTTGTTTATGAAGAAGACATTGAACTATCAACAGGTCTTCGGTCGATTCCTTATGATTTATATTTTATGGAAGAGCAAGTCAACAAGTACAATCGCAAGCATAAATCCAAACTCACAGTTGCTGATGATGAGAAGACCTATTTGCCAAAAGGGAGTTACAAATTGCTGTGGAATGACAAACAAATCAGCACTTTAACAATCGAATAATTTGTTTGATGTTGTCTCAACGATTTTGACTAAAAAAAACGCAATTCAGGTCAAAATTGTTAGAATCATTCAAAATCACCAAAAACCTTTGGCTTTCAGACGTTCAGCACCTAATTTTGTACCAACATTTAGCCAAAAATTATGGGGGTTGTCCTGTCTTCTACGATACTGCGAAAGTTTGCGATGGCATTGTCGGGTTTATTTTTAATGCTGTTTTTGCTTCAGCATTTCGCAATCAATATCACTTCTGTTTTTAGTGAAACCATCTTCAATCAGTTTTCTCATTTTATGGGAACCAACGCCATTGTGCAGTTTGTCCTGCAACCCATTTTGATTTTCGGAGTGATTTTTCATTTTGTAATGGGCTTTATTCTCGATATTCAAAATCGCAGCGCACGAGGTACTCGCTATGCCGTGTATAAAGGAAGCGCAAATGCGAGTTGGGTGTCTCGAAATATGCTGATTTCAGGGGG
>LXNH01000459.1_pt1 | contig 10771 bp, 7 predicted proteins | sample 809111 | NCBI WGS metagenome assembly LXNH01 (sample SAMN04870528, study PRJNA318959) | seawater metagenome | biome: 00002010; material: water; isolation source: marine seawater | place: Greece: Milos, Mediterranean Sea | collected 2013-05-29 | depth 5-7 m
TCCGATGATGAGACGGGCGAAACGCCCGGTGGTGGCTCTAGTCCCACTCTTTGGATCAATGAATTCCACTACGACAACATAGGCACCGATAGCAATGAATTCATTGAGGTTATGGGAGAAGCGGGTACCGACTTGACAGGTTATTTACTCGCGCTTTATTCGGGAGGACAAAGCGGCTACTACGGTGCCATTCGCTTACGTGGCGTTATCCCGAATCAGGATGGGACCGGGTTCGGCACTATTGCATTTGACGCAGAAGGTTTGCAAAACGGAGCGCCAGATGGATTTGGGCTCGTGTCCCCTGATAACGAATGCTTGGAATTTATAGCTTACGAAGGAGACATGACCGCAGAAGGTGGTGGGCCATGCAATAATGTCTCAGCGCAGGATATCGGGGTTTTTGAACGAAACGTGTCAGCTGATTACTCACTACAGCGTACGGGCTCTGGCCGTCAAGCTGAGGATTTTGTTTGGGTAGGGCCGCGCCTGAGTTCACGCGGTGAGATTAATGAAGATCAAACAATAGGTGAACCCGGTGACTCGGAGGAACCATCTAACATCGGGTCGCTCTTTGGCTACACCGTAGCGATTGGTCAAGTTGTTACCCCCGATTACGATCGTCCTGCAACCTGGGATGACAGCGATAATGACTGCATCAGCGATCGGCATGAGATTCTGATAGCTCAACATGACTCAGGTAATGGTGATTACGATCTAGTCATGTCTTCCAGCGGTTGCAGCGTAATCTCGGGCAGGTGGATCGATCCTTATGATGGTATTGCTTACTACTCTGCGTCCGATGTTGAGATTGATCACGTGGTTGCCCTTTATGAATCTTGGATCTCCGGCCTTGGAAACTTGACTGAATCTGAGCAGAGAATATTTGCAAACACTGGACGTACCGTTACTGGAACGAAACCTGAGACTTCTCATCAGTTTCTTGCAGTAGGTAATGCATCGAATAGCTCCAAAGGTAGTTTGGATCCAGCCCAGTGGATGCCAAACGAGTCGAGCTATCACTGCACCTACTTAAAAAAGTGGGTCTTGGTCAAAGCACAGAATGACTTACTTTTCGATCAAGCAGAGTTCGACTACGTCGCCTCAAGGGAAAATGAGTGCGACGATACACTTCTGCCTGAACTACCAGAGAATGAAGAGCAACTGGATCCGGGAACAAGTCTTCCGGATGGTCCACTCGGTGCGTCTGTTTGGATAAATGAGTTTCATTACGACAATGACGGTATCGATCAAGGCGAATTTGTTGAAGTTGCGGGCCCTGCCGGTACTGACCTCACCGGATGGTCGTTGGTACTCTTTAACGGGTTCAATGACTCCGCGTATAACACTATCGCTTTAACGGGCAACCTCACTGATTCGGGTTCTAATTTCGGGTTTCGAGTAATAGATTTTCCTACAAATGGCATCCAGAACGGGGCGCCTGACGGGATGGCTTTGATCGACAATAACGGAGTATGTGTTGAGCTGCTTAGCTACGAAGGAAGGCTATCGCCCAATTCTGGTCCATGCAGTGAGTTTTTGGCGGTCGACATTGGGGTTGCAGAAATTACTACTACGAGCGATGGAAGCACGGTGGTTGGCAGTTCGCTTCAAAGAGTCGGCACGGGCTCAGTTGGACCGGATTTTGAGTGGTCTGGTCCCTTGCCCAACACAAAGGGATTCACAAACACAGGACAGGTGCTGGAATAGCTGGTTCAGTTCAAATGGCATCAGATCGAGTTCGCAGGCTCTCAATTCCCAGTAAAGCACCCCACCTATGGGAAGTTGAACGCATCTGTGCTGACCGGAATTGGCTTCAAAGGACAGGATTTTGATCACTCTGAGATTGTTGATCCCGAATACGACATTGTCACCCATGTTCTTCTTGCTCATGGCCGCAAGCGTTGTGAAATAATCTCTTACGTAAACGGGGATGCCTGGGAGAATCAGGTAGAAGGCAAGGACGGATTGCGTAACTTGATTTTGCTAGCTACCTATTCCCCGGATGCCTTGCATGATCCTACGTTGGCTAGAGATATACTAGAAATTGCTACTGATTTGGCTGGCGAGCAGAACCTGAAGAACGAAGTCTTACTAGATCGACTCGACGGTCTACGAGATAAGATTGTTTCAGCGGAAGCGATTAGCAAGAGCAATTCTGCTGATTCTCGCCGATGCAAATGAGCTTCCCAACTGATCTGCCGACATCGCTGGCTCTGTATACCCAAACACTAGTCTGTCGGGCCATTAGCATCTGCTGACGTTGGCGAAGTTGATGTTGACTTTGACGTTAAATTTGCTCTTCTAGAGCATAGCGTGGCCGTAACACGTTGCTAATTCTATCGGCCAAATCTTGTTCAATTCTTGGCTAATTTGTCTCGTTTATCAGATTTGTCACTAAAGTCGGGTCTGTCTTGTCCATCTTGGTGGAATTCGCACAGTTACGTCACAAACGCTAGTGATAACTGGCGTCATTGCTCTATGTTTAAAGAGTAAGGCTAATCTCGTTGAGGCGCTACTTTTTTGCGAAACGGGCGCTTACATCGCTTTTAGTGATTGCTGCGGTTAACCCCCTCAAAACCCCCACGATACCCACGTTTTGTCGACGAATAGCAGTCAGCGCCACAGTCGTATCAATCACCCACGCAGTGACAGATAATTTCCCTTCACAAAAGCTAAACTCCGTATCCAAAGGAGTCCCTGCTAAGCACTCTGCCAGACCAATTACCGCACCCTCCCCGAGCTCGAAACTTATACCTTTCCTGCGCGCCATCAGCCCCTTTTCCGCTACGACTAACGCTCTCTCTGATGCGATGTGATTCCGTATATCTAAGGTGCTACGCAAAGCGACCGATGGGTAGCTTCCATTGCGCAGAAATATCTCCAATAAATCCGACCTACAATTTGAGTCAGGGAGATGGCGGCCTGAATCGGCTAGTTTATCGCTGTCTTTTGCGGCGACTTCCGCAGAATTGCTCTGTTGCAACTGCATAGCTAAACCCGAAAAAGTACTTTTTATGGATGGCAAGCCCCTGTCAAGCTCCTCTTGCATCCATTTCATTGATATTTCGAGACATTTGGTAATGGTAGTGGCCTTGGCAGAGGCTAGCCGACGGCCTGTACCCAAAAGTGCTAGCTCACCAAAAGAGCTGCCGGGAGAAAGCTTGGCCAAGATTTGGCGCCCGTTGTTTACCGATATTTCAATTTCTCCTTCTTGGATAATGTAAAAATTATCCGCGGGGTCATTCTCTTCGAACAAGTATCGCTCGCAGGGAATCGAGACTTGCATCAACTTAGGATTTTGTTCCCAAGGGGATCGGCTGATCTCAAATATATTTTCCTCCATATTTAACTCCAATATGACCCCGCCTTTGAAAGGAACGTTCTAAGTTCCTCGTGGTTTTTCTTTTTTTGAACTCCACAGAGTTCACTGCCAACATCACTCTGCCAATCATGGCGCTCCATTAGCTTGGCCGTGATAGGGGTGAAATCCGCAAATTCGATGTCAAGCGCTGCAGACACGGCCCTAGTCTACGACCAAAAGACTTTTCTTCCAAGGTTAGATAAATCGGCGTCTAGTAAGAAAGGAGAAAGCCTAGTGCTACTTACCTGCGCAGGTCCCTCCGCAATAAGTTTTGTATCTATTATCCTTTGCACTACTGTTTCAATTTCTTCCGCATTGTAGTGCTTAGAAAGCTTCATGACGGTCTCTGTCATCTTGGCTCCAATTTACTCGTTGTCATTTCGATGGGTCATAAAACCTGCGTCATGACCCAGGGCAGCCAACGTAATAAGGCTGATGTCTCGATCATTAAGCCCGGCTTCATTCGCTAACTTTAATGACTCATTTATTACATCAATAGTATGAAAGTAGGAGTGATACCCTAACGTTGCATCTAAATTGTGTTTTAAGCGGGCATTTAACTCTGTCGCTGGCTGTGGCAGCAGACTTAGAGCTTTAGCTACTTGTTTTGGTACAACCGTTGGATAGGGGCCATCCCTAGAAAACTCCCTCATATTTTCATCCGCAATTCTATCATCGCACTCTAATTTGTATTAATTCAAAAAGCACTCTGCTGCTGCATTACCAAATCACCCGCACAAGCAAGGTGCCTGCCTGCAGTAAATTAATTTCTTCCATTGGACTCTGAAAGCGAAAATAGAGGCGCGTGTAATGAGTTAATGACGCCGATAGCATTTTGGGCTTTTAAAAAAGTCTAAGCTCTATAAAGAGATAGGAGATATAGGATGTTCGTTTCGGCTACCATCGATTACTTGATGTGCTTGGTCTCTACACTCTAAACAAGTAGTTTTTCTTGCAGGTACTTACCCTGGAAAATTATGAGTGCGGTTTTCTTGCATTGACAGATTAGTGTATTCAATTTGAGATACAGGCCTCCATCCCCAAGTTGATTCCTATGGCGAATTAGTATGATAGTGCGACGACATCTTAGGCTTGATAAAACTCTAAAGTTTTCATGGAAAAATATTCTGTTTAGTAGCATATGCGGCGGTATAGCCTGCATTGGGCACTATTATTTAGATACAAACTCTATTTTCATTCCTCCAGCTGTTGTGGCGATTCTGGGTACTGCTTTAGCCGTGCTATTGGGCTTCCGAAACTCAGCCGGCTACGAACGATGGTGGGAAGCCAGAGAGATCTGGGGAGGTATTGCGAGTGAGAGCAGGACCTTTACCCGCCAAGCCATGACTATTGTTGATCCGAAGAACTATTCTGACGAACTCTGGGAAGTTGCCGCCTCAGCAGTAAAGCAACAGCTGGCTTGGGTGAATGCGATGAGACTTCAGTTAAGGGGTATTACCGATACCGGCATATGGATCGAGGACGTGGGCCAGCATCTGCCTGAATCTGACTTTGAAATGTTGCTCAGCAAAGAGAACAGAGTAACTCATATAGGTATGATCAACGGTAATACAATCAAAGAGCTACAAGCCCACGATAGTATGGACATTTTCAGTTATATCCAAATGGATGACACCATCACGCGACTTACCGATTTACAAGGCAGGGCAGAAAAAATAAAGAATACACCTTTACCTAGACCCTATGACTACTACACTTTGGCGTTCTTGGGCTTGTTTACATTGCTTTTTCCGTTTGCCTTCATCGAGGATTTCACCGCGGTCGGAGTGCCCTGGGGTATTGCACCCGTTACGGTTGTGGTTAGCTGGTTTTTTTATCAGCTCTACGCTTTTGGCTACGCCCTCTCTAATCCTTTTGAACACTTTGAGACAGATGTTCCTCTCGATGCGATTTGTCGGGAAATCGAAATTGATTTAAAGGAGGTTATTTCCGAAGACAGTATTCCAGCTAAATTGCAGGCCGTTGACGGAGTTTTGACCTAAATAATGATCGAATTTGCCGGTAGGAAATTCCTATATTGTGAACTGCTCGAATGATGGCCTCCGTAAAGAGTTTGACATACCTACTTACTGGCCGTCGCGGATCATTCGCCTTGGCAGTTGTAATTTTCCTACTCTCGATTTTCGTTATGAGATCCCCTTTGGATCGATTTTCTATTGATCTCCTACACCTCTTCACACCTCCATTTTCGGAGGGTGATGATGTCGTGGTGATAGCTATTGATGAGGCAACACTGCAGGCTGTCGAAGATCCTTGGCCTTGGCCTCGACAATACTATGGCGCAATGCTTAATCGCTTAAATGAGCTGGGGGTAACAGCGGTCGGATTTGATATCCAGTTTGTCGATGAGATGAGCCACGAGGGTGACACCTATTTTGCAAACGCTATTGCCCACTCAAAGAGGGTTGTCCTTGGAAGTGATATGGTTGAGAGATCAACTGAATACTTCACGGGCGTGATAGTCATGGAGCCCATATCACAATTAACAGAAGCTGGCGCTATCTCTGGGTCGGTCGGTTTGGATCCTGACATTGATGGAATTGTCAGGGAGCCCCCTGATTATAGTCCAAGTTTTTTTGGCCAGTTGGCTGGAAGTAGAGCGGTCCTAACGCAAAGGAATAAGGACTTTATAAAATATCGCCCACTGGGCTCTTCATTAAAAAAGATTAGTGCTTTACAGCTGCTTATAGAGGGCGGCGTTCGCTCTGAAGACCTGACTGGTAAATTCGCAGTCATAGGGTGGGATACCAAGGCTGTAGTAGATGCAAATAATGGTCAGGTTGACAGGTTTAGAACCCCTTTGAGTCGATTTGGAGGTGGAACACTTGCCGGTGTGGAGGTTCACGCAACCTTGCTTCGAAATGCGTTGAGAAACGATTGGGTTAGTTCACTACCACCTGTAGCTAATATGGCGTTATGGCTTCTGGCAATCTCTATATCTTTTCTGGTGATAAGTGTCAGTTCGATATCGCGGGTAGCTCTGTACTTTTTTCTTTTACAGCTCGGGAGCTTTGGCCTGAGTTTGGGGCTTTGGTCAAAGGGGTTGTTTTTCAACGCTCTTGTTATTACCCCGGTATTAATGGGTATGGTCGCATATGCAGTGGTTAATGACCTCTTTACGGTCGGACGGCAAAAGCGCGAGCTCAGAAAGGCCTTCGATCAGTACTTGTCACCGGACATGATTGAGAAGCTCGTAGAGGACCCCGAGAAACTAAAAATGGGGGGGGAGTCTCGAGAGATGACGATAATGTTCTGCGATATTCGTGGCTTCACCTCAATTTCCGAACGATTTAAAAATGAGCCGGACAAGCTGGCTGACATCATAAATCGATTATTGACGGCACTGACCAGGGAAATATTGGATACCGGTGGAACAGTGGATAAGTATATGGGTGATTGCATAATGGCCTTTTGGAATGCTCCGTTGGAACAGCACGATCATGCATCCAGAGCCGCAAGGACTGCTCTCAACATGATGGGTGCATTGGAGCGGTCAAATGAGGCTTTAATTGCTGAAGGCTTAATTACCGCGCCTTTGAGGGTCGGTATCGGTCTGGGCACTGGCTATGTCGTCGTCGGAAACATGGGTTCTACTCAGCGATTTGACTACACGGTGCTTGGTGACACTGTGAACACGGCGTCTCGCTTGGAAGGGCTGACCAAGCAACTGGGCGCAAGCATATTGTTAGCCCAGCCAACGATCGACAAGTTGACGTCAGATTTACTTTCCCACTCAATAGAGCTCGATTTGGTTCGCCTCAAAGGGCAGCAGTCGGCTGTTTGTGTCCACGGACTTTTTAACACTCCCATAAGCAAAGAGGAGCGCGCCCGAATAGCCAAATTCCTGAAGTCATACAGGAGTGGCAAGTTTCTTCAAGCCAGAGCGACGCTTGAGGAGATTCGAGACGCAGCTCCGCGCTTCAGTCCGTATGCAGACGCTCTTAGTTCGAGGCTAGGAACGCAAATAACATTACCTCAACATCAGTGGACCGGTGTTTTTGATTTGAGTACAAAATAGGCGTGGCCCAGAGGCGTCATAGGTAGCCTTGCAGGCCAATTGAAAAAAATGAGCTACCTCTTTTTGATGACTGCGCATTGAGGTTTATGTCCAATCTACTGCCGAAACGGCGTTGTAACTGTACGAAAAATGTTATGTCTGATTCATTGTTATCATACCGATAGTCGATTAACCGTGTTGAGAGCATACCCCGTTTAATTGGGATCGAAATGCCGAGATGGGTAGCCATTTTGGGCACTGACGTATCCATCGTTGGTGCATCTTTACCCGAGAGGGACCAACCAGTAACCCCTCCAGACGTTGAGAATCCGCCCACTAGGGACTTTTCAACAGTCAAGCTCGAACTGCTGAGCGATAGTTGTTCGAAGCCTCTATCTGGGTAGAGTAGCTGATAATGTAAAGGGCTTCGGTAGCGATCCAGTGCAACTCTCCTGATTTGTCGCGCTGATTGTTGTTCAGCAAAATAATCAATGAAGATAGGGTTATTCTGTAAATCAGCGCTGGTATGTTCTGCGGTTACAGAAAAGTACTGTGAAAGTTTGTGCGCTGCTCGAACCGAAATTTGTTCGGTGATGCCGTCAGGATGCAGCCAATCGTATAATGGAGTAATTCCCGCAATTCTCGTGGGGCTGACGCTCGCGTCCACTAGTGGCCTTCTGTCTCGGACAGCCGCTAGCTGAAGTGATGTTAGGCCGTTGCCAGATGCCCAATAGAGGCCAGCACCGCCTAGGCTTTCAGTTTTTTTTACGCTACCGGAGAGAGCGTTGATGTTATCTATTGAATAAACGTCCGGAAATGGACCCCCGTACTCGGTAATCAAGTTATCATTGAAAGCTCGATGGGTGCTAACCAACTTTGCGAACAGGTCTATCTCAACGCCAAGCCTTGCAGTCCACATACCTCGTAAAGAAAAAAATTGATCAGACTGCTCCAGTTGCTCAACCAGATCGTCGCGAAGAATTGGATCACCAAAGTCTAAATCCTCATAGCAGTGCAACTGTTCTTTATGGAAGAATCCGGTTTGGCTGATGTTCTTGATTGCGTGATAACCACCATCAACCAGAAGAGACTCGTTATCGCTGAGCTCAATTACTGAACTGAACTCAACACTGTCTCCGTCTGCTCGTCTGTCTACTTCGTCACTACAGTTGGCAGTGAAATCTGGGGAAATCCCAAAAAACGGATTTGCTGGTTCCTCGGCTGGCGCTCTTGAGATTAAGTCACTTGCTTGCGCTGCTGCGTAAATAATCGTTGTTACGTCATCTGAAGTATTTGTATAGCTCACGCTTAAACGATTTTCGTCAAGATCTGTTGTTTGAGTGCTTACGTCAGCTCTAAAGGGTGAGACCGTTGCATAGAGGCTTATGTCATGACCGTATTTGGGCCTCCAACCCACTGCAGCGATGACCGTGCGGTCAGAGTATGTGATATTTCGCCGATCAGGATCAGAGATCTCTTGGTCAAAGCTTCCACCCTCCAGTAACCAAGATATTTCTCCAAGGTAAGAGTGTTGATATCCGTTTAAACCAGTGCTTGAGTAGCGCCCAATAGTTTCGTCTACCCGCGAATATTCGGCGCTGACAACTCCTCGTATGCCATTTCGTGATACGCCGTCTGGGAAATCTCTTCTGACGCCCAAGATTTGCGAGTCTAGAGACAAACCGCGCATCAATTGACTCGTGGAATAGAAATCACTATGCGATACGGAGGCCTCGTAGACATGACTCGCTGGATCCCGAGCCTTGAATTGATGTTGAGAGGCGGTTATCGCTAATTGGGGGAGACCAATCTCATAATAGCGTCGCCCGACATTGAGACCGCCGGTTTGATCAGTAGCAAACTCAGTGGCACTGCGTTCGACGACTCTTTTTCGAACCGCTTTTTCTGCCTCCAGCTGACTGTTATTAAAATCAAACTCTGCGGCAAATAGCTTGGCCGCAAGTAGATTGGGAATAGGATCCAATGGATCCAGGCGTTCCGCATCGGCAAATCTTCTGATCGCGAGCTGGGTCTCCCTTCGATGCAGATGGCCTATGCCTTGATAAAGTTGCGCTCTTGAAAAATTCGTATCGATTGCAGTTGCTTCCAAAGCCGCTAATAACGCATCGTCCGTAGCATTAAGTTTTAGTTTCAGAAGGCTATCCGCAAGAGCTAGATCTGCGGTAGTTTGATGGGGCGACGTTTTGTGAGAACTGATTGCAGACCGTGCCTTTTGTACTTGTCCCGTCATTACATAATAGCGGGAGACCAAAGAAATATACTCCTGACTCGGCTCGGCTATGTCACTTGCAGCGTTCAGATATTTATGAGCTCTGTTGAATTTCCCTCTGAGCAGTTCCACATTGGCTGATGCTAAGTAAATATCAACTAGTGACGGGGCTTCTCTTATACCAACGTTCAGTAAGTCGCGGGCCTTTGCCAGTTCTCCCACAGCAGTTTCTATTGATCCAAGCAAGAGCCAGTAGTAACCCTCGTTGACAATTTCATCCCCAGCTTCAAAAAGGATTCTTTTGGCATCTTTAAAGCGTCCCTGCGTCAGCAAATGCTTTGCGGCAACCCAATGCCTAGCTTTCGCGTCCGATTGCTCAATTAGCTTCTTGGCACGTGTCTCATCCCCGAGGCCAATTGCGATTTCGGCCTGAAATAGTTCAAACCATGCTATCCAGTCCGCCGTTGTGACTGGAAACATTCGTTCTTTATTTCGATCTGTCCATTTAGTGATGATTTGACGGAGCTTGGTGCTAAAAATGGAACTGGCAAAATTTGTGTTGTCAGATTCGTAAGTGCGAATTAATTCTCTCGCCCAGTCGGGAGCATCCCCTCTTGGTAGGTATGCCAGTGGCTGAGCCTTGTAATGGTATATAAACTGTCTCGCCTCGTTAGAGCTGATTACCGAGCTTATGGTTAGGTTTCCGGTGACGGCATCTACGCTCGCCACCTGCCCGGTTTCGATCAGAGCGGTTTTCTTTGTTGTTTTGATTTCGACAGTTCCTGCCAGCACGGCGAGGGATCCTATTCCGCTCTCATCCACTTGCGCAATCCATTCAGTTCCTCGTACTGCTGCGGTTGCTCCCGGAATCCTTATTTTTAGATCTACCTCAACTCGATTTGTGCGTGACCATACCTTACCGCTCGAGATATTGAGTGCGATAGTGTTATTTTGCTTGAGATCGGTAGGGCCGATTAGCTTGATCTTTGTGTTAGGACCGATCTTAGTTTGAGTGGAGTCTGGAAGAAGCAATGTTGCCATCCCGATCCTGTCCGTTTTTAGCCAGTCCTGTGGTTCTAGGATTGTTGCTGCAGCGGTCTTACTCCAGCTCTGCCCGTCTTGGGACTCACTAACGTTACCCTCAACTGAAATTACTTCGAAA
>LXNH01000460.1_pt1 | contig 10764 bp, 12 predicted proteins | sample 809111 | NCBI WGS metagenome assembly LXNH01 (sample SAMN04870528, study PRJNA318959) | seawater metagenome | biome: 00002010; material: water; isolation source: marine seawater | place: Greece: Milos, Mediterranean Sea | collected 2013-05-29 | depth 5-7 m
AAAGGTGGACGTAATCAAGAGTTTGGACTCTACTTTTGTAAGGAAATGAAAATTCAGAATCCTAATCAAAAGTTTTATATTCTATCTGCTGGTACTGATGGAAGAGATGGTCCAACAAATTCAGCGGGAGCAATTTTAAGTCATTCATCACTTACTGACATTTCTAAAAATAAAATAAATTTATCAAAGGAGCTTAAAAATAATAACTCATATGAAGTCTTGAAAAAAATTAAATCACTTGTAATAATTGATGGAACAAACACTAATGTAGCTGATGTGCAACTTATTTATTTATCGTAGATGGATTTTTTAAAAAATAAAAACTTAATTTTCAGAAGAACATTAAGTTTCAATTGTTCCTACTTGCCTAAAAAAATGGAAAAGAGATTATACATTAATATTCCAAAATCCACTGACAACCAAAACTTAGTTTCTGAGTTAACAAAAAATGGTTTTAGGAGAAGCCTTGATCATATGTATATTCCAATTTGTGATAGCTGCAATATGTGCATACCATGTCGAATCAATATCAAAAAATTTAAATTATCTAAAAGCAACAAGAGAAATTTAAAGATTAATCAAGACCTAATTTTCAAATTAGACTCAGGAAAAACAAATAATGAAAGATATGAATTATTTAAAGAATATTGCAATACAAGACACAATGATAGTCAAATGGCTCATATGAATAAGGATGAGTTCGAATCCTTTTTTTATAATAAATTTAATAAAACAAATATCTATGACGTATTTGACTCTTCAAATAGTTTAATCGGATCAATACTTATGGATATATTTATTGATGGATATTCAGCAATTTATAGTTTTTTCAAACCACAGTTTAAAAAGAGAGGACTTGGTAAATACTTAATAATTAGAAGTATACTTGAACTAAAAGTACAAAATATTCCTTATCTATATTTAGGGTTTTGGGTAAAGAATTCAAAAAAAATGGATTATAAAGTTAATTTTAATAACACAGAATTATTTGTGAATGGAAAGTGGGAAGAAAAAACTAAGTTCTTCTAATCTTTTTAATTAATTCATCTCTGAAAACTAATTTAGAAATTCTTTTTTCAAAGTTTTTCTTAAGAAAATACCCAGTAATTTCTAGTCCTTCTATTGAATCATTCAAATTATTTTTTTCATCAGCGTTTTTAAAACATTTAGGAATTTTGAATAATTTTTTTTCATATTTTTTTCCAACATTGTATGAAACAGAATTTCCTGACTTTGGAGAAATATAATAAATATTTTCAAATGAACCTGACACTGCACATTGATTTAGATTTAGACCATAACCAATATTTTTAAGAAATAGAAATTCCCACCAGGCATATCTTAAACAAATATACTCTTCGTCAAATCTACCTGGATTTAATAAACTTTTAACAGTATCATATATTTCAATATTTTTCTGCCACAATGGCATACACTTTATACAGAGTTCAGAAACAGAAGCTTTTATTAGTTCAAACAAAAAAGAATGATTTGGATCTTTGGATGATTTAATTAGATCAAAATTAAGAAAGCCTAAACCATCTTTATCACGAGATTTCCAATCAAAACTTATATGATCAAGTGCCGTCAGTGAGTTGCCTTTTTTTCTTGTGAACCTTGTAAAACCCTTAATAAGTCCGTTTTCTTTTGATAATATATAACTTATATAAGAACTTTCACCATACGATCGTCCACCTAGGTAGTACCCTTTACCAATTACCTGCATAAAATTATTTTTTTAAAACCTTTAAATCTAGAAAAACTTTTTTTTTAAAAAATTTTTCCATATCTATTCGAGCCCTTGTCCCTACATCCTTAATTTTTTCACCTCTCTTACCAATTATAATTGCTTTTTGAGACTCTTTCCTCACGATAATTATTTGTGTGATCTTCATTATATTTTTTAATTTTTGGATGTTAGTTTCTATTTTAACTACATATGGAATTTCTTTGTTAAGAAGATTAAATACTTTTTCTCTTGTTATTTCAGTAACCTTATAATTTGTATCTTTTTTTAAAATTTGAATTTTACGATCTCTTTTTTTATTTGCATATGGTAAAATACACTCAAGAACTTTGTCTAAACCAATATTTTTTTTTATTGATACTGGCAAAGTTTCTTTAAAGTTGAAATCAGAGTTCATACTATCTATTTTTGGTAAAAGATTATTATCTTTTAATAGATCTGTTTTATTAAGAACTAAAAAGTTGACATTATGGGGTTTTAAAAGTTCATTAATCCTTTTTTTATTTGATGTAGACATATTTTTGGTACAGTCAAATACAAATAGATTTAAATCAATTTTCTCAAAATTATTAGAATATTCTCTAGATATTTTCTTATCGTAAAATTTTTTCTTATCTATTACCCCTGGTGTATCAGTAAAGACTATATCACAATCTTTATAACTTAATACGGCCTGAATATTTTCATTAGTCGTTTGTACTTTATTTGAGACAATCGAAATCTTCTGTTTAAGTAATAGATTTATAAGAGAAGATTTTCCTGCATTGGGAAATCCTGTAATTAGCACTCTACACTGTTTTTTATTGGTCACTTATTTCTTTAAGAAGTTTTTTTGCTGCATTTATTTCTGCATTTTGCTTACTGTTTCCTTCAGCAGCTGAGAAAGTACAAGTATCGACCATAACTTTAATCTGAAACTTTGGTTCATGATCTGGACCAGTTTTACTAAGAAGCTTATAAATTGGAAGTTTTTTTTTATGTTTTAGACACCATTCTTGTAATCTTGATTTAGGATCAATTTTTGATAAATTTATGTTTTTTAAATATTTTTTCCATAATTTTAAAATAATAGTCTTTGTATCTTCAAAATTTGAATCTAAATAAATTGCACCAATTAAGGCCTCAAGTGCATTTGCTTTAATACCATCAAGTGACTTTATCCTACTAGAATACTTAAGGTATTTTTCAATCTCTATTTCGCTTGCAATTTTTTTTAAAGTAGACTTACAAACTAAAAAAGACAACTTTTTTGCTAACTCTCCCTCTGAAGAATTTTTATTATTTAAAAATAATTCATTTGCAATTATTAATCCTAGAACCCTATCACCCAGAAACTCCAAGCGTTCATAATTTTTATTATTTGAACCCTCACTATAACTTGAATGAGTAAGAGCTTCCTTTAGATTAGACAAGTTTAGAAAACTATAGTTGATTTCCTTCATTAAATATTTAACGTCTTTCATTTACCGATATCATTAGGTAACAAACTTACGAAGAATCTGTCTTTTCTAAGTGCAGGGTACCAAGTCCAAAATTTTAAGAAACTTCCTATATTCGTGTCAAAAGATAAAAAAACGACCTCAGCTCTTCCCACTAAGTTATCTTTAGGAATAAAACCTATATATCTACTATCCTGGGAATTATCCCTATTGTCTCCCACAACAAAAAAGTTATCATCTGGAACCTCAACCTCAGCAAAGTCATTTGTATTCATATCAATAAATGTTTTTTCAAACTCATAAACATCATAAGTTTTATTATTTGGAAGCTGTTCTTTAACTCTTGTAACATCCAAAAACTTATATTTTTCATTTTTTAGAAGTTTTGTTTTAATTTTTTCTCCATTAATAAAAAGCTGGTTAGATTTCATACTAATCTTATCACCAGGAAGTCCAATCAACCTTTTAATATAATCGGTTCTATTGTCTTCTGGTGTTTTAAATACAACGATATCCCCTCTATTAGGTTGTTTATAAAAAATTCTACCTGGAATTAATGGTAAACTCAAAGGAAGAGAATGCCTTGAAAAACCATATGAATACTTAGAAACAAAAAGATAATCACCCACTTTAAGATTTGGATACATTGAACCAGACGGAATACTAAATGGCTCAAATAAAAAGCTTCTTATTACAAGTGCTGCTAGTATTGCATAAAAGATTTGTGTAATGTTTTTTTTAAATTTGTTTTTCATATTTTAAGTATTACATTAATCATTTATTATAATCATAAAATCTTTTATAGTTTTTTCCAAACCTACAAAAACAGAATGACCAACTATAAAGTGTCCTACATTCAATTCAACAACTTGATCAATTTCCGCTATTTTTTTTACATTTTCAAAATTCAAACCGTGCCCAGCGTGACACTTCAAACCTAAATCATTACATAACTTTGCTGAATCTTTGATTTTACCTAACTCCTTTTTATAATCATTTGTTTTATACAAATTAGCATATTTTCCTGTGTGCAATTCTACTGAGTAGACTCCTAATTTTTTAGCGGCCTTAATTTGATCATAATCAGGGTCTACAAATAAAGAAACCTTTATACCACTTTCAACTAATTCAGGTAAATAATTACTCAAATAATTCATTTGATTTTTTACATCAAGTCCACCTTCAGTTGTTAATTCTTCTCTTCTTTCAGGAACAATACAGCAAGCGGATGGGAGTGTTTGCAAACAAATACTTTTCATTTCTTTTGTTGCAGCCATTTCTAAATTTAAGGGCAGTTTATTATGTTTTCTCAAATCATATACATCTTTGTCTTTAATATGTCTTCTATCTTCTCGTAAGTGAACAGTTATGCTATCAGCTTTCACATCAGCTAAAATATTTGCTACAGAAATTAAATCTGGAAAATTATCTGTTCTCGCATTTCTTAATGTAGCAACATGATCAATATTAACTCCTAATTTAATTTTTTTTTCCATCTAAACGCTTCTCTAATAAAATTTTTGTTATATAATAAGTGGTTAACCAAGTTACGATTGCAACAGGTATACTTCCAAAAAATGTTGGTAAAAATAGTTCTTCAAAATTTTCTATTAAAAAACTTAATTTAAATTCGTAACTATCCATTTCTTTAAAGAAGAATAGAACTCCAATTTTATAATCTACATAAAAGAAAAATGGAAATGTCCAAGGGTTGCCAAAAATAGTTCCGACAGTTGCAGCAACAAAGTTTCCTCTCATAATCCAAGTACCTAAATAACAAGTAATTAAATGTAAACCTAATGCTGGTGTAACAGAGACAGAAGTACCCCAAGCCATTCCAATAGCCACAGATTCAGGAAAGTCTTTAATTCTAAAAATTTTATATTTTTGAAGTTTTAAGAATCTAAAGATTTTTTTCATAAAATTTTATAGATTAGGATTAAAGTCTTGAAACATTCTCAATAAATTCTGAAGTCCTAAGTGAAACTAGAACCTTATTAAAATGCTCAAGGTTTTTTACATCAATTTCTACATCTAGTTTAAAAAAATCATTGTTGCGGTCAGTGATTTTTAAATTTCGGATATTACTCATAGATTTTCCAATTATTGAGGATAATGAACCTAATGACCCAATTTTATTTTTTATAATTACATTCATTTTAGCAACAAAGTTTTTTCTCTTATGTTCAAAGTTTTCCCATCTTACATTAATCATTTTAGATTTACTTATCTTCATACTTTTTATTTCCTCACAATTATCTAAGTGAATCATTAAACCTTTGCCGTGTAAAATAAAAGCTATAACTGAATCACCAGGAATTGGGTTACAACAGTTAGCATAATGCACACTCATCCCTGGTGTTAGACCTTTTAAAAGTACTGAGGTTTTATTTTTTCTTTTCTCTTTAACTTCATTTAAAAGAATAATTTTATCATTTGACTCAACTAGTTTTTTTTCTGGAAATAATGACAAAATTATCTTTGAAGGAATTAATTCACCATTACCCACTTTTAAATATAAATCTTCATTATTTTCTAAGTTAAAATTATTAAGAATAGTTTTTAAGTTCTCGTCAGAAAATCTTATTTTTTGATTTTTAAATTGGTTAATAATTATTTCCTTTCCCAAAATTTTTAACTCTTCATCTTCTCTTACATGTAAATATCTTTTTATACATGCTCTTGCTTTTCCTGTAATTGATAATTCCAACCATTTTGGAGAAATTACATTTTCATTACTTGTTAGTATTTCAACTTGATCACCGTTTTTTAGTTTTGTGTAGAGTGGCTTGATGGAATTGTTAATTTTTACACCCATACAATTTATACCAATATCAGTGTGCACAGAAAATGCAAAGTCAAGTGGCATTGCACCTTTAGGTAAAGAAATAAGATCTCCACTGGGAGTAAATACAAATACTTGATCAGAATACATTTGAAGTTTAGTATGTTCTAAAAATTCTTCAGGTTCTTTTGATTGATCGAGTATGTCTAAGATTTGTCTTAAGCCTTTAAATTGTTTACCATCGTTTTTATTTAAATTTTCTTTATATATCCAATGAGCAGCAACCCCTAGGTCAGCCTGATCATTCATTTTAAAAGTCCTTATCTGTATTTCAATCCTTCTATTAATTGGCCCTATTAAAGTTGTATGCAATGATTGGTATCCATTTGGTTTGGGCGTTGAAATATAATCCTTGAATCTTCCCGGTACATATGAGTATTTTTGGTGCAATAATCCTAGAACGTTATAACATTCATCTTTTTTTTCTAGGAGAATTGTAAAACCCATTATATCTGACAATTGTGAAAAATTAACTGATTTCACTTTCATTTTTTTCCAAATTGAATAAGGTTTTTTTTCGCGACCAAAAATTTGTGCATTAATTTTTTTCTCATTTAAAAGGTCTTGAATTTTTTTAATTGTTTGTTGTAATACGTTCTCATCTTGTTGTCTTAACAAATTAAGTCTTTGCACAATTGAATCTCTGATTTCAGGTTCAATTACACTAAAACTTAAATCATCAAGCTCAGTACGAACTTCTTGCATTCCGAGTCTTTCAGCTAACGGAGCATAAATCTCAAGAGTTTCAAAAGATATCTTTTTTCTTTTCTCTTTGTCTTTAATGTGTGCAATTGTTCTCATATTGTGAAGCCTATCGGCTAATTTTACCAGTAAAACTCTTATATCCTTAGATGTAGCCAATAATAACTTTCTAAAGTTTTCTGCTTGGTTAGATTTTGCGGATCTCCCTTCAAATTTTGATAATTTAGTTACACCGTCTACTAAATATGAAATTTCATTTCCAAAATTAACCTTTATATCTTTTAAATCTCTACTAGTATCTTCAACAACATCGTGTAAAAGAGCTGTAATAATTGTTTTAGAATCAAACTTATAGTCTGCTAAAATTCCCGCCACCTCAAGTGGATGAGAAAAATAGGGTGCTCCAGATGCCCGTTTTTGTTTTCCATGCGCTTTCATAGAATAAACATATGCTTTATTGAGCAACTCTTCCTGAACGAAGGGATCGTATGACTTTACTTTTTCAATTAATTCAACTTGTCTAAGCACAATTTATATTATGATAAAGTGCAAGGTTTTTAAATATTTTTTTTTGGTATTCTTTATTCTACTTTCGAAGGAGTATCCTCTAAATCATTAGTTTCGCTAAGTTGGTTTTCTGAAAAATCTTCAGAAGATGAATCGTCATTCACATCGTCTTTCTTCTTGTCAATTAACTTTTGAATTTCATTTTGCGTTAGATAAATCTTTTTTCTTTTCTTTTCAGAAGCATTTTCTTTTTCAAAGTTATCAAAAGAGACTTGCGATGCATTAACGTTCAAAGGAACAGCTTGATCATCATCTATGTCTGTGTCTTCAACAGGTTGATATTTTTGAGAGTTGGTAACAACACCATCCCATATTTTCATAAGATCTAATTTTTTTTCTGCTATCTCTCTTAAAGCTATTACTGTGTTTTTGTCGTTATCAATTGAAACGTTTGCTTCGTTGCCAGAAGACAAATCTCTTGCCCTTCTACAAGCATATATAACTAGTTGAAATCGGTTGGGGATTGACGTTACGCAATCTTCTGTTGTGACTCTTGCCATAATAAACTTTATGTATTTATATTAAAAATTTTTTGATTTGCAACACTTTTTAATAAAACATTGGCTTTTTTTTTAAGGACTGGATGTTTCCAATTAGGGTCTAAATCACATATTGGCCTAATGACAAACTTTCTTTCATGCATCCTTGGGTGAGGTACAATTAAGCTTTTATTATTTATGGTTTTATTTTTATAACTAATTAAATCCAAGTCAATTACTCTTGGTTCATTTCTAATTTTTCTTGTTCTTTTAAAATAACTTTCTATTAAAAAAAGTTTGTTTAAAACATCTTGGGGATATAGGGTGGTACAAATCTCAACAACACCATTAACATACCATTGTTGATCAGATTTTGGAATTGGCTCAGACTTATAAAATTTTGAGACTTTCCTCACAAAAAAAACTTTTTTTAGAATTTTTAAACATTCAAAACAGTTACTTTCTGGTAAACCAAAGGTTCCTGAGCTAAGGTTTGATCCAATAGCTACAATTATCATATCTTTTTTAATAACCTTTCTTTTTCTCTTTTCCAATCTTGATCCTTTTTGTATTCTCTTTTATCAGATTTCTTTCTTCCTTTTGAAATCCCAAGATCTATTTTTATAAAACCCTTATTGTTAAAATGAAGATTTAATGGAACTATAGTAAAATTATTATTTAGAACAGTTGAAGAAATCTTATTTAACTCTTTTCTTGAAAGAAGAAGTTTCTTAGGTCTGAGATTATCAATGTTTTCAAGTTTTTTATTTAAGTTCTTGAGATCAATATATAAATTTAAAATCCATAATTCTCCTTTTTTAAAAACCGCATAAGAATTATCAAGAACCACCTTCCCTAACCTTATTGATTTTACTTCACTTCCATTAAGAACAATTCCAGCTTCGATTTGAGATTGGATTTCATAGTCATATCTAGCTCTTCTATTTAAAATTTTTCTTTGATTTTGTTTTTCTTTGGACACTAGTTCACTAGATTAAATTTAAATCTTTCAAAGATTTATCAATTATAGTCTCTGTATTCTTTTGAACTACAACCATAGGCTTTCTTAGTATATTATGGCACTTCTTGAGTTTACTTAGAGCATATTTCACTGGGCTTGGACTGGTTTCCAAAAATAATGCTTTATTTAATGGAAACAATTTAAAATTAAGGTCTACTGCTTCTTTAATATTTTGCTTTTTCCATAGCTCATAAATATTAGCACATAATCGGGGCACAACATTCGCTGTAACAGATATACAACCAACACCTCCACTTACTAAAAATGATAAAAATGTTGCATCTTCTCCTGAAAGTTGAATGAAATTTTCACCACATTCTTGTCTTACATCTAATGGATTGCTTAAATCTGCAGTAGCATCTTTTACTCCTACTATGTTTTTAAGTAAAGAGAGTTTCTTTATTGTTTCTGTATTTATATGTACAACGGATCTGCCAGGAATATTATACAAATAATTTGGAATATCCAAGCAAGCCTCTGAAATAGATTTAAAATGCTCATATAAACCAATTTGAGTTGGTTTGTTATAGTAAGGAGTAACTAAAAGTGTTGCATTTGCTCCAGACTTATAAGCATGATTTACAAAATCAATAGATTCTTGAGTAGAATTTGATCCACAACCTGCCATAACTGGAACTCTTCCTTTGCTTCGTTTAATTATAAATTCTGTAACTGCTTTATGTTCATCGTGATTAAGAGTAGGAGATTCACCAGTTGTACCGCAAGACACCAAGCCATGAGATCCTTCTGATATGAGAAAATCAATGTGCGTTCCCAGACAATCATAATCTATCTCTAAATTTTGACTAAAGGGTGTAATCACCGCTGGTATAGATCCGCTAAACATAATTATTATTATTTCTCAATTTTAAAATTTATTTATATTGTTGCCTTATAAACATTTAGAAATATTATTATGGTTTATGATAACAAATTTATCCATAATCAAGTTTTTTTTTTTAATTACATTTTTTTGGTTTATTAATGCTGAAGCAATCTCTCCTCCTGAAGCAGTACCAAAACCTGAAATAAAATATCCTAAATTTAAGGATGTATTTGATCAAATAAAAAAACAAAATTGGGTGATGGCTAAAACATTGGCTGATGATTACGATAATAAACCTTTATCATCATATGTAAAATGGTTAGACATTACTAGGCCAGGCAGTAATCATAGCTTTGATTATCTAACTGATTTTTATGTTGAACATAAACATTGGCCAAAAAAACAAAAAATTTTAGAGAAAATTGAATCGGCAGTTTCAAAAGAAATGAACCCAGAAAAAATTTTAAATTGGTTTAATCAACATCCTCCAACAACATCAAAAGGGGCAATAGATTTTCTAGAATCCAAAATAAAGAATGGAACATTGGAAAATAAATCACAAAGAATTAAAGATATTTGGATCAATGAAAACCTAACATACAAACAACAAGTCTATTTTGCAAAAAAATATAGTAGATATTGGAATCAAGATGATAATTGGAAAAGATTTAATAGACTAATTTATGAGGGTAAAAATACTTCGGCAAGAAGAACCTTAAATAGGATTTCAGGTGACTTAAGAAAATTAGGAGAAGCAAGGTTAGCTTTAAGTAGAAGAAGTTCGAATGTTTCATCACTAATTAAAAAAGTTCCATATGAACTAAAAAATGACTCGGGGTTAATTTATGAAAGAATGAGATGGAGACGAAAAGCTAAACTTGATAGCGCAGCTGACCTGCTTATCAACCCTCCCTTAAAAATTGAAAATGTAAGAAATTGGTGGATAAATTCAAGAATAGTAGTAAGGAGATTAATTAATAAAAAAAAATACACTAAAGCCTATCAAATTCTTAAAAATCATAATCTTCCTTTGAATACACAATCTGGAAGAGAAGCTGAGTGGCTAGCTGGCTGGGTATCAATATTTCATTTAAAAAAGGCCGAACAAAGTTTAAAGCATTTTAAAAAAGTTTGGGAG
>LXNH01000462.1_pt1 | contig 10760 bp, 13 predicted proteins | sample 809111 | NCBI WGS metagenome assembly LXNH01 (sample SAMN04870528, study PRJNA318959) | seawater metagenome | biome: 00002010; material: water; isolation source: marine seawater | place: Greece: Milos, Mediterranean Sea | collected 2013-05-29 | depth 5-7 m
AGAACAGTATCACCAGTTTTCAAGCCAAACAATCGGACTTGCGATTGGGAGACATAGATATCATCTGGCGATGAAAGGTAATTGTAGTCTGAAGATCGTAAAAAACCATAGCCCTCAGGCATCATTTCCAATACACCTTCACTTTCAATGATTCCTTCAAACTCATAATCAGGTTGGCGATATTTATTACGCGTGTCCTTATTATGGTTGTTTTCCTTCTTTTTGTGTTGATTTTTGTTTTGCTCGCCACCCTGCGATTGCTTACCATTTTGATTGGGATTCTTCTTTTCAGTTTTTGGTTTGCTGTTCTGTGGCTTCTTTGATGCTTGCTCTTTAGGCGTTTTTTTAGAAGTATCTTTTGGTTTTGCAACTTCTTGTTTTTCTTTTTTTGTTTCTGGTTGACTAGCAATGTGATCAATGATGCTGTAGGCAAGATCCATTTTCTTTTGACCAGTAATTCCTTTAATTCCTAAACCTTTTGCAATTTCTTGTAATTCAGGAAGTTTTTTTAGTTTTAATTCAGCGATTTCTAACATTATGTCGTGGAAAAATAAATGATGTGGTAAAAAAAATATTGGAATGAAGTTTTTCCAATTGCATCACAAATATACAACTATTTTTTACTTTTACTAAAACTTTACAGGTGATACAGCGAATTCAATCAATCTATTTACTCTTTGTTTTTCTCATGCAATTGGCTGCGTTCTTTTTTCTGCCAGACAGATTGATCTATAATGGTGAAACTGCTTTTGTCCATCAGTCCTATATCTTTCTCATTACCAATCTATTGCTAGTTGTTGCATCGCTTTGGAATATCTTTTTGTACAGAAACAGAAAAAAGCAATTCATAGTGAATCGAGTGCTGTTGCTGATCGCTATGGGTTTGTTGATCAATCAATGTGTTGGGTATTTTAATGCCGAAGTTGCTTCAACCAATCAACTCTTGACCTGTGTTCTGTATATGCTTACTGTTGTGTTTCTTTCTCTAGCCAACAAATCGATCAAACGCGACGAAGACTTGGTGCGATCTGCCGATCGACTGCGTTAAGATCTAGCGCTTTACTTCAATGACCTCCATATTTTTGATGTCACTTTTATCGATCTCAAAGCGTACCATCGTACGAACTTTATGAAACCCATGTTTGCCAATAGCACCAGGATTGATAAACAATAGTTGATTGACTTTATCATACTGTATTTTTAAAATATGCGAATGACCACAGATAAATATTTTGGGCTTGATGGACTTTATTTTTTTTGAAATGCCCTTTGCATATCGACCAGGTCTACCTCCAATATGCGTCATATATATATTTATATCCTCACACTCAAACAGCAATTCTTCTGGAAACCTTAACCGCAGTTCATGATTGTCGATGTTTCCAAACACAGCACGAAGAGGTTTTTGACTCGATATTGTATCTGTCACCTGTGTAGTTCCGATGTCGCCAGCATGCCAAACCTCATCAGATTCTTTTACATACTTCATCATGTGATCATCTACGTGCCCATGCGTGTCGGAAAGTAAAAGTATTTTTTTCATTTACAATGAACTGTGGTGATAGAAACAATATCTTTGTCGAACAAAAATAGCACTCCTTGCGTTATTTCATAGAACTATCTTACGACGGATCACCCTTTGTTGGTTGGCAACGACAGCCAAAGGGCGACAGTGTGCAGTCCTGTCTTGAGGATGCATTGAAGACATTGTTGCAGAAACCAATAAGTGTCGTTGGTGCTGGTCGCACAGATGCTGGGGTTCATGCACGTCAACTTTTTGCACATGTTGATTTGGATGATCAAGTCGATCAAAATTTGAAATTTCGACTGAATAAGCTGCTACCAAAAGAGATTGCTGTAAACTCTATTTTGGCAGTTACTGATGATGCACATGCTCGCTTCGACGCTAAAGGTAGACGTTATTCCTACCACATCACAACTCAAAAAGATCCTTTTTTGAAAAAACGATCCTACTATTTCTCTAAAACATTAGATATAGAATTGATGAATCAGGCAACAACTGACATGTTAGATCACGATGATTTTAAGTGTTTTTCAAAGTCAAGAACAGATGTAAAGACTTATTTATGTGATATTCAGGAGGCATATTGGGAACAAAATGGCAGTGATTTGGTCTTTTTTATTCAAGCCAATCGGTTTTTGCGAAATATGGTCCGCGCCATTGTGGGTACTCTTATCGAAGTTGGTTTGAAAAAAATTAGCATTGATGATTTCAAATCAATTCTCCTAAGCAGAGATCGATCGAAAGCAGGATATTCTGTTCCAGCGCATGGTTTATATCTCGAAAAAGTATATTATCCAAAGCATATATTTGCTGTATGAGTTCAAAAGTAACAGGTTCTATACTCGACGTGTCACTCTTCAAGAGACTCTTGCGATATGTTAAACCCTATCGATTTACTTTTTTATTTGTGCTTATTGCAGCCATTTTACTATCTGTTTTTTCGACCTTAAACCCATACCTCCTAAAAATCACAGTTGATGATTATATCACGCTAAAAGATTATGATGGGATGCTTGTGTTTATTGGGATCATGGCAGCTGTTTTGTTTTTAGAGGTGTTTTTCCAATTTTCATTTATTTATTATGCAAACTGGCTTGGTCAGCGAGTGGTATATGACTTGCGCAAGGACTTGTTTAGGCGAATGATTGGATTTCGAAAAACCTTTTTCGATCGATCAGCAGTTGGACGATTGGTCACAAGGGCAGTCAACGATATAGAAACAATCGCCAGTATTTTTAGTCAGGGGTTGTTTATGATTATCGCTGATGTACTCAAAATGCTTGTTGTGATTGTTGTTATGCTCAGTGTGAGTTGGCAATTGTCACTCATTGTTTTTGCAGTTCTTCCAGTGATTTTAATTGCAACACGGAAGTTTCAAAAAGCGATGAAATTTGCTTTTGATGAAGTGCGAACACAAGTCGCCAACCTCAACACCTTTGTTCAGGAAAGAATATCTGGAATGCAAATTGTGCAGCTATTTGTTCGAGAGCAAAAAGAGTATGCATCTTTTCAACAGATCAACGAAAAGCACAAAAAGGCTTGGCTAAAAACAGTTTGGTACAACTCTATTTTCTTTCCTATCGCAGAACTTTCCACATCCATAACCATTGGATTGGTGGTTTGGTATGGTGGTTTGCGTGTGATTGCCGAAGAAAATGGCATCACTCTTGGGGCGATTTTTTTATTCATCCAACTGACCCAAATGCTCTTTCGTCCACTGCGTCAAATCGCTGATAAATTCAATACCCTGCAAATGGGTATGGTTGCTGTGCAGCGTGTATTTGCAGTGATGGATACAGATAGTCATATCGCTGATGAGGGTGATTTGAATGCAGAACAACTCAAAGGTGAAATATCATTTCAGAATGTTGTGTTTTCATACAAGGAAAACGAACCAGTCATCAATGATATATCGTTTGATGTTCACGCTGGCGAGACCATTGCGATAGTGGGTGCTACTGGTGCTGGAAAATCTACCATCATCAACTTACTCAGTCGATTCTACGATATCAACCAAGGGGTCATTAGTGTTGATGGAAATAACATAAAATCATATAAATTATCCTCGTTGAGGAATGCCATCGCTGTTGTTCTGCAGGATGTGTTTTTGTTCGCAGATACAATTTATAACAACATCACTTTATGGGATTCAGAAATAAGCGAGGAAGATGTAATGTTAGCAGCCAAACACATTGGTATTGATCGATTTATTTCAAAGCTGCCAGGAAAACTCCAATACGATGTGAAAGAACGAGGAGCAATGCTTTCTGGTGGTCAACGCCAACTGATTGCATTTTTAAGGGCTTATGTTAGCAATCCATCTATTTTGGTTTTAGATGAAGCCACCTCATCTGTAGATGGTGAAACAGAGGAATTGATTCAGATTGCGACAGACCGTTTGACTAAGGACAAAACAGCAATTATCATTGCTCATCGTTTGGCAACGATTCAAAAAGCAGATCGAATTATTGTGATGGATCAAGGAAAGATTGTAGAAATGGGTACGCACGAAAAGCTGTTAAAAATCGATGGTGGTTTTTATCAAAATCTACAAAATGCACAGCTGAGTAAGGGTCAGGAAGTTGTGAATTAATCAGCTCAAATCTTCTTCAATAATTTCGATCAAGTGATCATTGCTTGAGAAAGAGATAAACTCACCATTTTTGATGTATGATATTTTTCCAGTCTCTTCTGAAACAACAAGTACTGAGGCATCTGTTTTTTCTGAAACACCCACTGCTGCTCTGTGTCTAAGTCCATAACGCACAGGAATATCAGACTGCTCACTGATTGGTAAGGCCACACGAGTGGCCACAATACGATTACCATCAATGACGATGGCCCCATCGTGCAAGGGTCCACCCTTAAAAAAGATACTTTCAATGACAGGTGTTGAAATATCCATATTTACTTTATCGCCAGACTCTTTAAAAATGTCCAAGCTAGTGTTGCGTTCAAACACAATCAATGCGCCTACATTTTGAGCACTGAGCTCTGCACAGGCATTCACAACAATTTTAGCCTCTGATTTACTACGGTATTCATTGTTTGTTAAGATATTCCAATAGCGTCTAAAATTCTTGGGATTCGCTAGGTTGGTTGATCCAACTGTGAGAAGAAGCTTTCGAATTTCTTGTTGAAAAACAACAATGAGTGCAAACACACCAACACTGATAAATCCACCTAAAATATTACTCAAAACATTCATCTGTAGTATGTCAGTCAGCTTCCAGATCAAATACACAATTACAATTCCTGTAAAAATATTGATCGCAGCAGTGCCTTTCACAAGCCTGTAGATGTAATATAGAAGTATCGCAACAAGTACAATATCGAAGATGTCAATGATGCGTAGCTGCAGAAAATCGAGTGGATTCAAACCAAATTTTTTATAAAATTAAGTAAAATTCATCAAGACGAGGAAGTTTGTGATGACTGTTGATTCATAAAATTCACAATTTTGAAAACTTGAACAGCTTCCTTTACATCATGCACACGTAAGATAGACGCCCCTTGCAAAACAGCAATTGTATGAACCACGGTTGTGCCGTTGAGTGCATTTTCGGCATCAACATCTATTGGCTTTTGGATCATTGATTTCCGAGAAGCACCAACTAAAATCGGATGACCTAATGATTGAAATTTGTCAAGATGATGTAAAAGCTGATAATTGTGAGATAGTGTTTTTCCAAATCCAAAACCAGGATCAAGAATGATCTGTTGAATACCTTTTTTAATAGCACGATCACGAAAGGTTTCCATTGTACGAAACACATCATCCACCACATTCTTGTAAGTAGGTTTTTTTTGCATGGTTTTAGGCGTTCCTTGTATATGCATTGCGATATAGGGAACACCCAAAGACGCGACAACAGCAAGCATACGATCGTCAAAAGTTCCTGCAGAAATATCATTGACAATCGAAGCACCAGATGCAACAGCCTTCTCAGCCACTACACTAGAGGTCGTGTCTATCGAAATGATGGCCTTTGGAACATGCTGTTTGATGGCATTTATGGCAGGGATCACTCGATTGATTTCTTCCATTTCATCCACATCATCTGCCCCCGGTTTGGTACTAGCACCTCCAATATCTATGAAAGTCGCACCATCTTCCAACATTTGTTTGGCGTGAGTTACAATGACATTTAAATCCTTGTATTTCCCACCGTCATAGAAAGAGTCTGGCGTTACATTGAGTACGCCCATCACATGACCTTCAGACAGGTCTATTGTTGTTGAATTGCAGTTGATAACCATTCAAAATTGGATTGGGAAAGAATAGATTTTTAAAAAAATTTGACCGAAATTTACACAAAAGTTTTTCATCTTGGCTACAACAGATCAACAGTATGACGATGCAGTGCAAAAGTGTAGGGATTTATTCCTCAAAAAAATGCACGATTATGGTTGTGCATGGCGAATCTTGCGAGTATCGTCGTTGACAGATCAAATTTTTATCAAGGCTCAGCGCATACGAACTTTACAACAGAAAGTAACACAACGTGTTGACGAAGGGCAATTTTCAGAGTTTATTGGAATTTTGAACTACTGTGTCATGGCTTTGATCCAAATTGATAAGGGAATTGCCGATCAGCCCGATATGTCGGAAGATGAGGTGTTGTCTCTTTACAATGCACAAATCGACTTGGCAAAGTCTTTAATGCAAAACAAAAATCACGACTATGGAGAGGCCTGGCGTGATATGCGTGTGAGTTCATTGACTGATTTGATTCTACAAAAATTATTGCGCGTCAAACAAATTGAAAACAATGATGGCCAAACACTAGTGAGTGAAGGTCTTGAGGGCAATTATCAGGACATGATCAACTATGCAGTTTTTGCGATTATTCACTTAGAGAATTCATGAATTTTTTAAATAGAATCATCTCCATCTTTATCACCCTTTGGGGCGTGGCTACAGTGGTATTCTTTTTATTTAGTGTGCTTCCTGGCGATCCTGCGAGAATGATGTTGGGTCAAAACGAAAATCAAGAGGAACTGCAATTGATTCAACAAAAATATGGTTTTGATCAGCCAATTTTTATACAATATATCAATTACTTAAATGACTTGAGTCCAATCTCAACTCACCCACAACAGCACGATTTTAATGGCCTATCTACCCAACAATACTCCTATATAAGACTACTCAATGTAGGGGAGAGGTCTGTTGTTTTAAAATGGCCCTACCTCAGAGAATCTTATCACAGAAGTGGTATAAAAGTAAGTCAGGTGATTGGAAACACCCTTCCAAATACTGCCATACTTGCGATAGCTGCACTCTTGATTGCTATTTCCTTCGGCTTATTGTTTGGGATTTTATCAGCAATGTATGCCAACAGCACTTTCGATCGAGTGATTCAATTGGTGAGTACATTGGGGATGAGTTTGCCTTCTTTTTTTAGTGCAATTCTTGTTGCTTGGATTTTTGGGTTTTTATTACATCAATACACTTCATTAGACATGACAGGGAGTTTGTATGCGCTTGATGATATGGGAGAGTCGTATCGTATTGTTTGGAAAAACCTAATACTCCCAGCTTTTGTATTGGGGATTCGACCACTGGCAGTTGTTTCCCAACTGATGCGAAATGCACTATTGGATGAATGGAATCGTGGCTATGTCAAAACAGCTCGCGCCAAGGGATTGTCGACAGCAACCATTATCTGGAAGCATATGTTGAAAAATGCACTCAACCCAGTTATCACTGCTCTTTCGGGTTGGTTTGCAAGTATGTTGGCAGGGGCAGTGTTTGTAGAATATATTTTTGGATGGAACGGAATAGGAAAAGAAATTGTAAACGCACTCAATTTTCTTGATATACCAGTGCTCATGGGGTCAGTACTAACTGTTTCGTTTCTCTTTATCATCATCAACCAAGTTGTAGATTTGCTCTACGCTTACCTAGATCCCAAAGTACAATTAAACAAATAATAATCATGAGAAAACAAATTGTTGCAGGAAATTGGAAAATGAACAAAACTGAGTCAGAATCAATTCGGCTCATCGATGAAATCAAAGCCCAGAAGTTGAATGAAAATGTGAATGTTTTTATCGCTCCTACTTTTGTAAATCTAGCGTCTGCTGTAAAGTCCACCAAAGACAGTGGAATTCAAGTTGCAGCGCAAAACATGCATCAATCGAGCAGTGGCGCCTATACAGGTGAAATTTCTGCTGGGATGCTTCTAGACATTGGCGTGAACCATGTGATTTTGGGTCATTCAGAACGTCGTGCCTACTTTGGTGAAACAGATCAACTTTTGAATGAAAAGGTACAAGCTGCCTTAGATGCTGGTTTGCAAATCATCTTCTGCTTTGGCGAAGAACTTGATGATCGCAAATCGGGAGCGCACTTCGATATTGTCAAACAACAATTGTCAACTGCCTTGTTTGACTTAGACAAGTCGCAATGGAGCCAGATTGTTTTGGCATATGAGCCTGTATGGGCAATCGGAACAGGTGAAACAGCGAGTCCAGCGCAAGCACAAGAAATGCATGCTTTTATACGTACATTAATTGAGGATCATTATGATAGTGCATGTGCTGATGGGGTTTCCATTCTTTATGGGGGGAGCGTAAAACCAGCGAATGCAGCTGAAATTTTTGCACAATCCGATGTAGATGGGGGTCTGATTGGAGGGGCTTCTCTGCAAGCAGCAGACTTTGCAGCCATTGTCAATGGATTTGAATGATACTTATATAGGGATTGATTTTGATGTTTCCCCTCCTGCGGGTAGGGACATTCTACTTGCCCTATTGTCGAGTCACCAATTTGAAAGTTTTTTGGAGACAGATACTGGTTTAAAGGCCTATGTCAGACAAAACAATTGGAAGTCAATAAACCTTGAACAACTGACAAACAATATGCCCTCTAACTTTGTTGTTTCACATCGGATTGCAGAAATTCCATATGAAAACTGGAATCAAAAATGGGAGTCTTCTTTCAATCCCATTGTTGTTGGAGATTATACTGTTCGCGCACCCTTTCATCCACCAAAAACAACAGCCAATGAACTGGTTATTGAGCCCAAAATGTCGTTTGGCACAGGTCATCATCAGACCACCAAGTTAATGATGAACACTGCTTTGGAAATAGATTTTGAAAATAAGCGTGTTTTGGACATGGGATGTGGGACTGGAATATTGGGAATTTTGGCATCTCATCTGGGAGCAAAAGGCATTATGGCAGTTGATATCGAACCTTGGTGTATAGAGAATACAGTTGAAAACGCAAAGCGCAATGGATGTGATCATCTTTTGGAAGCATGCCTAGGGGATATTGATGTCGTTGCTGGTACTTATGATTTGATCTTTGCCAACATCAATCGAAATACATTATTGCGACACATTCCAAAATATGCGCAACAACTTCAGCATGAAGGGATATTGTTATTGAGTGGATTTTATGTCAAAGATTTGGAAGTGATAACGCAGAAATGTGAGCAAAACGGCTTGTTTTTAGATGCACAAACATCACTTGATGATTGGGTTTGCGTAAAATACGTATATTCAAACTTGTGAAGATTCGATTTGACCAACATAAAGAACAAGAAAGCCCAGAGCACGATGTGCTTGTGGCGACAGATCGTGAGCATGAAATCATATTGTATAACGATGATGTCAACACCTTTGATCATGTCATTCAAACCTTGATTTCTGTATGCAAACACACTGCCCAACAAGCAGAACAATGCGCCATGATTGTACATTACAACGGAAAATGCACAGTTAAGTCTGGAAGTTATAAAGAACTCGAACCAAAATGTCTGCGTTTACTCGATGCAGGATTGAGTGCTGAGATCGTTTAAAAAACTTCGTTTAAACCATTTTTTTTAGATTAATTATCTTTGAAAAAAAAGATTGCACAATGAAGACAGATAAAATTATCCTGGCCTTACTATTTGGCGCCAGCACAATGTATGCCCAAACAGATCATTTGAAAACGAGTATTCACCAATTTGTCGCAACTGATATTGATGGTAACCCATTCAATTTCAACAACTTAAAAGGCAAAAAGGTTTTGGTCGTGAACACAGCATCAAAATGTGGATTGACTGCCCAGTATAAAAAGCTACAGGGATTGTATGAGAAGTATAAAAATGAAAACTTTGTGATAGTTGCCTTTCCATCCAATAATTTTTTATGGCAAGAGCCAGGCACAAACAAGGATATCAAAGTTTTTTGTAAAAAGAATTATGGCGTCAGTTTTCCTGTGATGGAAAAGACGACTGTAAAAGGAAATTCAAAACATCCAGTGTATGATTTTCTGACTGATGCCAATAAAAATGGCGTAAAAAGTTCAAAGGTTACGTGGAATTTTCAAAAATATTTGATTGATGAGGAGGGGAAATTGGTCGATGTCATGTCGCCTCGTACCCAGCCCGATGACCCTAGAATCATAAACTGGATTAAAAGCTAATGACCAACCATCTCGATATATTGGCATTTGGAGCACATCCTGATGATGTTGAGCTCAGTTGCGCAGGAACCATTGCCAAGGAAATAGCGTCGGGAAAAAAAATTGGGATTGTTGATTTGACTCGTGGCGAACTCGGTACCCGAGGAAGTGCAGAGATTCGTGATCAAGAAGCAAAGAAAGCTGCTTCATTATTGGGGGTGGTTTGTAGAGAAAACTTAGGCTTTCGTGATGGGTTTTTTATAAATGACGAAGATCACCAAATCGCAGTCATTGAGATGATTCGAAAGTATAAGCCAAAGACAGTGTTGTGCAATGCACAAACAGATCGACATATTGATCATGGTCGTGCTGCTGCTCTTGTTCACGATGCTTGTTTTTTGAGTGGTTTGCAAAAAATAGAATCCACAGTTGAGGGCAAACCCCAAGAAGCCTGGCGCCCAAGTCAAGTATATCACTATAAGCAATGGAACAATGATCCTTGCGATTTTGTTGTAGATATCAGTGATTTTATGGAAAAAAAGATGGAAGTCATTCTTGCCTATTCGTCACAGTTTTATGACAAAAAATCTAACGAGCCAGAAACCCCAATCAGCAGTCAGCAATTTTTGAGTAGCATTGAAAGCAGGGCTGCGGATTTGGGCAGAATCATTGGGGTCTCATACGCCGAGGGATTCACGACCAATCGACAGTTGGCAGTCTCTCAAATTTCTGATTTGATCTAACAAAAAAATGTTTTGAGACAAAAAGCAAAAACTCGTACATTTGCGTGCGAAAATGGTAGTTGTAGCTCAGTTGGTTAGAGCGCTAGATTGT
>LXNH01000463.1_pt1 | contig 10740 bp, 8 predicted proteins | sample 809111 | NCBI WGS metagenome assembly LXNH01 (sample SAMN04870528, study PRJNA318959) | seawater metagenome | biome: 00002010; material: water; isolation source: marine seawater | place: Greece: Milos, Mediterranean Sea | collected 2013-05-29 | depth 5-7 m
TCAGCTCCTGCTGCGCCGGTTCGGGCTTTTCCTCGAAGCGGCGCAGTACTGCGCCGATGCGGGCCTTGAGTTCTCGCGGGCTGAAGGGTTTGGCCAGGTAGTCATCCGCGCCCAGTTCGAGCCCCAGCACCCGGTCGGTTTCGCCGCCATGGGCGGTGAACATGATGACGGGACGGCGCGAATGGCGGCGCAGGTGGCGCAGCAGGTCGAGGCCGTTGCCGTCGGGCAGCATCAGGTCGAGCAGGATCAGGTCGAAGCAACCCTGCATTGCCAACGGCAGACCCTGCGCGCTGTCGTGCGCCAGCGTCAACACAATGCGGCCGGGTTCGAGATACTCGCGCAGCATCTGTGCCAGATCGACGTCATCATCGATCAGCAGGATACGGCGCGTGGGCAAGGAGGGGGGAATCGACATGCGCTTGGGTGCTGTTGCCCCGGCAGCATAGCGGCTCGCCGGCGGCTGGAGTGTCAAGAAGTGCGAAGAAAGTAAAAGTTGCGGAAAGCGTGTTGCAGTCCTCGGAAGGCCTCAATTCTAATATGAGAATAGTTTTCATTAAAAATTGAAGCGGAAGCGGTTGTGCGTGGGGCGCGGTCGCTTCCGGGACGGGAGAGTCTGAACATGAGCAACAACGATCTGGCCGCGCGCCGCGCCTTCGGGCCGCAGACCCGCCTGGCTGTCGCCCTGTGCGCCGCCGGCTTAGGCATGAGCCCGGCGGCCTGGGCGCAGGCGGCCGCGCCGGCCGATGCCAGGACGCTCGATACCGTGGTGGTGACGGCCAGCGGCTACGAGCAGCAGATCCAGGACGCGCCGGCCTCGATCAGCGTGATTACGCGCCAGGATCTCGAAAAGAAGTTCTACCGCGATGTCACCGACGCCCTGGTCGAAGTGCCGGGCGTGGTCGTCACCGGCGGTGGCGACCGCCAGGACATCAGCCTGCGCGGCATGGGGCCGAAGTACACGCTGATCCTGATCGATGGCAAGCGCCAGAATTCGCGCGAAACCCGCACCAACTCCGATTCCGGCGGCGTGGAAGGCGGCTGGACGCCGCCGATCTCGGCGATCGAGCGCATCGAGGTGGTGCGCGGGCCGATGTCGTCGTTGTATGGTTCCGACGCCATGGGCGGGGTGATCAACATCATCACCCGCAAGGTGCCCAACGAGTGGGGCGGCGAAATCCGCATGGACACTACCATCCAGGAAAGCAGCAAGTCCGGTGACATCTACCAGGGCAACTTCTACCTGGCAGGTCCGATCAAGAACGACCTGCTGGGTCTGCAGATATACGGCCAGGCGACCCAGCGCGACGAAGACGACATCATCGACGGCTACCGCAAGCGCAACGCCACCAACATCACTGCCAAGCTGGCGCTCACGCCCAACCGCGATCACGACATCGTGCTGGAAGCCACCTCCAGCCGCCAGAAGTACGAGAACACGCTGGGCAAGACCGTGGCGCCGCTGGCTCCTGGCGTGGCGTGCCCGCGCACCGGCTGCCCGGCCTCGTCGGAAACCGACTACCGCAGCAACAAGTGGGCCTTGTCCCATACGGGCCGCTGGGGCTGGGCGGTGTCCGATAGCTACGTGCAGCAGGAAGAGTTCGACAATCGCTCGCGCCAGATGAAGATCAAGAACCTGGACCTGCAGACCAGTTGGACGCTGCCGCTGGGGGCACACATGCTGACGCTGGGCGGCACCTACCTGACGCAGCGCCTGACTGACCAGACCGGCAACCAACTGGCCGGCGGGCCCAGCAAGGTGGATCGCTACCAGTGGGCGCTGTTCGCCGAGGACGAATGGCGCTTGGCCGAGAGCTTCGCCCTGACCGGCGGCCTGCGCATGGACCAGGACGAGAACTTCGGCAGCCATTTCAGCCCCCGCCTGTATGGTGTGTGGCACGTGGCCGAGCGCTGGACCCTGAAGGGGGGCGTGTCCACCGGGTTCCGCGCCCCCGACCTGCGCCAGACCGTCGCGGGCTGGGGCCAGGTCAGCCGGGGGGGCAACATGTATGGCAACCCCGACCTGACGCCCGAGAAGTCGGTAACCCAGGAACTCGGCCTGCTGTATGACGACGGCGAAGGCTTCAATGCCGGCTTGACCCTATTCAATAACAACTTCAAGGACAAGATCACCCGCGTTGCGTGCCCGCTGTCGCAGTGCACCGACGGCCCCAACCAGTTCGGCGCCAACCCCACCACCTACATGAACGTGGACAAGGCGGTGTCGCGCGGCGTCGAGGCCAACCTGAAGCTGCCACTGGGCCGTGACTGGTCGCTGACCAGCAGCTACACCTTCACCAAGTCGGAACAGAAGTCCGGCCAGTACCAGGGCCAGCCGTTGAACCAGCTGCCCAAGCACCTGTTCACCACCACGGTCAACTGGCAGGCCTCCGATGCACTCGAAGCCTGGGCCCGCGTCAACTACCGTGGCAAGGAAAGCCAGCCGATCACCGGCCCATCCTCGACGTCGCTGGTAGCGCCGTCGTACACCTTCGTCGACCTGGGCGGCTCCTACGCCGTCAACAAGAAGGTGTCGGTGTACGCCGGCATCTACAACCTGTTCGACAAGCGGGTCGGCTACGACGACTACGGCTACGTCGAAGACGGACGCCGCTATTGGCTGGGCGTGGGCGTGAAGTTCTGAACCCGCGTGCAACACCGGGGATGCGCCGCCGTCAGGCGGCGTTCCCGCAACCTGGAGAGACAAGCATGACGATGAAGCAAACCTTGACGGGCCGTGCCGGCCGTTGGCTGGCTTATACCGCCACCGCCCTGGTTCTGAGCGCCGCCAGCTCGCTGAGCGTGGCCCAGACCGTGCCCGTCAAGCACGCGCGCGGCGAGACCGCCGTGCCGCAGAATCCGGCCAAGACCGTGGTGCTGGACCTGGCCGTCCTCGACACGCTGCACGCGCTGGGTGTCGATGTGACCGGCGTGCCCAGCGCCGCCAAGCTGCCGCCGCAGCTTGCCCAGTACGCCGACAAGCGCTACCTCAAGGTCGGCAGCATGTTCGAGCCCAACTACGAGGTGATCCATGCGGCCCAGCCGCAGGTCATCTTCGTGGCCGGCCGCTCGGCGCCCAAGTACGAAGAGCTGGCCAAGCTGGCACCTACGGTCGACCTGACGGTCGATGCCAAGGATCTGGTCGGCAGCGTCACCCGCAACACGGAAACGCTGGCCGCCCTCTACGGCAAGCAGGCCCAGGCCAAGCAAAAGCTGGACGCGCTGCGCGCCTCGATCGCGGCGTTGCACGGTCAGGCCGGCAAGGCCGGCACCGCGCTGATCGTGCTGACCACCGGCGGCAAGATGAGCGCCTACGGCCCCGGCTCGCGCTTCGGCGTGATCCACGACGCCTTCGGCTTCGCGCCGGCGGCCAAGGATCTGAACGTGTCGAACCATGGCCAGGCGATCTCGTTCGAGTTCATCGCCCAGACCGATCCGGACTGGCTGTTCGTGATCGACCGCGATGCCGCCATCGGCCGCGAGGGCTCCTCGGCCCAGCGCATGCTGGACAACGACCTGATCCGCCCGACCAAGGCCTGGAAGCAGCAGCGCGTGGTCTACCTGAACGGCTACAACTGGTACCTGCTGGGCAGTGCCGGCCTGACCGCCATGCAGCAGAACGTGGACGATATCGCGCGCGCGCTGGCCGCGGCCAAGTGAGCGCAAGGTTGACATGAAGGCGTTGGAGTCGGGCTGGTGAGGGCACGCGCGGCAATCACGGGTTGGGCAGGGCTGGCGGTGCTGCTGTTGTTGCTGCTGCTGTTGTGCGCGGCCAGCATCGGCCTGGGCGCGGGGTCGTTTTCGTTCGCCGCGCTGGCCGGCGGGCCGGACGCCGAACGCGCCTGGCGCCTGCTGCTGGTCAGCCGCGTGCCGCGCACGCTGGCGCTGCTGTTGGCCGGCATGGCGCTGGCGGTGGCCGGGCTGATCATGCAGATGCTGGTGCGCAACCGCTATGTCGAGCCGACCACGGCCGGCACCATCGAGTCGGCCACGCTCGGCATTCTGGTGGTGACGCTGCTGGCGCCCGATACACCGGTGATCGGCAAGATGCTGACCGCCACCGGCTTCGCGCTGGCCGGCACGCTGCTGTTCCTGGCGCTGTTGCGTCGCCTGCCGCTACGCACGCCATTCATCGTGCCGCTGATCGGCCTGATCCTGGGCGGCGTGATCCATGCCGTCACCACCTTCGTCGCCTACCGCTACGACCTGCTGCAATCGCTGCACGCGTGGACCACCGGCGACTTTTCCGGCGTGCTGCGCGGCCGCTATGAGCTGTTGTGGATCGGCTTCGGCCTGGCGGCGGCCGCTTATTTCGCGGCCGACCGCTACACCGTGGCCGGCATGGGCCGCGAGTTCGCGGCCAATCTCGGTTTGAATCACGCGCGCCTGACACTTGCGGGCCTGCTGATCGTCTCGGCGATTTCGGCTGTGGTGGTGGTCACGGCCGGTGGCATCCCGTTCCTGGGCCTGATCGTGCCCAATGCCGTCAGCCTGATGCTGGGGGACAACATGCGCCGCGCGATCCCCTGGGTGGCCGTGCTGGGCGGCGTGTTCGTACTGGTTTGCGACATCATCGGCCGGCTGGTGATTCACCCCTACGAAGTGCCGCTGGGCACGGTGGTGGGCGTGGTCGGCAGCCTCCTGTTCCTGTGCCTGCTGCGCAGCCGGGGAGCGCGCCGTGGCTGAGTCCCTCGTGCGTGCCGGTCGCCTGCACACGCCCCAGGCGCGTCGCCTGGCGCTGCTGGCCGTGGCGGCGCTGTTGTGCGTGGCCGGCTTCATGGCGCTGGGCGCCAATGGCCAATGGGCTTTCGTGTTGCCGTTTCGTGGCGGCAAGCTGGCCGCGATGCTGCTGGTGGCATACGCGGTGGCGCTGTCGTCGGTGCTGTTCCAAACCGTTACGCACAATCGTATCCTGACGCCCTCCGTGATGGGGTTCGATGCGCTATACCTGCTGATCCAGTCGGTGGTGGTGTTCGGCTTTGGCCAATCGGCGGGTGTGGTGAACCACCCGGTGGTTGCGTTCGCGCTGGAGGTGCTCGCCATGACGGCGTTCGCCTGCCTGCTGTTCCGCTGGCTGTTCACCGATGCCGTGCGCAGCCTGCACCTGATGATGCTGGTGGGGATTGTTTTCGGCCTGCTGTTTCGTAGCCTGTCCAGTTTCGTGGTGCGCCTGATCGACCCGAATGAGTTCCTGGTCCTGCAGGACCGTCTGTTCGCCAATTTCAATTCGGTGCGCACCGACCTGCTGCCGATCGCCGTGGCGGCGGTGGCCGCGGCCACGCTGCTGGTGTGGCGCATGCGACGCTGCTACGACGTGCTGGCGCTGGGCCGCGAGATCGCGCTGAACCTTGGGGTGAACTACCGCCGCACCTTATTGCTGACGCTGGCCGCCATTGCCGTGCTGGTGTCGGTATCCACCGCGCTGGTCGGACCGGTGACCTTTTTCGGCCTGCTGGTCAGCAATCTTGCCTACCAGTTGATGGGCGCCGACCGGCATCGCCATACCGTGCCGGCCGCGGTACTGCTCGCGGTGATCTTCCTGGTAGGCGGGCAGACCCTGCTGGAGCGGGTGCTGCAACTGGGCACCACGGTCAGCGTGGTCATCGAATTCGTGGGCGGAGCGATGTTCCTGGCCCTGATCATGCGCAGGGGACGCCAATGATCGATATCCAGCAAGTGAGCAAGCAATACGGCGACAGTCTGGTCGTCGAGCAAGTGACGCTGGCGTTGCCGGCGGGCGGCGTGACCGCCATCATCGGCCCCAACGGCGCCGGCAAGTCGACCCTGTTGTCGATGGTCAGCCGCCTGCTGCCTCCTTCGGCGGGCCACATCCAGGTCGATGGCCTGGATGTGGCCCGCTGTGACAGCCGTGAACTGGCGCGGCGCCTGGCTATCCTGCGGCAGGACAACCACCTGCCGCTGCGGCTTACCGTGCGCGACCTGGTGGCGTTCGGGCGGTTTCCACACAGCGACGGGCGCTTGACGCTGGCGGACAAGGCGCATATCGACCGCGCCATTGCCTACCTGGACCTGACTTCCCTGGCCGACCGCTATCTGGATGAAATGTCCGGTGGCCAGCGCCAGCGCGCGTTCGTCGCCATGGTGCTGTGCCAGGACACGCGCTATGTATTGCTGGACGAACCGCTCAACAGCCTCGACATGAAGCATGCCGTGGCCATGATGGGCACGCTGCGGCGCGCCGCCGACGAATTGGGCAAGACGGTGGTGCTGGTGTTGCACGACATCAACTTCGCTTCCTGCTATGCCGATCGCATCGTGGCGATGAAGGCGGGCAGGGTGGCGCATTGCGGCACGCCAGCGACGCTGATCCGCCCTGAGGTGTTGGGACCCTTGTACGAATTGCCGATTGATGTGCATGAAATCAACGGCAGACGCATCTGCGTGTACTACCGTTGATGCGCGCGAGCCGCCGCCAGGGCGGCGTTGGACGTCCACCCGCAGGGTGGGCCAGGGCGGTTCCGCCTCGCGCGACTTGCACAGACAGGCTTAAAAACATCTGAATTGGACGGGCGTCTCATTTATCGTGGCCGTCAGGCAACGTAACGAGAAAAGCATTGCGACTGATTCTCGTTGTCAAGAAAATGGCGACTCCTTCCATTTCAAACGACTTCGAAAGATCTGTCGGCCATGCACGTCCTCCGCCCCCTTTCCGCCGCCTTGCTCATCCTCGGTCCGCTCACGCCCGTGGCCGTCCACGGTCAGAGCGCCGCGCCCACCGCCACCTTGCCCGCCATCAGCGTGGTCGGCGGCGATGACCCGGCGCAAAGCTATAACCCGCCCGCGTCCACCAGCGCCACCAAGATCGACGCGCCGCTGCGTGACATCCCGCAAACCGTGAATGTGGTGCCGGCGCAGGTGCTGCGCGACCAGCATGCCCTGTCGGTGCAGGACGCGCTCAAGAACGTGCCCGGCGTCAGCTTTTCCACCGGCGATGGCCAGCGCGACCAGGTGTCGATTCGCGGCTTCACGGCTATCGCCGACCAGTTCGTCGATGGCTTCCGCGACGATGCGCTGTACTTCCGCGACCTGTCCAACGTCGAGCGCATCGATGTCATCAAGGGCCCGGCGGCGGTGCTGTATGGCCGCGGCTCGTCGGGCGGCCTGATCAACCGCGTCACCAAGAAGCCGGGCGAGGACATTTCGCAGATCGGCCTGAGCTACGGTTCGTGGAACGATCGGCGGCTCGACCTGGATGTCGGCCGCGCCAATGAAAGCGGCAGCATGGCCTGGCGCCTGACCGGCGCCGTCGAAAAGGGCGACAGCTATCGCGACAAGCAGTTCATCGACCGCAAGGCGTTCGCGCCGTCGGCCCAGTTCAAGCTGGGCGACAACACCACCTTCCTGCTGCAGACCGAATTCCTGGAAGACCGCCGCCTGACCGATTTCGGCATTCCGGCCTACCACGGCCGTCCGGTCGATGTGGACCCGTCCACCTACTACGGCGCCGAGAACGCGCGTGACACCGACTACACCCAGACCCGGGTACAGTCCTACGCCGGCACGTTGACGCATCGCTTCAACGACAACTGGTCGCTGCGCAATGCCACCCGCTACTATCACTACACCCTCAACCGCAACAACACTCTGCCGGGTTCGGTCAACGAAGCCGCGCAGACCGTGTCGCTGACGCATGGCAATGTGCTGCGCGACGAACACGGCTGGACCAACCAGACCGAGCTGATGCAGCGCGCGCAGTGGGGCGCGGTGCGCCATGACATCCTGTATGGCGTCGAAGTGGGGCAGCAGAACAAGGACCTGGTGAACCGGTCGGCCGCGAACGTCGCGGTGGTCAATCTGTTCGATCCGCAATTGCCGACGCTGCAGCGCCAGATCACGGCGGCGCCGGGTTCCGACAACCTGGGCCGTTTCAATACGCTCGGCCTGTATGTGCAGGACCTGGTGTCGCTGGGCGAGCACTGGAAGGTGCTGGGCGGGGTGCGCCACGATCGTTTCGAACAGCGGACCGAGGACCGGCGCACCGGGCGGAACCTGTCGCGCACCGATTCCAACTTCAGCCCGCGCCTGGGCCTGGTGTTCCAGCCCGACAGCGTGCAGTCGTACTACGTGTCGTGGAGCCGTTCTTACCAGCCTTCGGGGGAAGCGTTCTCGGTGGCCGCCAACAACGTCGATCTGGCGCCGGAAAAGACCACCAACTACGAAGTCGGCGCCAAGTACGATTTCCTCGATGGCAAACTCTCGACCACGGTGTCGGTGTTCCGCCTGGAGCGCACCGATATCAAGGTCAACAACCCGGTCACCAACACCCTGGTGCCGGTGGGCACTCAGCGCACCGATGGCGCCGAGTGGACCTTGTCGGGCGACCTGTCCAACGGCTGGCGCGCGATGTTGGGATATGCGTACCTGGACGCGCGCGTGACCCAGTCGGTGGCCCGCGATGCCGGCCAGGATGTGCAGGGCAAGCGCGCCACGCTGACGCCGCGCCATGCCGGCAATGTCTGGATCACCAAGGACCTGGGCGAGGGTTTCGGCGTTGGCGCCGGCCTGAACCTGGTGGGCGCGCGCTTCGCCAACCCGGGCAATACCGTCAAGCTGCCAGGCTACGTCACGGCCGACGCCGCCGCCTGGTGGCGGCAGGGACCGTACTCCGTGCAGTTGAACGTCTACAACCTGTTCGACGCCGGCTACATCGTGTCGGCCCATGGCAGCAACGCCAACCTGAACATGCCGGGGGCGCCGCGCAATGCGATGCTGAGCCTGCAGTACCGCATGTAGCAGGGGCGCTGGCGTCCACGGCGGGCGCCAGCGGCCGCCGCGGCTTTCAGCGCAGCGGCGAGGCGTGGATCAGGCTGTCGCTTTCGAGCGCCGCCAGCGCGTCCAGGAATCGCCAGGCGAAAGAGCCGGGCCCGTCGGCCAGCGCGCCGGCGCGCTGGCTGGCGATGCCGAAGCACGACAGTGCCGCCACCGCGGCCGCGTAGGCGTCATCGCCGGCCACCGCGGCGAAAGCGCCCACCGTCGCCGTCAGCGCGCATCCCGTGGCGGTGACCCGCGGCATCAATGGCGAACCGCCGGTCACGCGCACCTCGCGCTGGCCGTCCGTCACGAAATCCACTTCTCCCGTGACCGCCACCACCGTGCCGCGGGTCTGCGCCAATTCGCGCGCCGCCTGTTCGGCCTGTTGCACCGGATCGCGCGCATCCACGCCCCGGCTGGCGCTGCGGCCGCCGGCCAGGGCAATGATCTCGGAGGCGTTGCCGCGGATCACGGCGGGCCGCAAGTCCAGCAGGCGCCGCACCGCGTCGCGCCGGAAGGCGGTGGCATGATGGGCCACGGGGTCCAACACCCAGGGTCTGCCGGCGCGGGCCGCGGCCGCCGCGGTCAGCAGCATGCTGTCCAGCCATGGCGTCGAGAGGGTGCCGATATTGATCACCACGGCGCCGCTGATGGCGGCGAATTCCGGCGCTTCCTCGGCCGCGTGCACCATCGCCGGCGAGGCGCCGATCGCGAGCAGTGTGTTGGCCGCGGTATTCATCGACACGAAGTTGGTCAGGCACTGCACCAGCGGCGCGTCGCGGCGCACCGCCGCATACAGGTCGCGCGAGGCGAGCGCCAGGGCGGAAAGGGAGGAATCGGAGATGGAGGCCATGCCAGCGGGTCCTTGGGCGAAGGCAACGGGCCGGGCGGGGCAGGGCGCCTTGCCGGCGCGCAATCGCGCATCCGCCGGCGGCCCCGCACCTTCCCTACGCCAGCATTGCCTGGATCAGGTTCGACGGGTCTCGCGCGCCGCGGACCGCGCAGGGGCGAGGCCGCCATCGGAATCTCAGCTTCTTGCCAAAGCTCCCCGGGTGGATGGAGCTATGTTCGGAGGGGCGCGAACGCTTGTCAAGCGGCGGCGCGGAGGATCGTCGCTGCGGCCCGCCGGACCCTGGCCGGGCAGGGTTTTCCTGCGTAAACTGGCGCCATGCTACGCATCGACCATCTCACTAAACGCTACGGCGACCATCTCGTATTCCAGGGGCTGACGCACACCTTCGGGCCCGGCTGCGTGGCGCTGTGCGAAGAAGAAAGCACCGGCAAGTCCAGCCTGCTCGGCATCATTGCGGGCGTGATCGCGCCGGATGGCGGCGAGGTTTCGATCGACGGACACTCCCTGGCCCGGGCGCCGGTTCAGGCCAAGGCCCGCCTGGCCTATGTGCCCGACAACTGTCTGGCGTCGCCGGAACAGACCGGGCGCGCGCTGCTCGAACAAGTCGCGGCGGAAAAGCGGGTGGCGGTCGATGACGCGGTGCTAGAGCTGGCCGCCCGGCTGGGGCTGGAACCGCACCTGGACAAGCGTTTCGAGCAGATGTCCACCGGCACGCGCCGCAAGGTCTACCTGACCGCGGCCGCCCTGGGCGATCCGGCCGTGATCGTGGCCGACGGCCCCAGCAACGGGCTCGATACGCCGGCACGGCGCGCGCTGGCCGAGTTGTTCATGGCCTGGGGCCGCGACCGGGTGGTGCTGTTCGCCAGCCACGATCCCGAACTGGTGCAGGCTTGCGGGGCGACGGCCATGGAGATCGCCGCGCTGCGCTAGCGCGCCGTCGCGGGGCTACTTGCCGCCCGTGACGTCGATGAACGTCCCGGTGACATACGAGGCCTCGGCGCCCGCCAGCCACAGGATGGCCCGTGCCACCTCATCGGGTTGGCCGCCCCGGCCCATGGGCACGGTGTCCTTGATGCGGTCCACCCGGCCCGGCTCGCCGCCGCTGGCGTGCATCTCGG
>LXNH01000465.1_pt1 | contig 10718 bp, 10 predicted proteins | sample 809111 | NCBI WGS metagenome assembly LXNH01 (sample SAMN04870528, study PRJNA318959) | seawater metagenome | biome: 00002010; material: water; isolation source: marine seawater | place: Greece: Milos, Mediterranean Sea | collected 2013-05-29 | depth 5-7 m
CGCGTGTTCGAGATCTTCGGCGCCCGCATGAGCACGCTGCAGATCGCCATTGTCGCGATCGCCGCGCTCATCATGGGCGGGTTGCTGGCGGTGGTGCACAAGACGCGCCTGGGTACCGCCATGCGCGCCACCGCGCAGAACCGCGAAGTGGCGGGCCTGATGGGCGTGAACATCAACACCGTGATCTCGGCGGCGTTCCTGATCGGTTCGGCGCTGGCCGCCGTGGCCGGCATGATGGTCGCCACCTATTACGGCGTGTCGCAATACACCATGGGCTTCATGCTGGGCCTGAAAGCCTTCACGGCCGCGGTGCTGGGCGGCATCGGCAACCTGGTCGGCGCCATGGCGGGCGGCCTGCTGCTGGGCATCATCGAATCGCTGGGCGCGGGTTACATCGGCGACCTGACCGGCGGCTTTCTGGGCAGCCACTACCAGGACGTGTTCGCGTTCTTCGTGCTGGTGCTGGTGCTGATTTTCCGTCCCTCCGGCCTGCTGGGCGAACGTGTGGGAGACCGCGCATGAGTACCACATTGAAAAACAGCGGGTTCTCGGCCCGCAACCTGATCGGCATCGCGCTGATCGGCATCGTGCTGGCGGTACTGCCGTTCGTGCTGGGCATGGCCGGCCAGAGCTGGGTCCGCATCCTCAACTTCGCGTTGCTGTATGTGATGCTGTCGCTGGGCCTGAACATCGTGGTGGGCTTTGCCGGGCTGCTCGACCTGGGCTATATCGCGTTCTACGCGGTGGGCGCCTACACCTGGGCGCTGCTGGCCTCGCCGCACTTCGGCCTGCATCTGCCGTTCTGGGCGATCCTGCCGATCGCGCTGGCGGTGGCGTGCCTGTTCGGCGTGCTGCTGGGGGCGCCGACGCTCAAGTTGCGCGGCGACTACCTGGCCATCGTGACGCTCGGTTTCGGCGAGATCATCCGCATCTTCCTGAACAACCTGAACGCGCCGGTCAACATCACCAACGGCCCGCAGGGCATCAACCGCATCGACACCTTCAAGGTGGGCGAGTTCGCCTTCGGCCGCACCGAGAGCCTGCTAGGCATCCGCGTGACCGGGCCGGAGAAGTACTACTACCTGCTGCTGGCCTTGACGCTGATCATCATCCTGGTGTGTGTGCGCCTGCAGAACTCGCGTATCGGCCGTGCCTGGGAAGCCATCCGCGAAGACGAGATCGCCGCCAAGGCGATGGGCATCAACACCCGCAACATCAAGCTGCTGGCCTTCGCCATGGGCGCCTCGTTCGGCGGCGTGGCGGGCGCGCTGTTCGCGTCGATGCAGGGCTTTGTCAGTCCGGAGAGCTTCTCGCTGATGGAGTCCATCTCCATTCTGTGCATGGTGGTGCTGGGCGGTATGGGCCACATCCCGGGCGTGATCCTGGGGGCATTGATCTTGGCCGCGCTGCCGGAGTTCCTGCGCGCGGTGGTCGAGCCGGTGCAGCAGATGCTCTTCGGCGCCGTGGTGCTGGACCCCGAGGGCATCCGCATGTTGCTGTTCGGCTTGGCGATGGTGTGCGTGATGCTGTTCCGACCTGCCGGCCTGTGGCCATCGGCCGTGCGCCGGCGTGAACTGGCGACCAAGGCCCAGGGAGGTGCGGCATGAGCAAACTGCTGCAAGCCCAGGGACTGGGCAAACGCTTCGGCGGCCTGCAGGCCCTGTCGGACGTCAGTTTCGACATCGAGCAGGGCGAGATCTACGGCCTGATCGGTCCCAACGGCGCCGGCAAGACCACGCTGTTCAATGTGCTCACCGGCCTGTACATCCCGGAAGACGGCAGCTGCACCTTCAATGGCGCGTCCATGTCGGGCAAGAAGCCGCACGAGGTGGCGCATGCCGGACTGGCGCGCACGTTCCAGAACATCCGCCTGTTCGCCAACCTCAGCGCGATCGAGAATGTCATGATCGGCCGCCACCTGCGCACCCGCGCCGGCGTGCTGGGCGCCGTGTTCCGTACCCGCGCCACGCGCGCCGAGGAAGCCGCCATCGAGGCCCGCGCCCAGGAACTGCTGGACTACGTCGGCATTGGTCACCGCGCCAACGATGTGGCGCGCTCGCTGCCTTATGGCGACCAGCGCCGCCTGGAGATCGCGCGCGCGCTGGCCACCGATCCCAAGCTGCTGGCGCTGGACGAGCCGGCCGCCGGCATGAATGCGTCGGAAACCGTGGTGCTGCGCAAGCTGATCGAGAAGATCCGCGGCGATGGCGTCACCGTGCTGCTGATCGAGCATGACATGAAGCTGGTCATGGGCCTGTGCGATCGCGTGCTGGTGCTGGAATACGGCAAGGTGCTGGCCATGGGCAAACCGGCCCAGGTGCAGCGCGACCCCAAGGTCATCGAAGCGTATCTGGGCGCGGGCGCCGCCCAGGATCCGCTGATTCATCAGGAGCGCCCGGCATGACGACGGCAAGCAAACCCCTACTGGAACTGCGCGGCCTGCAGGTCGCGTACGGCGGCATCCGCGCGGTGCGCGGTATTGACCTGCGCGTGGATGAAGGCGAACTGGTGTGCCTGATCGGCGCCAACGGCGCTGGCAAGAGCACCACCCTGCGCGCCATCTGCGGCCTGGTGCCGACGGCCGGCGGCGAAGTGGTCTACGGCGGCCAGTCCATCGGCGGCCTGAAATCGCACGAGCTGGTGCGCCAGGGGCTGGTGATGGTGCCCGAGGGTCGCGGCATCTTCGGCCAGCTCACCATCGAGGAAAACCTGGCGATGGGCGCGTATATCCGGCGTGACGCCGCGCAGGTGCGGCAGGACACCGACCGCGTGTTCACGCTGTTCCCGCGCCTGGCCGAACGCCGCAAGCAGGCGGCAGGCACGCTGTCGGGCGGCGAGCAGCAGATGGTGGCCATGGGCCGCGCGATGATCGCGCGTCCGAAGCTGCTGCTGCTGGATGAGCCCTCGATGGGTCTGGCGCCGCTGATGGTCGAGAAGGTCTTCGAGGTGGTGCGCACCATCGCCAGCGAGGGCGTCACGATCCTGCTGATCGAGCAGAACGCGCGCCTGGCGCTGGAAAACAGCCACCGCGGCTACGTGATGGAGTCCGGCGAGATCACCTTGTCGGGCCCGGCCCGCGACATGCTGCACGATCCCAAGGTGCGCGCGGCGTACCTGGGGGAAGTGGAAGAAGCCTAGGCCTGCTCCGCGGGCGACACGGAAAAGCCCGGCATGCCGGGCTTTTCTTTTGCATGGCGTCGAACATTACGCAGCTTGCGCCACGGCCCGTTCACGCCCGATCAGCAATGCGATGATCGCGGCGATCAGGCCGGTTGCGCCGGCCGCGACAAAGGCCATCAGGTAGCTGCCTTGCGACTGGCGCACCACGCCTGCCATCCAGGCGGCGCTGGCCGCGCCCAGCTGGTGGCCGGCCACGATCCAGCCGAACACGATGGGCGCCTCGCGGTCGCCGAAGGCCTCGGTGGCCAGACGCAGCGTGGGCGGCACGGTGGCGATCCAGTCCAGGCCGAAGAACACGGCGAAGATGGCCAGGCTGTAGAACGAAAAGTCGGAATAGGGCAGGTAGATCAGCGCCAGGCCGCGCAGCCCGTAATAGACGAACAGCAGCTTGCGCGGATCGTAGCGGTCGGTCAGCCAGCCCGAGGCGGTGGTGCCGAACAGGTCGAAGATGCCCATGATCGCCAGCAGGCCGGCCGCCTGCACTTCGGGCATGCCGTGATCGCCGCAGAGCGCGATCAGGTGCGTGCCGACCAGGCCGTTGGTGGTGAAACCACAGATGAAGAAGGTGGCGAACAGGAACCAGAAGGTGCGGGTCCTGGCGGCGCGGCCCAGGGCGCCGAAGGTGGCGGCGATCATGCCGGTGCGTGGCGCCGCGGGCGCGGACGGCGCGTGCGGATCGCTGCCGAACGGCACCAGGCCGACGCTGGCCGGGCGGTCCGGCACCAGCCACCAGGCCAGCGGCACCAGCGCGGCGGCCGCGCCGGCCACGGTCCACACCACCCGGGTCCAGTCGCCCGACGAGGCCAGCGCGGCCAGCAGCGGCAGGAAGATCAGCGTGCCGGTGGCCGTGCTGGCGGTCAGCAGGCCCATCATCAGGCCGCGATGCCTGGCGAACCAGCGGTTGACCACGGTAGCGCCCATGACCACGGCGACCGCGCCCGAACCGATGCCCGAGAACACCCCCCAGGTCATCAACAGGTGCCATGGCTGGGTCATGTAGGCGCTGAGGGCGCTGGAGGCGGCCATCAGCGACAGGGCAGCGATCAGCACGCGGCGCAGGCCGAAGCGTTCCATGGCGGCCGCGGCGAACGGTCCGACCAGACCGTACAGGAAGATGCCGACGGCGGCGGCGAACGAGGTGGTGCCGCGGTTCCAGCCGAAGTTCTGCTCCAGCGGCACCAGCAGCACACTGGGCGAGGAGCGCAGGCCGGCCGAGACCAGCAGGGCCAGGAACACGACCGCGACCACGACGAACGCATACTTCTGGCCGGCGCGGCGGAAGGGGACAGGGGGGTGGGCTATACTCATGTTACTGACCGGTACGTAATTTGGTTTGCGAATAGTACGTACCGGTCAGTAACATCGTCAAGTGACATTTTGGCGACCCTGTTTTCAGGGCGGCCGGCCTCGCCGGCCGGTCTCAGTGAGGAGTCTCCGTTATGGCCAGCAAATCCGCGGCCGGTGGCAAGGCCGCCACCGACCAAACCTCCGCGAAACCGCTCCTGGCGGCCGATCGCATCCGCAAGACCGCGCGCGAGATGTTCTACCGCGACGGCATCCGGGCGGTGGGGGTGGACGCCATCGTCAACCAGGCTGGCGTCACCAAGCCCAGCCTGTATCGCAGTTTTTCGTCCAAGGACGAACTGGCCGCGACCTATCTGCGCGACTACGACGCCGAGTTCTGGGGGCGCTTCAACGCCGCCTGCGATGCGCATCCGGGCGATCCGCGGGCGCAGTTGCATGCCTATCTGTCGGGCCTGGGTGTGCGGGCGGTGCAGAACGGCTATCGCGGTTGCGGCCTGACCAACGCGGCGGTGGAATATCCCGAGGATAGCCATCCGGCGCGCGTGGTCGCGGTCGAGCACAAGGTCGAGCTGCGGCGGCGCCTGGCGGCCATGGCGGCCGAAATGGGGGCGCCCGATCCCGAGGCGCTGGGCGATGGCCTGCTGCTGCTGATCGAGGGCGCGTTCGTGTCGAGCCAGCTGTTCCGCGAGGGCGGGCCGGCGGGCCGGGTGGCCGAGATGGCCGACAAGTTGATCGCGGTTCATCTGGCACGCTGAGCGTGGGCGCCGGCGCGCCATTTTGCACTGCACAATAATGGTGCCAGACTTGGTGCCTCATGCACCGTTATGGTGGTGTTTGTACCCATTTCGCAACGACAAAAATAATGCTAGGCATTTTTATTGCAACGCAGCAAACACGGATCTAACATGAATTCGTGTTGTTCCCCATCGCGCTTTCTCAAGGAGAGAATCATGAGCGATACCGCGTTGAAAAATGCCCGCATGTCGGATGCGCTGGAGCGGTCCCTGATCCGCGAGGCCATCAAAGCGGAAACCCTGTCCGGCCCGTTCTCGCGCATGGGCTGGCGCCGGCTCAAGCTGCGCCTGCGCCGCTTGGGCGGGGCCGTCGGCGAAGTGCTGCACGACATGGACGCTGGCCGTCGCCAGCACCCGGTGATCTCCGCCCGCCATTGAGCCGCGGGTCCGCACCAGAGAAAACGCCAGCAATCGCTGGCGTTTTTCATTCCGGCACGGTATGCCGCAGGCCTGCCTGCCGGCCGGCCGGCGGTGTGAGCACGTGGGGCTGTCCATAAGAAACCGGCGTTATTCGATCGTGCATCTGGGTGAGCGTGTCGGACGCCTTTGGGTTTTCAGACGGATTTCCGTCGCCTGCTGAATGCGGTCTGGGTAGATTCAATCTTTTGGAAATATCCCTGACCGGATCCGCGGCGTACCTTTTCGCCGCATAACGTGCTTTCCCAGATGAAATCCCTGTCCAGCCAGATGGCTGGCCTGATACGAATATGCATCCGCGGCCGTGCAGGACGCATTGGCATCCTGTATCTCATCGCCATTCTCATTCTTGGCTTTTGCGGCATCGCGGTCTCGCTACGCATGATCAGCTGGAGCGCGAGGTTTTACGATGCCCTGCAGCAGTTCGACGGCAGACAAATCCTGAAGCAGGCCGGTGTGTTCGCCGTGCTCACGGCGAGCAGTGCCGCGCTCCATCTGCTCGGCAGGTACTTGCAGCAAGTGCTGCAGATCAGGTGGCGCACCGCGTTGACCAATGAATTGATGTCCCGCTGGCTGCGGCACCAGACCCACTGGAAGTTGAGGATGGCGGGCAATGAGGTCGACAATCCCGACCAGCGCATTGCCGACGACTGCCGCATATTTTCCGAGCGTTTCATCGCGCAAGGATTGGGCTTCATCAACGAGCTGGTCGCGGCGGTTTCGTATTTTTCCGTGTTGTGGAACCTGTCGACCTTCGTGCTCTCCATCCCGCTATTCGGAGCAAGCATCCAGATCCCCAAGTACATGGTCTGGACCGCGCCGCTTTACGTCCTGTTGGCGAGCTTATTGACCCACGTGCTGGGAAGGCCATTGCAACAGCTGAACTTTGCGCAGCAGAAACGCGAGGCCGACTTCCGCTTTTGTCTCGGACACGTCCGCAGATCGTCTGAATCCATTGCCTTGCAGCGGGGCGAGCGCACCGAACGGCACATTCTTGACCGCTTCTACGCCCAAGTCGTGCAGAACTGGAGGTTGCTGATCAAGCGCGAGTTGATATTGGGATGCTTCACACGCCCGTACATGCAAACGGTATTGCGCATTCCGATGTTTCTCGCGTTGCCCGCCTTTATTGCGGGGAAAGTCACGCTGGGTGGCTTGATGCAGACCGCATCGGCATTTTCCAACGTTGTTACCACGTTGTCCTGGTTCATCTTCTCCTACAAAGATCTGGCCGAACTGGCCGCCACGACCGGGCGGCTGGCGAAGTTTCTCGCTGGGTGCGATCAGGCCTGCAAGATGGTGTCCGGCATCACCGTCAGGCGGGGGGCGGGCAATCGAGCCTTGTCGCTGCGCGGCGTCGTGCTCAACGCTCCGGAAGGCGAACACATCCTTACGATTCCCGACTTGACCTTGCGCTGTGGCGAGAATGTATGGATAAAAGGCGCATCGGGCGTCGGCAAAAGTACATTTTTCAAAGCACTGGCCGAGCTTTGGCCTTATGGCGAGGGCAGCATACGCCTGCCCGGCGGGAAGCTGTTTTTCTTACCGCAGCAACCGCATTTTCCGCTGGCGGACTTGCCTGCGGCCGGCGCTTATCCGATACCGTTGACGGCAATCTCCGCACAAGAATGGGCAGCGCTGGCGCGCCGCACGGCAATGGCACGGAAACCCGGGCACCCCGCCGAGTCATACGGACGTGCGGCGGCGGCCGGGTTGTCCGGTGGCGAGATGCAGCGGCTTGGCCTCCTCAGTGTCATCGCCAATAACCCTGCCTGGGCATTCCTCGATGAACCCTGCAGCGCGCTGGACGAATCCACCGCCCGGCAGATGCTGCGATTGCTTCATCGGAAGTTGCCGGGAACGACGTTTGTCATCGTCGCGCATCACATGCCCACGGGTATTCCCATTCACAGGACGATCGATTTCCGATAGCCCGATGCTCGGCGCCGCCTTTGCAAGCCGCCACGGGCGCTGCGGGGATCACGCCACCATGTCCACCAGCAGATAGCCATCCAGCAGGATGATGCCGATGGTGGCGACCGCCGCGGCCCAGGCCCAGGCGCCGCGCAATGCGTGGCGGCCCATCACCTGCTTGCGGCGGGCCAGCACCACCAGCGGACCCAGCGCGAAGGGCAGGGCCAGACTCAGGATGACCTGGCTCAGCACCAGCAACTGGTCGGGGTCCTGGCCGCCGGTGAAGGCCAGCAGGGCGGCGGCCACGGTGCCGGCGATCAGCCGCGTGGCCAGCGCGCGGCGGCGGTCGGACCAGCCGCTGTTGATCTGGAAGCCTTGCGACAGGATGCGGCCGGCCAGCACGCCGGTGATGGTGGAGCTTTGCCCGGCCGCATACAGGGCCACTGCGAACACGATGGCGGCGCCGATGCCGAGGGTATGGCCGATCACGGCGTGGGCGTCGTCCAGGCTGGAGACGATGAGGCCGGAGCCGGACAGCGAGGCCGCGGCGACGATCATGATGGCCGAGTTGATCAGCATGGCCAGGCCCAACGACACCACGGTGTCGTTGCGCGCCACGCGCATGGCCAGATCGCGGGCGTCGGCCGGCAGAGCCCGGGCACGCTGCGCCAGCGAACCAGAGTGCAGGTAGAGGTTGTGCGGCATCAGGGTCGCGCCCAGGATGCCCAGCGCGATCAGGAAGCCCTGCGGGTTGCGCAGCGCGTGGCCGGTCTGCGTCATGCCATGAGCCACGTCGGTCCAGGCTGGATTGGCCTTGAACAGCAGGAACACGAAAGATGCCGCCACCACCGACAGCAGCACGGCGATGACGCGCTCGTGGCGATCGGCATTGCCGCGCGTCAGGGCCAGCACCGCGAAGGTGCCGACGCCGGTGACGGCCACGCCGCCCAGCAGCGGCAGGTTGAACAGCAGGCGCAGCGCGATGGCGCCGCCGATGAGCTCGGCCAGCGCGGTGGCCAGGATGGCGGCCTCACCGGCCAGCCAGGCGGCCTTGGCGGTGCGCGGCGACAGATGGCGGGCGGTGAGGGTGGCGAGGTCTTCGCCGGTGGCCAGCGCCAGGCGCGATACCAGCACCTGGAAGCCCAGCGCCAGCAGCGCCGAGGCGATCACGACCAGTAGCAGGCCGTAGCCGAAGCCGCTGCCGCCAGCGATGTCGGTGGCCCAGTTGCCCGGGTCGATGTAGCCTACCGCCACCAGGATGCCGGAACCGACCACCCGGCGCAGATTGGCCGTGACCTGGGCGTCCTGGGGGTACGCCGCCTTGCCGCCTGAAATCGCGTAGATGAATCGGGTCATGTCATTTCCTGAGAATGGTTCTCATTTTCCATGTCTCTGGCATGACCGTCAAATTGATTTTCGGCAAGGCCCGGATAGGGCGGGCCAATGGCGCCGCCCGCGGCCGGGCCCGCCGCGACCGCTCAGGACTTGAGCTTGGCGTCCATGGTGATCCTGGCGTTGAGCACCTTGGAGACCGGGCAGCCCTTTTCGGCCTTGCGCGCGGCTTCCTCGAAGGCCTGGGCGCTGGCGCCGGGGATCACCGCCTCCACCGTCAAATGCACCGCGGTGATGGCGAAACCGTCGTCGGCCTTGTCGAGCGTGACCTCGGCCTTGGTGTCCAGGCTTTGCGCCGTCAGGCCGGCTTCGCCCAGGATGTTGGACAGCGCCATGGTGAAGCAGCCGGCGTGCGCGGCGCCTAGCAGTTCCTCGGGATTGGTGCCGGGGGTGTCGCCAAAGCGCGTATTGAAGCCATATGGCTGGTCCTTGAGCGCGCCGCTCTGCGTCGAAATCGTACCCTTGCCCGTCTTCAGATCGCCCGACCAGGCGGCGGTTGCGGTTTTCTTCATGCGTGACTCCTGTTGAGGGAACGCGCCCGCGACGGGCGCGTCCGGTTGGGGGAGCGCGCGGCCCGCCCGAGGGCGGTGCGCGTTGCCGGAAGGGGCATGGACCATGATACGGTGGCGGCGGCCGGCATCCGGCAAGCCGATGTAACCGCGGCGGGGGCGCCTTGCCAGCGTCACGCGGCGCCGTCACACTTCCTCCCTGGCTCAACCCGAACAGGCACTGGATACAGATGGTAGTGATCGACACTGAACAAACCCGCCGCGCATTGTCGTTCGACACGGCGATCCCGGCGCTGCGCGAGGCCTTCCGCCAGGGCGCCCACGTGCCCGCGCGCCACGTCCATGCCATCGAGTCGGGCGGCGCGCACGGCACCTCGCTGATCATGCCGGCCTGGAACGAGCTGGGCTATTTCGGCGTCAAGGTCATCAACATCTTTCCCGAGAATACGCGCCAGTCGCTGCCCGGCCTGCATGCCACCTACAACCTGTACAGCGCCCGCACCGGCGTGCCGCTGGCACAGGTGGACGGCGACCTTGTGACCGTGTTCCGCACCGCCGGCGCGGCGGCCCTGGGCGCGTCCTACCTGGCGCGCGAGGACGCGCGGGTGCTGGCCATCGTGGGCTCGGGTCGCATCGCCGGGCTGGTGGCGCAGGCCATGCGCACGGTGCGGCCGATCGACAAGATATGGGTCTGGAACGTGCGTCCGGCCGGCGCCGAGGCGCTGGCGGCCACGCTGCGCGAACAGGGCTTCGACGCCAGCGCTGCCGTCGACCTGGAGCAGGCCGTGCGCCAGGCCGACATCGTCAGTTGCGCGACGCTGTCGACCGTGCCGCTGGTGCGTGGCGATTGGTTGCGGCCAGGCACCCACCTGGACCTGATCGGCAGCTTCAAGCCCGACATGATCGAGACCGACACGGCCTGCTTCGACGGCGCCACGGTCTATGTGGACACCGACGAGGCGCCGACCAAGGCGGGCGACCTGCTGGCCGCGTTCGAGGCCGGCGTGCTGGCGCGCGAGGATATTCGCGGCAATTTGACGGACCTGGTGCTGGGACGCGCGCCGGGCCGCGTTGGCGCGGCGGAAATCACGGTGTTCAAGGCGGTCGGCAGCGCCCTGGAAGACCTGACGCTGGCGGCGCTGGTCTACGAGACCTGCGGCGGTCAGGCAAAATAGCGCCATCCGCTGTTTTTCCCTTCTTCGAGCCG
>LXNH01000467.1_pt1 | contig 10707 bp, 8 predicted proteins | sample 809111 | NCBI WGS metagenome assembly LXNH01 (sample SAMN04870528, study PRJNA318959) | seawater metagenome | biome: 00002010; material: water; isolation source: marine seawater | place: Greece: Milos, Mediterranean Sea | collected 2013-05-29 | depth 5-7 m
TCGATAAACGTCCACCCCCCGGTATATGACACCGGCCGCGCCTGCACCACTGTTGGGGTAATCAGGCAGATAATCGCCAACGCGATTAAACGTCGAATCACTTCTTGACGCCTCGCATTACATCCACGAGTTCAGCGACTTTTGCCTCTCGATCGGATGTTCCGCCCTCTGTGATCGCATGATGAACACAGGTCTGAATGTGGTCGTCGATGATGACAGATTCAAGGCTCGCCAGTGCTGCGCGCGCGGCTTGAACCTGGCGCACGATATCGATGCAGTACTTGTCTTCATCGACCATGCGGCGCAGTGCACGAACTTGACCCTCGACTCGCGCGAGTCTTCTCCCTGCGTTTACTTTGGTGTTTTCCTTCATCAAAACCCTCGTTTGGCCATATCACATACCCTGGGGGGGTATGTATTTAACGGTGCGAGCATACCCCTAGGGGGTATCAGAGTCAACCGGTGTGAGTTTTGATTTTATGACGGCCGAATGCGGAGGTGATAACAGCTATTAGTTTGAAGATGATGAGTCGCATATGACTGGGTTATGCAATAAGCCTGATGTCTGACACTAGCGTCCTAGTGACGATATGGCCTGTTATTCGGATGAACCCTTCATTAGTAGTGGGTCTGAGCAGCGTTAACGAGCCTTCAGGAAGAAGGCTTAAAAAAGCGATCATCAGTTAAGGGGGGTTTACCTTTCACTCAATGGGCATATCGGACTAGCCGTTGGTCGTCTCCGAGACTGATTTCTCTTGTCTAGTAGCCTCTCAAGGTGGCGAATCGATCCGCGTGGAAGTGGTAGTCGCCATAAGCTTGTCGACAGACCGCGGCGCGTTTCATGAAAAAGCCAATGTCGAATTCATCGGTCATACCGATACCTCCGTGCATCTGAACGGCCTCTTCAGTGGCGTTGCGCACGACCTTCGAGCACTTCGCCTTGGCCATACTGGCGAGCACTGACCGTTTCTCACTGTCGGCATCGAGTGCTTGTAGCGCCGATAGGATAGCTGACTTGGTGACTTCGATTTCCGCAAATAGCTGCGCGGCACGATGCTGAAGACCCTGGAACGTCCCGATCTTGCTACCAAACTGCTCGCGCTCTTTGAGGTAACCCACCGTTCGCTCAAATGACTCAATGGCAATACCGAGCATCTCGGCTGAGGAGCATGCCGCGGCCACATCGAGGGTGAAATCGAGTGCCTCGTCAGCACCACCGAGCTCCCCTAATAGCGCATCCGCGCCGACGAACACATCGGTGAATGTGATATCAGCGGCGCGTTGGCTGTCGACAATCAATCGCGTTTCAATCGAGATGCCGTCAGAGTCGCTCGGGATCGCAAAGACACCCGAGCCTGAATCGTTCTTACAGACAACGAGCAAGACATCGGCGTGATGTCCGTCGATAACCCCCCGCTTACTGCCCGAGATAGCAAAACCACCATCGCTTGCTTTGGCTTCAGTAGCTACCTCGTCGAGGTTGTAGTGGCCCGATTCGTCAGCGGCAAGCACTGCGGTTAATTCGCCCGATGCAATCGAGGGAAGAAGCGCCTCTTTCTGTTGCTCATTGCCTAGCTTGGTAATGAGCGTGGCTGAGACGACGGCTGAGCTCAAAAAAGGTGACAGAGCGAGGGTGCGGCCCATTTCTTCGAGAACGACACCAGCCCCCACGTAGCCGAATTCGAGCCCCGAGTAAGCATCGGGCACGACCATGCCCGGCCAGCCCATCTCACTCATTTGTGCCCAGAGCTCAGGCATATGATCGTTACCCGAGTCGCGCATTGCCCGCAATGCGCTGACGGGGAAGTTTTCGCTCAAAAAGGCTTTCGCAGAGTCTTTGAGTAGTTGTTGTTCTTCATCAAGAATAAGTGCCACGGTGACTATTCCTTACGCGGGCAGGCCAAGAATTCGCTTGGCGATAATATTGAGCTGCACTTCGGTAGTGCCACCTTCGATCGAGTTGGCTTTGCTTCTGAGCCAGCTTTTTACGAGCGCGCCCGTGCGATCACTCTCGAAATTGAGCGAGTCGGTACCGCCGATGGCCATCATCAACTCCATGCGCAGCTTGTTTAGTTCTGTGCCGTACATTTTCAGGATAGATGATGAAGCGCCGGTTCCCTGGCCCGCCTTAGTCTCATCGGTGATGCGCTCAATGGTTAAGCCAAAAGCCATTTCATCAAGTTCGAACGAGATCGCCTCGGCGCGCAGCGATGTATCGCGTAATCGACCGTCTTGAGTGCCGCGCGTTGAGGCTGCCAATTGCCCGAGCGGCTTTAAGCCACCGCCGGCCAACCCAAAGCCACCGATCATCTCGCGCTCGTGGGTCAGTAGATACTTGGCGATTTCCCAGCCTTTGTTGAGTGTGCCGACCAGGTTGCCTTTGGGAACTTTGACGTTGTCGAAGAAGGTCTCACAAAACGGAGATGAACCGCTAATGAGTTTGATTGGCTTGGTGCTCACACCTTCAGATGCCATATCAAATAACATAAAACTGATGCCCTCGTGCTTGGGGCAGTCAAAATCAGTTCTCACCAGACAGAAGATCCAATCCGCTTTGTCGGCATAAGAGGTCCAGACTTTGGATCCGTTGATCAGATAGTGATCGCCCATGTCTTCCGCCTTGGTGCGGAGACTTGCGAGGTCAGATCCCGAGTTCGGTTCGCTGTAGCCCTGACACCACCGGATTCTTCCGTTGATGATATCGGGGATGTACTGCTGCTTTTGTTCCTCGGTGGCATAAAGCAGTAATGCCGGACCGAGCATGTCGAGACCAAAGCTATTCAGCGGTCGACGCGCTCCAATTCGACTCATCTCTTCTTTCAATACTTTTGCTTCACCGCCCGATAAGCCACCACCGCCATACTCGGCGGGCCAGCGCGGCGCCGTCCAACCTTTGGTGGCCATGCGCTCGAGCCAAAGCTGTTGCCCTTCGCTTTGGAAAACCCACTTGCGTCCTCCCCAGCACTGATCTTCATCGGATCGCATGGGTTGGCGCATATCTTCGGGACAGTTGGCTTCTAACCACTCCCGGGTTTCGGCTCTGAATTGGTCTAGGTTTTCCATGGTGATTACCTCGTTATTTGTGTCTACTTCTATCGCCAGAGGTGTTAATGCTAGTCCATTTCCGGGGTTATCTGCACGGGCTTATATGGCTTGAAGTTGGTTTTATGAGCGTCGCGCGAGTAACACCCCAATAATAGTGAGCAGTCCCAAAATCAGTCGTGGATCGCCGAGGTTCATCCGCGTTGTTATCGGGAAGGCGATTGTCTTCTCAAGCGCTGCGACCTTGTAGTCGTGCTTTTCGCCGAAGGCTGGATTCGACGCAATTTCCAATAGATCTCGCTTACTCCGATAGCGCACCAAGCCCGCACTGTCCCAACTCTCTGCGCCTTCAATCCCAACAATATCCATTGCAGTGAAGATCGCATCACCTGCGATGACTGGGTGGCTCGCTCGTGCAAATAATGCCGGGAAAATGTGTTCCACGTAGACGTCCATTACGTCATCCGCGGCCGAATCCGCGGGCATGCCGCTGAGCGGCTCTAGCGTGTCTTTTAAATCTAAAGCGTTCACCATGATGAACGAGCCGCCATCATCATTTTCTGCAAAGGCCCGCAGTTGCTTGATTGCAGCTTTATCGGCATTGCGCGCTTCAAGCGTGGCCACGTATTGGTCTATTTCATTGGCGGTGAGTGGACCGCCCAAGGGCGAGTACCACAGCCAAAAAATGACGTAGGCAGCTATCAAAGCCCAGCTGATTTTCATCTGCGCCTCCCAGATATTGTTGTTGTGATGATGATCCTACGAGTGTAAGTGGATCCGCCGAGTAGAGTAAGCCCTTGCGGTGAGAATTTTGGCATGTTGTATGTCATTACAAAGAAAAAAATGGCTTTGGCAGCTCACTCTCGTGAGCAGAAAGTGTGAGTACTGAGAGGCTCAGTATTATTAGCTGTGCAATATATTTCACTTTAGTCCCCCAGTTTCCTCGATGTGCCTCGTTAATTTGAATAACTGGTAAAAATCATCTACTGATAATTAATCTCAGTCATCCTTGAACCACCCTGCTGCCCGATGTGTGACCCTTTGATGACGTATCCCCCAAAACAAGTGACAGTACATTCACCGCGCTATAGTCTTTTCACAAAAGTTTTTAGGACGGAGGATCGTTGTGGAATTTGTAAATTGTGTGAGAGTTCGGGTCAAAGAGGGTCAACTAGAGGAATTTGTAGCCTTGAACCGAGGCTTTCAGAAAGGTGTGGGCCAGTCGCAGTCGTATTTGGTACGAACAGGCGACCACACGTTTTGCTGGGTGGGTGTTTGGGACTCTGAGCAGGCTCTGGTAGATGCCCGTGATCAAATGATTGGCAACCTAGATCAGGTTCGTCATTGTTTAGAAGATTTAGGGAACGGACTAGGTGTAACAGACCCGGTATCTGGGCCGGTAACGCTGAGTATCGATTAACTGCGCCTTGTCACCAGCAAAGAAAATCAAGGCAGAGCACAATACGGATAAGATTGAGTGATAAGGATAAAAAAAGCGCCGGGTGTGGCGCTTTTACATTATCTCGTGTCTTTGAGATTAGTCAGCTTTTTTCATCCAAACACCCGCCATTTGGAAGGTGATAATCGACAGAACGAACAAAACGTTAACGATGTTCGGCACCGTCGTGTCAGCGTTGGCAATCCGCTGAGCTGCTTGAGATATTTCAGTCGTCTGAGCTGCTTGTGCGAAGCCCATTGCAAAATCACTCAGCACTGTAATTTGCTGCGATAGTGTGCCGTACATAAAGAAGGCCACACACAGGCAATACACAGTTGTCAGAGCCTTGGCGATCACTGGTGCATTGCCAGCTTCATAAATGTTGTTAGACATTCTGAAACCAAGCCAAACCGCGACGATACAGCCAAGAAAATAGATAGCGTTACTGGTGAAAAATGCAGCCATTAACGTCCATGCTTCATATTCCGTCATTTTTTCCCCCAATTATTAAATTTATTTAGTGCGCAATGCGCAACATAAGGGTAATACATTAATCGAGGCCTCGCGAATTTTTCTCCTCATTTGGCTTCACGGCGTTGTTAGGACATATTCGACACAATCGTTCGAAAAACTCGGGAGTGTGCTACTCATGGTCAGATTATTGAGCCTAATTTGTTTTTTGTTGGTGTGCCTGACAGGGTGCGTCGTCGGTAGCGATATTGGCGGAGATGACGAGGCGATCAGTTTGGCATCGAGCGCGGAGAAGCGCGTGGTGCCGGAAGTACTCAAGATTCAGGATAATGTCGAACGCACGATGCTCAACTACTCTCCTAACGATGAGCTGGGTATTGTCAAAATGGTTGCCCCAATTGGGTGGACTGAGCCTGTTAGATCGATAGGGTTCGATATCCGGGGGATCATTATTAGCGGTACGTTAGGCCTTGAGTTTGATGATGAAACCCTGACGTTTGATGCAGATGAGGGCTTTTTCATACCTAAGAACACAAAGGTGCGCATTTATAATGCAGGGGATCAAGAGTTGCATATGGTTGAGGTGTTTACACCTAACTACAAGCCGAGCCTCGTGACAGACTTTGATGATTTCTGATGAAGAAAAGCTCGTTCGGTGACGTTAATGCGACGACGACTAATCCTGGGCCAACCGCTTCACGACAGCCCTGTAAAGCGTGGCTTACCTATGAGAGGGTAGAGAATTCTCGGGCGTAACAATAGAGCACTATCCAGCCAACAGGGACGAGGCTGAATCATTACCAAGCTAGGCAGCGCCGAAGTATCTGAGCAAAGACGAGATGTTTGTAAGCAACTGCTAATCGTTGATTTATTGCGGTCTGAGCTTTCAGGCTTTTTTGAGCAACATCCCTCAAAGTGTCTTCGTGCAAATTTTAAGGCAAAAAAAAGCGACCCTAAGGTCGCTTTGAATTCACTCTTCGTAAAAGCTCGCTATCAGTAGGGTCTCACGACGACGTTCTTCACCATGACAGGGCTGTCTCGCTCGACAACATACATCAAGAGAGAACTAAACGTCTGTGCCGCATCCTGCGGTGCGACTTCTACCGTGTAGAACGCCTCGCTACCACTAACCAGAACATTTTCCGTACTGAAGTTTGGATTTACGTCAGGGTAGGGCGCATTTTCAAAGACAAAACGCACATTGGTGTCAGTGCCGCCATCGGGGATCGCCGCACTAAACGTCACCTTCCCGCCGTTCGGGAAGCTTAGTGGATAGAGCGCGCCGTTGTCGTTAGCGAAGCCGGCGTAACCTTGAGCCCCAGTGGGGAAGGTATAGACATCGTTCTCGACAGTCGTACCGGCAAAGGTGCCACCAAAGTCCGCAACATCGTCTTCCGTGTAAGCAGTCACCACAACGTTCTTTACCATCACAGGGCTATCGCGTTCAACGATATACATCAGGAACGACTCGAATGTCTGCGCCGGATCCTGGCTGGGAATATCCACGGTGTAGGTCGCTTCACCACCACTTATCAGCACATTAGCAGTGCTGAAGTTGGGGTTGGTATCGGGATATGGTGCGTTCTCAAAGACGAAGCGCACATTGGCATCGCTGCCACCTTCAGGGATGGCGGCAGTAAAGGTGATCTTTCCGCCAAAGCCGAAGGTAAAGGGATAGAGAGCCGCGTTGTCGTTAGCAAAACCGGCGTAGCCCTCCGCTCCTGTTGGGAACGTATAAACCTCATCTTCCACAGTTGAACCCGCAAACGTCCCGCTAAAGTCTGCGTAAGTAGCAGCATTTGGATCCGTCTCGTAGCTAGTTGCTACTACATTCGTGATGTAGACAGGACTGTCACGCTCAACGATATACATCAGGAATGAGCTGAAGGTCTGTGCCGGATCCTGTGCGGGAATATCGACGGTATAAACCGCCTCGCCGCCGCTAACCAGTACGTTTTCGGTACTGAAGTTAGGGTTAATGTCCGGGTATGGCGCGTTCTCGAACACGAATCTGACGTTGGCAGGCGTGCCGCCTTCTGGGATCGCGGCAGTAAAGGTGATCTTGCCGCCGAACTCGAAGGTGAACGGATAAAGGTCTGTATTGTCGTTGGCAAAGCCAGCATAACCCTCTGCACCCGATGGGAACTCATAAACTTCATCAGTAACAGTTGAACCGGCGAATGTGCCGCTGAAGTCAGCGAGTTCCGCGCTATCAACGCCAGTCGGAATCAGGACTTGGTCGATCACATGGATGATGCCGTTGCTGGCCTCTACATCGGCAGCGACGACCTGAGCGTCATTGACGAACAGGTTGCCATCAACGACCGAGACTGCCACAGACTCACCGTTAAGCATGGTGATTGAATTGCCGTCGAGTGCAATCGCGGTTGCTGAGTCTACGGTGTCAGGGTAAACGTGATAAGCGAGAACGTTCGCCAGGGCATCGGGATCAGCCAGCAGCTCATCCAGTGCACCATCAGGTAACGCATCGAATGCGTCATTTGTTGGCGCAAACACGGTTAGGTTCGCATTGGCGTCAAGCAGATCCTCTGTCATGCCCGCCGCCTCGACAGCCGTTACCAAAGTACTAAAGCCAGCGGCTGAGGCTTCAACTGCGAGTGGTGCAGGTCCCGCACTTGGTGGCATGATTACTGCGTCGATCACATGGATAATACCGTTCGACGCAACAATATCCTTCGTCACGACTGTGGCGCCACCGATCATTAGCATACCGTCTACGATGGTCACACCAGCAGGATCACCGTTGATCATGGTAACTGACTGGTTGTAGGCCGCTGCCGCGTCAATTGAATCCACCGCGCCATCGATAACGTGATACAGCAGTGTGTTGGTCAGTAAATCAAGGTCTGAGGTCAAGTAATCGAGCCCTAAATCGCCCAACATAGCGAAGGCGTCATCGGTTGGTGCAAATACTGTCAGCATCGCATCTGGATTACCCAAAGTACCTACCAGGTCAGCGGCAGTGACCGCAGTGACCAATGTTTCAAAGTCTTCGTTGGCCGATGCGATCTCAACGATCGTCATATCGGCTGCTGAGGTATCGGGTTCTGGCGGGAGAAGAACCTTGTCAATCACGTGGATCACGCCATTCGACGCCATGACGTCGTACGGATCTACTTTTCCTTCATTCACATAGAGATATGCATCTTCTCGAATAGTGAGTGCAACCTTCTCGCCACTAACAGTCTCTACCGCTGTACCTGCAAGCTCTCCCGCAGCAGCAATATCCACAGCGCCTTCTAGGACGTGATAAGTAAGGATGCTGGTAAGTCTCTCGGTGTCGGCCAGGAGCTCGTCTTTCGCGCCTTCGGGCATGGTGGCGAACAAAGCATCGAACGCTGCGTCAGTGGGTGCGAACAGCGTTAAGGACGCCGACTCGTCTGACAAGGTTTCAACCAGGCCTGCAGCTGTAGCAGCTGCGAGTAAGGTATTGAAGGAGCCGGCCTCGGTTGCAACGTCAACAATGTTGGGACCGGGGGGATCAGCAGGCGCTGGAGCGGGGCCGTCTGGTACCAATGTACGAACGCTGCCATCACCACCAGAACAGGCAGCCACAGAGATCGCGATAACCATCGCCATGATGCCTTTTAAGGCTTTAGAAAAAGGGTACATACCTCGTGTCTCCTTGGGTATTTTTTGAATTAACATTATTCGCGTGAGTCACCTTTGCACTATCGGTTATCGCACAGGAGTGCTCTGCTGTTGAGTGAAACGCGATGACAAGGACTTAGTGCGCGACAAGTACTTCACAACGATCATGTAGCAGAGCGGGTGTGGGCTTTTCTTGGCCTAGCGATAGCGAATCAGCTCACCGCTTGGTGCGCGAGATTGATGAACGGGAATGCTAGCGACAATAGCCACAGGCAAAAAAAAGCCCCGCCAATTGGCGGGGCTTTGAACGATAGGATCGCAAGCTTTAGAAGCTATAAGCTACTTGGAAGCCCAAGACCTGTCCTGGTTGACGGTACTGACCGAAAGACCCCTGTGCGAGTGGGATATCAAAACCGCCGCTCGAGAACGTCTCATCGGTGATGTTGCGACCGTAGGCCATTAGCATCCAGTTCTCGGTTCGAAGACCTGTGCGAAGGTTCAGCGTACCAAACCCGTCCTGGTAGAGGTTCGGATCTCGAGGACCCGTCAGGTAGTAGCCGTCGGTAAAGTTGTAGTCAACTTGCGTAAACCACATCATGCCGTTCGACAAAGGCTGCATGTATTCCAACTGCGCTGAACCATTGTACTCGGTACCAAGCTCAGCACCGGCGAGGTTTTGGACTTGACCAGATGGAGTCCCGTCTCCCAAGAACCGCTGATCACAACCAAGAGCTGATGTTTGCGGATCATTCGGACCCTGGATATCTAGTGCATTCAAGGCATTTTGCTGCAAGGCTGTGCAGCCAGCACCTGGGAACGAGCCGTAGGCGCCATCATTCAGTGCAAGCGCCAGGGCCACACGCAGCTTCTCAGAGACCTGATAGTTTAGGTCAAGCTCGATGCCCTCGATATCCGCGCTTGCCGCGTTCGCCACAACAAAGCCCAAACCAACGAATGTGGATACCTGCAGGTCTTCGTAAGTCGATGAGTAGACGTTCCAGTTGAACTGCATCGCACCATCCATCAGCGTGTGTTTACCACCGAATTCGACAGAGCGCGCTGTCTCGTCATCGTACTCAAAACCAATACCTGGCTGGTCACGGAGGATCGTGCCATCCGGTGCAATCACTGGGTTTTGATCGTCGACAGAGTTGAAACCACCACTCTTGAAACCCTCAGAGTACGAGAGGTAGTAATTGCTGTTCTCGTTGGGTTCAAACTGAAGGGTCATCCCCGGGATGGTCTGACTAGTGCTTCGAGCCTCTCTGAAAGCGTGTTCATATGAATCAAAGCTGGAAGCCATCACGGTATGCAAAAACCCAGCGTCGGCTGCACTCTGAGGATTGGTAATGCCGGTAGCGCTTTGAGTGAGATCAGACCGAGCAATCACGCTCTTGTCTTCCTTGGTAAAGCGAACACCAGCCGTGAGGCTCCATGCGTCGTTAAAGCGCATAGTTCCCTGTACAAACGCGGCCGACGATTGCGTATTTTGTTGCCAATAGGACAAACGTGCTCCCGAATTCAGCATTGTCAGGCCATCGCGACCGTAGAAATTAGCGATGGACCCGTTCGGAAGTACCTGAGCCAGCGTAGCAAAGTTTGCAGGTGTGAATGGAATGGCACCGCCAGTGAGAATGTCGATGACATCAACTGGGGTGGCTGCAAGGAACGACCCTGTGCCAGGAATGACACCACAGTTATCCGTTGAGGGATCTCCATCAAGCAGACTCAGCGGATCGCCACCCGTGAATGTTGGGTCAACCAAGGTCAGACCGCAAGCCAAGCCTGGTACCGCATTCAGACCCCCCGAGGTAATTGCCGACATGACTCCCGGGTACCCCAGAGTGCCATCGAACGCCACGAGACGATCAATTTTCTGCGTGCTGTCCGTGAAGTTAAAACCACCAATCCAGTCGAAGTTATCGCCGACTGAACCGGTGAAGCGAAGCTCGTGGCTCTCTTGGTCATAACGAGAGTCATCGCTTCGCCCGATGAACTGTACTGGCAAGAAGTCAGCGTCAATGCCATCTTCATACTCATAGAATGAGCTGCCGTACACGTAGTTCATGGTAATGCCACTGTCAAACTCGTGCTCTAAGTTCACTGACAGCTCTTCGTTCCGGGTATCAGTGCCTTCATCTCGC
>LXNH01000468.1_pt1 | contig 10705 bp, 10 predicted proteins | sample 809111 | NCBI WGS metagenome assembly LXNH01 (sample SAMN04870528, study PRJNA318959) | seawater metagenome | biome: 00002010; material: water; isolation source: marine seawater | place: Greece: Milos, Mediterranean Sea | collected 2013-05-29 | depth 5-7 m
TTGGAATGCCGCCCCCCTGGTGCCGGATACGGACGAGATTCCGTTCTGAGCTCACTGCGCGCTGGACTCCTCCTCCAGCTCGGCGACCCTGGTCAGCATCTGGCCGAGTTCCCGCTCCAGTGCTGCCAGGTCCAGGCGCAGTTCAGGCCAGCGCCCTCCATCGATCTGCTGCAGCAACCAGGCGCGATCGGCGTCCAGTTGCTGCAGCACAGCGTTGAGATCCTCGGGGGAAGGTCCGGACACGTTCAGCACAAGCCTGCACCGCCCCATCCTGAAGGCCGGGAGGTCACAATGGCGTCCTTGCCTCGGCGTCGATGAAAGATCTGTTGTCTCCCGGCAGCCTTGTCACCGTTGGCGGTGGCGTTCTCACCGTGGTGGGTGGCGTGGCTTACGCCACCGGAAGCGCCAACCTGAGCCTGCCAACCATCTTTTACGGAATTCCGATTCTGCTGGGGGGCCTGGCGCTGAAGTCATCGGAACTTCCTCCCGCCAGACGGGTCACCCCAAAGACGCAGCTGAAGACGGAACGAGAACAGGCGGCACCCGAGCTGGGCAAGCTGCTGGGGGATGTGACCCGTTGGCGCTACGGGCAGAAGGCCCATCTGGAATCGTCCCTTGAGGCTCTCAAGCTCTGGGATGAGGACAACCCACCTTCGCTGACAGAAATCGAGGAGCTGTCGTCCGATGCGGGCTACGGCCTGCGGCTTCGATTTGAAGGCAACGCCGTCCCAATGGATCGCTGGGAAGAGAAGCTGGATCGTCTGGGCCGTTTTTTCGCCAAGGGGATGAGGGCGGAACTGAGCGCCGTTGATCAAACCTGTTTCGATCTGAAGCTGCTGCCTGATGCCTGAGCCGATGCAATCCGGGGACGATGCCCTGAGGGTGTCGGTGCTGAGTGAAGCGCTGCCGTACATCCAGAGGTTCTCTGGGCGCCGCATCGTGATCAAGTACGGCGGTGCAGCCATGGCCCATGCCGAACTGCGCGAGGCGGTGTTCCGGGATCTCGCCCTGCTGGCCTGTGTCGGAGTGCAGCCGGTGGTGGTGCATGGAGGTGGCCCGGAAATCAACCAATGGCTCAAACGCCTGGAGATCCCTGCCGAATTTCGCGACGGCCTGCGGGTCACCGATGCCGACACGATGGATGTGGTGGAGATGGTGCTGGTCGGGCGGGTCAACAAGCAGATCGTCAACGGACTCAACCAGCTCGGAACGCGGGCCGTCGGCCTGAGCGGCAGCGACGGCAGGTTGGTGGAGGCACGCCCTTGGGGCGACGGCAGCCATGGGTTGGTGGGTGATGTGGCCCGCGTCAACCCGGATGTGCTGGAGCCTCTGCTGGAACGCGGCTACGTGCCGGTGATCTCCAGCGTTGCCGCCACCCCGGATGACGGCCGCGCTCACAACATCAACGCCGACACCGTGGCCGGCGAGCTGGCGGCAGCTCTCGAGGCCGAGAAGTTGATCCTGCTCACCGACACCCCTGGGATCCTGAAGGATCGGGACGATCCAGATTCTCTGATCCGTAAGTTGCGCCTCTCGGAGGCCCGTCAACTCATCGATGATGGTGTGGTGGCCGGTGGGATGACCCCGAAGACCGAGTGCTGCATTCGGGCCCTCGCACAAGGCGTTTCAGCAGCTCACATCGTCGATGGACGGGTGCCCCATGCTCTGCTGCTGGAGGTGTTCACCGACGCCGGCATCGGCACGATGGTGGTGGGACGCGGCTGAAGCGTGAACGAGCAACAGGCTCCGCTGGACCTCACGGCCGCTGAAACCGCACTGGAACGCGGCGACTACGGCCAGTGCCTGGAGCTGTTGACCCCGTTGGCGGAAGCACGGCCCCTACCGGATCCCGAGGGGGCCAGAGTCCGGCTGTTGATGGTCACGGCCCTGATGGGTCAGGGGCAGGACCAGGAGGCCCTCACCATCTGTCAGCTGCTGAGCCGTTCCGGTGAACCACAGCTCCGCCAGCAGGCCCGCCAGTTGCTGACCATCCTCGAAGCCCCCTCGTTGGACCGTCCGGAGCGGTGGTCCATGCGGCTTCCGCCCCTATCGATCCAGGCCAGTGGCGACGCCGCGCCGCTGCCGGCCCGACGACGTCGCTCGCGCAAACCGCCGCCGCCACCGCCGCCGCCCACAGGCCCCACCCAGGCTCCAGCCCTGGGGTTCGCCGTCCTGGTCACCGCCGTGCTGCTGGCCCTGACCGTGGTTCTCAGCGGTTGCGTTCATATGCAGGCCGACCTCACCAGCCCAGCACCGGATCGCCTGCAGCTCACCTGGGAGATCCAGAGCAGCACAGACCAACTCCTTCCCTGGCAGCAACGGTTTGAAAAGAAGCTGGAGCCGCTCCGGTCCGATCTGACGCTGGACCATCCCCATCCAGGGGCTCAGCGGATCACCACCGCAGCCCTGCCATCGGCGACCTTCCGATCAACTCTTATCCAGGCCCTTGCACTCTTGAGCAACAGTGCCGGGATTGACCTGCCTCCCCCTCAGATCCGGCTGATCGAGCGCAACTGGCTTGTCGGAGTACAGCAGCGATTGAGCCTGCGCCTGGATCTCGATCAACTGCCTGAGCTGCCTGGCTTTGATCTGGCCCTTGAACTGAACCAAGGGCAAGTGAGCCAAACCCTTCATGGGGGGGAGTCCATCGACCTTGAGGTCAGAAGCTGGCGTTGGAACCCTCTGGGCCTGGGCAGCCTTGTGGTGGCGGTTCTGCTGCTGCTGAGTCTTCTGCTGCAGGGGGTTCGACGCCGTCTCGGATTCGGGTTCCCGGAACTCCCCTCCTGACCTACAACTCCAGCGGATCAGGGTCCACAGCAAGAGCCACACCGCGGGGAAGTTCGTCCCAGAGGGTCTGTCCAGGGGGAAGCGGCAGTGCGGAGCCCACCGGACCATGGAGCAGCAACTGCCAACGGCTGCGCCCAGCCACCCGTGCCACCGGGGCTGGCGCCGGCCCCAGCAACCACCAGCCACGGTCGCGACAGAGAGGTCGAACCCGCTCCGCCAGAACCGATGCGGCCGTGGCTGTGGCGCTGGCGGACTCACCGGACAACCGCAGCAGACAGGCGCGGCTGAATGGAACCAGCCCCGCCTCCCGCCGCAACTGCTCCTCCTGGGCCAGGAAATCTTCGTAGCGGCCATCCACCAGGTGGCGAATCACTGGATGGTCCGGGCAGTAGGTCTGCACCAGCACCTGACCGGGGCGTTCCCCCCGCCCGGCGCGACCCGCCAGCTGCATCAGCAATTGCAGAGCCTGCTCGGAGGCCCGTAAATCGGGCCGGTGCAACAGGCCATCGGCTGCCAGCACCGCCGCCAGCGTCACCTGGGGAAGGTCCATGCCCTTGGCCAGCATCTGGGTTCCGATCAACACATCCGCCTCGCCGGAGGCAAAGCGATCCAGCAAGCGTCGGTGCCCATCACGGCCGCCGGTGGAGTCCCGGTCGAAGCGAAGCAACCGCAGCCCGTCCAATTCCCCAGCGAGCAACTCCATGACCCTCTGGGTTCCAGCGCCAAAGGGTTTGAAGGCGGTGGATCCGCAATGGGAGCAGCGGTTGCCGATGTCATCCCGGTGATCACACCAGTGACACCGCAGCCACTCACGACCGCCGGAACCGCGATGGACCGTGAGCGCCACATCACAGTTGGGGCACATCACCACCTCCCCGCAGCTGCGGCACCCCAGAAACGGGCTGTAGCCCCGTCTCGGCACCAGAATCACCGCCTGTTCCCCCTTCTCCGGCAGCGCCGCCAACCGCTCCATCAGCGGACGACTGATCAGTCGACGGTGGCCATCGGCAAGCTCATGCCGCATGTCCACCACATGGACCGGAGGAAGGGACTGCTGGGAGATCCGCTGGGTCAACCGCCCCAGATGCAATGGCCCATCGGGACGAAGTTGCACCCAGCTGTCCAGGGATGGGGTGGCGCTGCCCAGCACCAGACGCCCACCATCAGCACCGATCCGATCGAAGGCCAGATCCCTGGCGTGATAACAGGGCATCGGGGCATCCTGCTTGTAGGAACTGTCGTGTTCCTCATCCAGCACCACCAACCCCAGCGGCGTCAGTGGAATGAACACCGCGGAGCGCGTTCCCACCACCAGCAACGGCTGATCGGGCTCCAGGCAGCGGCGCCACACCTGGAGGCGCTCCCGATCACGACATCCGCTGTGATATTCGAGAACCCTGGAGCCGAAGCGGCGCCGACACCGATCCACCAACTGCGGAATCAGGCCGATCTCTGGGGTGAGCATCAGCACGTGACGGCCGGCCGCCAACTCCTGCTCCGCCAACTGCAGGTACACCTCCGTCTTGCCGGAACCGGTGATGCCCCAGAGCAGCATCCCCTCTCCATCGGGAACGGCCTTGAAGCACTGCATCACCTGCTCCTGCTCGCGGGTGAGGGGCCTGGCGGCCTCCAGCGGAGTGGTGGATGACGGGCCTGCGGACTGGATGCGCCGCTCCCGGCGAACCCAGCCCTTCGTTTCCAGGGAACGGACCATCGCGGGGCTGAACCCCGATGCTTCCAACGAGCGCTGCCACAGTCCTGCCCCTGCGGCATCGAGCGCACCGAGAAGATCCTGCTGACGGGGAGTGAGGCTGGGAGTGGGCTCAGGAGGCTGCACCCGCTCCACCCACAACAGGGCACGCCCCTCCGAAAGGGAGCGAGCCTGGCCCAGCCAACCGGGGGGAAGGGCCGCTTTCAGCGTCCGGAACACGCTGAGATGACAGCGCTCAGCCACACCCTCAAGCCAGAGGCGCCACCGAGGGTCCACAGCCGCCCGCTGAATGAGACGCTCCACCGCCTGCACCTTGCCGGGCACCGTGGAATCCGGAGCTGGAGTGCGCTGGGAGACCACCAGTCCATGCAGAGGTCGGCCCCTCAACCGCACCCGCACCAGATCGCCCGCCTTCAATCCAAGGGTCTGATCGGCGCTGTAGGTGAACGTGCTGCCTTCACGCCCAGCCTCGAGCCAGACCTCAACGAGGTCAAACGGCGCGTCAGCTGGGTTGCAAAGGCCTGAAAACTTCATTAAGGTGAGAATGTTGACTATGTATTGGTCAACACTGCGCTCGATCCAGAGGGAAGACACGCAGTCTGAAGTCAGGGCCATGGTCCTGCCACTTCGACCGGTCTGAGACCACCCCGGACGGCACAGAACCCTGATCCAAGAGACCACCAACGGTCACCGCCACAGTTTTCCATTGATCACCAGCGACATTCTTCAACGCGGCTCTGCCGTTGAGATCTGAGTTGCTTGGACGTCGTCAGGGTCTTCCTTCCCATGAAGGAAGACCTCGGTCATGGGTGCTGTTCTCCGTCTTCTCGTCTTCTCGCGTCATTGACCATGAGCCCTGCCGCCACCAAAACAGCCAAGCCGGACATCGTTCTGCTGGCCAACTCCGAAGGAGAGGTGAGGGAGGTCGCGCCCGAGGCTGAAACAAAAAAAGCACCGGCACGGCGCAGCAGCAGCAAAGCCAGCGCCAAGGACCTGACGGCCGCGGCCGATGAGCTTCTGGCAGCAGCCGACCCCAAGAAAGCGGAAGCAGCCAAGGCAGCTCCAAAATCCAGCGCGAAGAAATCCACGGCCAAGTCTGCGACCGCCAAGAAACCTGCCGCCAAGAAGGCCACAGCCAAAAAAGCCAGCAGTAAAACCGGCGCAGACGCTGCTGCGGCTCCTGCCAATGCGGTGGTGGCCAAGCCTGAGATCGTCTTGTCTCCGGAGGAGAAGGCCAAAGCCATCGCTGCTGAAAAGGCTGCCAAAGCCAAAGCTTTGGCCAGCATCAAGATCGGCCCCAAGGGCGTCTACACCGAAGACTCCATCCGGGTTTACCTGCAGGAAATCGGCCGCATCCGCCTGTTGCGACCGGATGAGGAGATTGAGCTGGCACGAAAAATCGCTGATCTCCTCCACCTTGAGGAGCTCGCTGCGCAGTTCGAGAGTGACAACGGCCGGGAACCCGACAAGAAGGAGTGGGCGGCTCTTGTGGAAATGCCCCTGATCCGCTTCCGTCGGCGTCTGATGCTGGGCCGCAGGGCCAAGGAAAAGATGGTGCAGTCCAACCTGCGCCTGGTGGTGTCGATCGCCAAGAAGTACATGAACCGGGGCCTGAGCTTCCAGGACCTGATTCAGGAAGGCAGCCTCGGCCTGATTCGTGCTGCCGAGAAGTTCGATCACGAGAAGGGCTACAAGTTCTCCACCTACGCCACCTGGTGGATCCGTCAGGCGATCACCCGTGCCATCGCCGACCAGAGCCGCACCATCCGCCTGCCGGTGCACCTCTACGAGACCATTTCCCGGATCAAGAAAACCACCAAGGTCCTGAGCCAGGAATTCGGTCGTAAGCCGACAGAAGAAGAGATCGCTGAATCGATGGAAATGACCATCGAGAAGCTGCGGTTCATCGCCAAGAGCGCTCAGTTGCCGATTTCTCTGGAGACGCCGATCGGCAAGGAGGAGGATTCACGCCTGGGCGACTTCATCGAAGCCGACATTGAGAACCCTGAACAGGACGTGGCCAAAAATCTTCTTCGTGAAGATCTCGAAGGAGTTCTCGCCACCCTCAGCCCCCGCGAACGGGATGTGCTCCGCCTGCGTTACGGCCTGGATGACGGCCGGATGAAAACCCTCGAAGAGATCGGCCAGATCTTCGATGTGACCCGCGAACGCATCCGTCAAATTGAAGCCAAGGCCTTGCGCAAACTGCGCCACCCCAACCGCAACGGCGTCCTCAAGGAGTACATCAAATAGGAGCTGGCTGAGCCTCAGGGCTCCATTCCCGGCAGCAACTTGACCAGCAGCCAGACGCAGAGAATGATCGCCACCAGCACGTAAGCCTCGTTCACTGCACCACCCCGGGAGGCCCCAGTCTGGCAAGAATTCCCCCATCACATAAGTACAACTGCACCTATCGGGGCTGCCCTCGCCGCCGTATAAGAGTGAAGAGGGAATTGAGACGCCCTCCTCACACGGAAGAGATCAAACCCTGGCGCAAACCGGGGTTTTTTTCTGAATGGCTATGCGGTCATTCACTGAGCAGAGCAACTCCAACCGGTGTTCACTCCTCGAAATTCTCCGTGAACTCCTGAAAGGCCCGCTTGAGCCGCTCCACCGGTGTTTCTTCCAAGGGGCATTCCTGGGAGGTCTGGGTTGCGTAAGCCTGCAGGAGCATCCCGTCGGGTTCGAGAACCGATGCCACAGCATGTTTGAACAACACCACGTTGCTCTGAGGAGTGAGTCCGCTGAGGAAGGGGGCCAACGTGAAGCCTTCGGTGGCGCCTTCCTTCCCTTGCACCCGCCGGGGACGGATCAACTGATAAGCGGGCTGACCATCACTGTCGGTCGTGGTGCGCAACCGTGCCATCAGCAGATCACCACTGCTCAACAGCAGCAAACGGATCGTGCCCTCCGCCATCAGGGGCAGCCGGGGCTCTTCCGGGGAACCATCGGATAATGAGGAACTGGACAACGTGGATTGGCGTACACCGTTCACAACTGGACCTGGCATACGTCAGAGGGTTAGAGGAGACAATGTTACGCACTCTTCACAGAGCCTTGATCCACCGCAGCTGCTTCACATTCACGGTGTGGGAGACCTTGAGTCCGTAGTCTGGGCGGCTGATTCGCCCGCTTCATGGCTCTCACCGAACTGCGCATCGCCTCACGACGCAGCCAGCTGGCCATGGTGCAGACCAACTGGGTCAAGTCGGAACTGGAGAAGGCCCATCCGGGCTTGAAGATCACTGTTGAGGCCATGGCCACCCAGGGCGACAAGATCCTGGATGTCGCCCTGGCCAAGATCGGCGACAAGGGCCTGTTCACCAAGGAACTGGAAGTCCAGATGCTGGTGGATCGTGCAGACATCGCCGTCCACTCCCTCAAGGATCTCCCAACCAACCTTCCCGAAGGCCTGATGCTCGGCTGCATCACCGAACGGGAAGACCCCGCTGACGCGCTGGTGGTGAATGCCAAGAATCAGGCCTACAAACTCGAGACGCTTCCCGAAGGAGCGGTGGTGGGAACCAGTTCCCTGCGCCGCCTGGCACAGCTCCGGCACCACTACCCGCACCTGATCTTCAAGGACGTGCGGGGCAATGTGATCACCCGACTGGAGAAATTGGACCGCGGCGATTACGACTGCCTGATCCTGGCCGCCGCTGGACTCGGCCGCCTTGGCTTCGCCGATCGGATTCACCAACTGATCCCTGGCGACATCTCCCTGCACGCCGTTGGACAGGGAGCCCTTGGGATTGAATGCGTGGAGGGCAAGCCTGAAGTACTGGAGGCGATCAAAGTGCTGGAGCACAGCACCACCTCCCGTCGCTGTCTGGCGGAACGTGCCTTCCTGCGGGAGCTGGAGGGCGGTTGCCAGGTGCCGATCGGCGTCAACAGCCAGATCAACAACGATGAGCTCGTCCTCACGGGGATGGTGGCCAGCCTCGATGGCAAGCGTCTGATCCGTGATCAAGCCAGTGGTGCTGCAAATGAGCCCGAGTCCATCGGTATCGAACTGGCCGGCAAGCTCAAGCAGCAGGGCGCAGGGGCCATCCTGAAGGAAATCTTCGACGAGGTCCGCCCTGAAGCCTGATCAGCCCTGAATCTGCAGCGGTGTCCCCACCTCAACAACATCAAAGAGTTCACGGATGTGGGCGTTGAGCATGCGCACACATCCGAGGCTGACCGCCGCCCTGGTCCTGACCCAATGGGGCCAGGGTGTGCCGTGAATCCCGAATTCACCGCGATCACCGCGATGGAAACCGAGGTAGCGATCGCCGATCGGGCTTGACGGTCCCACCAGCTTGCGGTGTTTCCCCCCTTGGTGGAAAGGTACACGGGGTTGGTCTGCTTCGAGAGGATGGAAAAGGTCCCCTTGGGTGTCGGCGTCCGGGGATCGCCGATGGCGACAGGCCATGGCCCCCAGCGCTGCCCTGCTCGGACCACCGTGATCTGTCGCTGCTCTAGATCGAGCACGATCCTGGTGTCGGATGGCTTCCGCAGAGCCAGCTCCTGGGCCGCCACGGGCGCCATCAAGCCCGCGGAGGCGACCATTCCTGCAACAACAGCAGCAGCAGAGATCCGCTTCAAGACTCATGAGACCCGCTTGTCTCAAGCTATGCAGACTCGAGTGGAAAATCAGCACAAAAGATTTTTTAGCGGCGTTTTTAAGATTTTCTCCGGCCTGACCGACAAGACGACTGAGACAGGTGCACCGGTTGATCCTCTTACGCTCATGCCATGACCTCCCTGGCAGATCCCACCTCAGCCGGCAGCCCGCACCTGCCTCGATTGCTGAGCGGCACAGAACGCGAGGCAGCCATGGAACGGCTGAGCGTGGAGTTCGCCGCCCTGAGCAGCAGCAAACGCGCTTTCCTGCGGGCAGCCTGGATTCTGCGACGCCAGGGGGTCCTGGTGGTGCGTCATGTCGTGCCCCCAGAGCCCCTGAAAGCCATCAACGCCGAGGTGAATCAACTGCTGGCGCAGTTGGACGCGGGGAAAACCAAACAGCTGGCCTCCAAGGCCATCCTCAACCTGCCGAACAAGCGACGGATCAAGGGCTACGAGAACTTCGTGGATGCTGAACAAGCCGTCATCAACCACCGGGTGAACAGCCCGGATGGCCGCAGCGGCAGCGATGCCGGCATGGTGGACATCTTTCATCCGGAGCGCCTCAGTGAGGCCATGGCGGAATGGGTGACGACCTGCCTGCACGAGTGCCTGATCAGCCGACTGCTGCTGGCCTCATCGCTGCTGCCGATGCGGGTGAAGTGCCGCAACCTCTACATCAACCGCGGCGTGCGGGACACCCGGGGTTACCACTGCGACGGCCGATCGCAGAAGTTCAAGTCCTTCGTCTTCCTGACGGACGTTCGGGACCTCAGCGATGGGCCCTACTGCTACGTCCCTGTCACGCACCGGGATCGACGTTCCTGGAAACGCAGCAGCCAGTTCAATGAAGCCAATGGCCTCAACCGGCATGAATACAGCCAACTGCAGGGGCTTGATGCTTTGCCGCTGTTGGCAAAGGCCGGAGACATGGTGATCTCCAGCCAACGGGGTGCCCATCGCGGCCATCCCCAACAGCCTCAGGCCAAACGGGCAGTGCTGGTGAACATGTACCAGCGCTAGAGGCGGGGACCCTCAGTGGTGGATCAGTCCACCAGCTTGGGGTCGATCTCAGCCATGTAGCGCGCTTCGCAGCCTTTGATGATCTCCACCGCCTTCTCCGTGCCGAAGAATCCATTCACGCTGCAGGTGCCGGGCTTCTTGAGGTCCTTGTAGTGCTCCCAGTAGTAGGTGGTTTCCTTCTTCCAGTGCTCGCCGAGGTCTTCGAAACTCTTGATGTGATCCATCCGCTTGTCGTCGGCAAGCACGGCGATCACCTTGTCATCCACTTCACCACCATCGTCGAAGGTCATCACGCCGATGATGCGAGCTTCAACGATGGAGCCGGGAACCAATGGCTCAGTGACGTTGACGATTTCAATGTCGAGGGGGTCGCCGTCTTCATCCCAGGTGCGGGGAATGCAGCCGTAGGCGAAGGGGTAAGCCAGGGAGGAATAACCGACACGATCCAGCTTCAGATGGCCGGTTTCCGTGATCAGCTCGTACTTGTTGATCGTGTTGGAGTTGAGCTCCACGATCGTGTTGAGGCGAAGTTCGGCTTCATCAGCGAAGGCCGGCAGCACATGCAGCAGGTTGGGCATG
>LXNH01000470.1_pt1 | contig 10690 bp, 10 predicted proteins | sample 809111 | NCBI WGS metagenome assembly LXNH01 (sample SAMN04870528, study PRJNA318959) | seawater metagenome | biome: 00002010; material: water; isolation source: marine seawater | place: Greece: Milos, Mediterranean Sea | collected 2013-05-29 | depth 5-7 m
AGCGGAAGTGGTCCTGCCTATTTGTTTCATTTTGTAGAGGCACTGACAGTTGCAGCCATAAATGTTGGTTTTGCTCCGGATATGGCAGAGACATTTGCCAGAAAGACAATAACAGGATCTGCGGCACTATTAGAGAGTTCTGAAGAAAATGCGGCTCAATTACGCGAGAATGTGACCTCTAAAGGAGGCACAACGCAAGCGGCTTTAGATGTTTTGATGGGCGAGCCAAGTTTGCAGTCAATACTTTTGGAGGCTGTTAAAGCGGCTAAAAAACGCTCAGAAGAGTTATCCAAAATATAATTTAAACAGGGACAGATACGGTGGCTTCGAGGCCTCCTTGTGCGCCTTTTGATAGATAAATATCTCCACCGTGTCCACGGGCGACATCGCGTGCAACCGAAAGCCCAAGACCTGTGCCGCCGGTTTCTGCATTACGCGCCTGATCCAGTCGGAAAAATGGCCTGAAAACTTCATTCATGGAGTCTTCGGGAATACCTGGACCATTATCCGAAATGATAATATTCAGGCTTTCCTCTTCCATTTTTACAATAATGTGAACTTCCTTGGCATGGTTACAGGCATTATTGACGAGATTTGTCAGGCACCTTTTAAAAGCTCGGCGTTTTACTTTGAAGGGTAGTGTTGGTGGGCATGCAAGAAATATGTCAGTGCCCGGCTTCCGGAGTTTTGCACTTTCACGGATTTCTTCCAGTAAATTGCGAATATTAATCTCTAAACTTTTTTCGCCCTGAAAGCCCTTGGCGAAAGATAGATAATCCTCCAGCATGTCTTCCATCTCAATAATATCTTCCTCCAGCCCCAGAATTTCGGGCGAGCGTGGCAGCATAGCCAGTTGAAGTTTTAATCGTGTGAGCGGTGTTCTTAAATCATGGCTTACACCGGCAAGCATAGTGGTTCTTTGTTCAATTTGAGCTTTGATACGATCTCGCATATCCAAAAATGCCGAGGCCGCTTGACGAACCTCAGAGGCCCCAGAAGGTTTAAAATCTTGAATGTCACGACCGCGTCCGAAACTTTCAGCTGCCTCGGCAAGGTTTTCAATCGGTCGGATTTGGTTGCGAAGAAAAATGATTGATACAGCGAGTAAAAATAAAGATGTCCCTGTCATCCAAACAATAAAAATATGTGAATTGGTTGCGTACACCTTGCTTTTCAAAACCAGTGCACGCATCACTTCGCCAGGGAGTTGAAGCCGCACATCTACATAATTACCTACAGAAACTGTATCAAGCCAGAATGGACGGCCAACTTGGTTTTCAATTTCATCTGACAGCGAATCATCAAGAAGGTCCACAAATGGGCGAGGTACGGGCTCGGGTAATATTTCGCCGGGCAAAAAGGCGATGCTCATTTCAAAGCTTTCATCAGCAAGCCTTATTAGTTCCTCATCATCTGTCTGAGTATCACCCATGCGTAAATCCACCAGCAATGACAAATCGCTTATCACTGCATGGGACAGGCGTTTAGTCACAGTGTTCCAGTGACGTTCAAGGAAGATATAACCGGCAACAATTTGTATCAACACAATAGGAATGATGATGATCATCAATGACCGTGAATACAGTCCTGACGGCATGTAGTTTTTGAGCTGAAAATAGCCACTTAAATTTGCCCAGTTCACCATGGGACTATACTAATCAGTTTGTAAAATATATCCAGCGCCACGAACTGTTTGTAAGAAGATGGGGTCTCTAGGCGTATCCTCAATTTTGCGACGCAATCTGTTTATTTGGACATCAATTGCGCGTTCTGAGATGTTTTCTTCGTTGCCTGTTAATTCCTCACGTCTGATAATGCGTCCACCTTTAGAGGCAAAGCATCTCATTAACTCAATTTCGCGTGTGGTGAGGGGGACGCGGTCCCCGTTTTTGAGCAACTCGCCTCTTTCAGGTTTGAATACACAATCGCCAAAGGTAATTTCTTCCGGCATCTCTAGGGTGTTAGGTGTTGCTTCTTGACGCCGTAATATATTGCGAATACGCAAAAGCAATTCGGTGGGCTCAAAAGGTTTGGGCAGATAATCATCTGCCCCGATGCGTAAGCCCTCAATCCGGTTATCAACTTCCGCGAGCGCTGTAAGCATTAAAATCGGCACATAATTGGCTTCCTTGCGTAAAACGCTTGTAAGTTCCAGCCCGGTTTCTCCGGGCATCATGACATCAAGAACAATCAAATCAAAAACTTCAAGACTAAGTTTTCTCCTTGCTTCGTTGGAATTTGCCGCAATACTTGCTCTATATCCTTGGTCAGACAGAAATTTCTGGAGAAGGGAACGAATGCGCCTGTCATCATCAACGACGAGAATATGCGCGGATGTTTCAGTGGGTTCGCTCATAGCTATTTTTCCCTTCCTGTATCATCCATGAAATCAATTTTTGTTTCCATATTTGTTAAATGGAGCATAAATTCTTGCCATTTTTCTAAAGTGCCATCCTCACTTTTTGCAAGAGATTCTTGAAAGCGCCGTATTTGGGGGTCTATTAAATTTCGGTGTAACTCATGACCCTTGGGCGATAATGTTAGCCTTTTTATTCGGCGGTCCTGTATATCGGTTTCCTGAATAATATATTTTTCTTCAATCAAGTCTTTAAGCACACGTGAAAGACTTTGTTTTGTAATCGACAAAATATGCAGCAATTCTGATACTGACATCCCTGGACGCCGTCCTACAAAATGCAATACCCGGTGGTGGGCGCGCCCGAAACCGTGACTTTCCAAAATAGTGTCAGGGTCTGAAACAAAATCTCTATAGGCAAAAAACATTAATTCTACGGCCTCTACCAATTCCCGTGGTAGGCCAAGTGATGTTACATCACCAATATGAGAGGCTTCATAATCCTTCCCTGAAGTTCTTGTGTTTTCTTGAGACATGATTACCTCTTATCTGGCGTTTTTTATATCAGCATTTAAATACGAATATGTCAGCCATGTTGACTTATTTTACCCTTGCAGATACACATATCAACTTCTCAATCGGTTTATTATAACCTCTGGAGGGTAGATTGGGTATCTCATTCGATCAAATGGACGGTCATATCTGGTTCAACGGTGAATTTGTCCCGTGGGCTGATGCACGTATACATGTTTTATCTCATGGCTTGCATTATGCTTCCTGTGTGTTTGAAGGCGAGCGTGCCTATGAAGGCCAGATTTTCAAACTCCGAGAGCATACGGAAAGACTTTTTTATTCTGCGCGTGAGCTTGGTTTTGATATCCCTTACAGCATTGAAGAAATTGATGCCGCATGTGAAGAAGCCCTGAAGATAAATAATCTCACCAATGCCTATATTCGGCCGGTTGCTTGGCGTGGCAGTGAAATGATGGGGGTATCTGCGCAAGAAAATAAAATTAATGTCGCGATAGCCGTCTGGGAATGGCCCTCTTATTTTGACCCTGAAGAAATTAGAAAGGGCATACGGCTTGATATTGCGAGCTATAAGCGACCTTCGCCGGAAACTGCACCGTGTCATGCTAAAGCAGCAGGTCTTTACATGATTTGCACTCTTTCCAAGCATGCAGCTGAGAAAAAAGGTTATGCCGATGCTCTCATGTATGATTATCGGGGACAGGTTGCGGAAGCGACCGGAGCAAATGTATTTTTCATTCTTGACGGTAAGATTCATACCCCGACACCTGATTGCTTTCTTGACGGCATTACTCGGAGAACAGTGATTGACCTTGCCAAGGATAAAGGTATTGAGGTGGTGGAACGCGTAATTATGCCTGAAGAACTTGATGGTTTTGAGGAGTGTTTTATCACCGGAACTGCGGCTGAAGTGACGCCGGTTTCCGAAATTGGGCCACATCGTTTCACGCCAAGCGAGATAAGCTTCGACCTGATGACGCGTTATGCCGCGCTGACCCGTGGTCAAAATTAATACTTCCAGCTAGTTATTCTCTTTAAGAAGTGCCAAGCCTTTGGATAGGTAATCTATGGCTGTCCATATGGTAAAGAATGTTGCCGTCCAAAATAACCCCAACCCTGTTATTTTAATAAGTGGGCTAATCATTTCACCGGCCTCACCCAAAAGTAAAATGCCAAGGGCAATCATTTGTATGGTGGTTTTAAACTTCGCTATTTGAGATACAGCCAGTGTCACACCACGATCTGTTAAATATTCACGGAACCAAGAGATTAAAATTTCTCTCATAATAATCAGACCTGCGGCGAGTGTATGAATGCCGCTGATATCTCTGAATTCAATAAGAATGATGATAACGGCAACAACCATTAACTTATCGGCAATCGGGTCTAGCATGCGACCAAACTCTGAAGTGGCTTCAAGTTTACGGGCGAGCCATCCATCGAGATAATCTGTAATAGCTGCCAGATAGAAAATTAAACAAGCTAACCAGTTTCCTATAGGCCCGGGGATGAGATAAACAATCAACAGAGCCGGAATCATGAAAATTCTGAACAGCGTCAGAATGTTTGGAAGACGTTTGAGCACTTATGAACCCTCGCCGTTAAAATGATCATATATTTGTTGCGCGATACCTGCACTAATACCCTCAACTCGGACCAAATCTGCTAATGAGGCGCGCATGACAGCTTTAGCAGAACCAAAATGATGCAACAGAGCTTTTTTACGTTTTGCCCCGATACCGGAAATATCATCTAACGGATTCGCTCTAATATCTTTTTTTCTTTTGATACGATGCCCGCCAATAGCAAATCTATGGGCCTCATCGCGTAAGCGTTGAAGATAATATAATACCGGTGAATTGGGGGGTAAATTAAAAACTTCTCGTTCAGGCATGAAGAATTGTTCGCGGCCAGCATTTCTGTCTGGTCCTTTAGCAATTCCAATTAGGGGAATATCAAGGCCGAGTTCTGCCATGACTTTTCTGGCAATGCCAAGCTGGCCTTTGCCGCCATCTATTAAAATCAAATCCGGGCGATTTGAGCTATCTGAATTTTCTTCACGTACCATACGTTCATAGCGCCGGGTCAGGACTTCTTGCATCATTGCATAATCATCGCCGGGGACAGTGTCGGCATTTTTGATGTTGAATTTGCGATATTGGTTTTTAACAAAGCCTTCTTCTGTCGCGACAATCATCCCTCCAAGTTGGTTAGTCCCGCCAAGATGACTGTTATCAAAAACTTCGATACGACGTATCGGGCCTTCAAGATCAAAAGTCTCAGCGACAGCCGATAAGAGATTTTGTTGACTGGCAGTTTCTGACAATTTACGCGCCAATGCCTCTTTTGCATTTTGGGCTGTATGCGCCACAATATCAGCTTTCTCTCCACGTTTTGGGGCCATCAGACTGATTTTATATTCTTGTTTTAAACTTAAGGCTTCCTCTATAAGGCTTTTGTTAGGCAAGGAAAAATTAAGTAAAATTTTTCTTGGTGATTGCCTGTTTTCGTAAAACTGAATGATGAATGACTCTAAAACTTCATCTGCCGGCGTATCTTTGTCATGGCGGGGGAAATAAGCCTTATTACCCAAATTGCGCCCGGCACGGAAGAAAAATACTTGGATACAACTTTGCCCACCTTCTTGTGCGAGAGAAATAATGTCGGCTTCTTCTATGGTGCGAGCAAATACATCTGTGGTGGATTGTATATATGTTAGAGCGCGGATACGGTCTCGATACTCCGCCGCCAGTTCAAAGTCTTGGATATCACTCGCAGCTTGCATCTGTTGGGCAAGCTCTCCTTGAATATCCTGATTGCTTCCGGATAGGAATTGCCGCGCCTGTTTTACAAGCAGGCTATAATCATCCGGTGAGATTTCATTCGTACAAGGCGCACTGCATCTTTTGATTTGATGAAGCAGACAAGGGCGCGTCCGGCTATCATATACGCTGTCATTGCACGATCTCAGCAAGAAAGCTTTTTGTAACGTATTGAGTGTTCTGTTCACTGCCCCAGGAGATGCGAAGGGTCCAAAATAGTCACCTTTGCGTTTGCGACTTCCGCGATGTTTTGTGATTTGTGGAATAATATGATCATCTGCCAACAAAATATAAGGAAGGCTTTTATCATCCCGCATCAAGACATTAAACCGAGGTTTGAATTTCTGGATGAGATTTGCTTCTAACAGCAAAGCGTCTGCTTCTGTTTGAGTACGGATAAATTCCATATTATGAGTTAGCCGTATCATATTTGCGATACGATTGGAGTGACCGCTGATACGTGTATAGGACGATACGCGATTTTTGAGGTTCTTGGCCTTGCCTACATATAAAACATCATCATTTGACCCAAGCATACGATACACACCCGGCCCATTAGGAAGGGTTTTAACCTTGGCCTTAATCAAATCCGTACCGATAGGTGAGCCGGTTTCTGATGTGTTCTGCATATTCATGCAGTATATACCTCTTGTCGTTTTAAAATCGTAACCTTGTGGACATTTTCCTAGTAAAAAATGTCAAAAAAAGCATCCACGACAACTGTGGATAAGTTTGTGAAAAAAACCCTATCATATCTGCCAAGTGGTTGTATTTATTGAATAGCCACGTCTTTGCATAATTTTTAGGCATTTTTATAACTCATTGTTTTATATGTTAAAATTAAAATCAAGAGACAAAATAATAAAAAATTTCTTAAAGAGAATGGGGTTTACAATTATTTTATTCTGTTGCAGGCGGTATGTGATTAACTACCCGATAATCAGAAAATTCGCTTTAGTTCTCGTTGCTTAGGTCAATTTAAAAAAATTCCTGAAAATCCGTTCTTAGAAACTTTTAAAGCGTTCAATTGTTACACCGACTGAACCTGCTGACTCAATTGCGTCCGGTTTGGCAACTTTGACGCGGGCAAGCGTTACGCGCGGCAAATTGAGACAGAGTTGAGCAATTTCTTCGGCAAGTTGTTCGACAAGGTCGATATGTTTGTCCTTCACCAAATCAGAAATCAGATTGGTGATATTTTCATAGCAGACAACATCCGAAATATGCTGTGGTACATCGGAGGGGGATGAAGCAGCATTTTCCTCAATGCTCAAATCCACGGAGACAATAATATTTTGCCTGTCTCTTCTTTCATGAGGGTGGATGCCAATTGAAGCCGGTAATTTGTAATCATGGACAAATACATGCATCAGACCGGCTGGGGCATTGGCAAATACATTTGTTTCCGGTGTGACGGCAAGTTTGGATGGCAAGGGTTTATTCATTACGGATAAAATTCTTTGTTAATGACATAATTAAGCATTGTCATGGAGGTTATGAGGGTTATCAGGGTTATTCAACAACTTCAGTTACATCCGGCGTTTTCCAGGCGAGGTGTTGTCCACCATCAAGAGCAATCATCTGGCCTGTCATGGCCTGTGCCGACAATATATATCTCACCCCATCAATAATGTCTTGTGGATTTGCGCCGGAACCGAGGGGCACAAGTCTGGTTTGTTTCTCAAACTCTTCAGGGTTTTGTCTTTGGTTCGCTAAAGTTGGACCGGGGCCAATGCCATTGACCCGTATTTTTTGCTCTGCCAAGGCTTGAGCGAATGTTTGGGTCAGTGTCCATAATCCTGTTTTGGAGACCGTGTAGCTGATGAAGTCTGGGTTTAGGCGCCAAACTCGTTGGTCGATAATATTAATAATATTACCTCCCGCCTGTGCTTGTTTGGCAAAGTCGCGCATCAGTATAGCCGGCGCCTTTAAATTAACATTCAAATGCATATCCCAGCTATCATCCGTCAAGGTCGCCACCTCGTCGCGTTCAAAAACCGATGCATTATTAATTAGAGCGGATAATGGGCCTACAGTTTCCATGGCACGAGAAATCAGGCTGCTTGTTTCTCCTGCATCACCAAGATTTGCTTGCAGCGTCTTGGCATCCCCGCCTTTGTCAGTAATTATTTGAGCCAGCTCATTAGCGGCATTTTCAGAGTTGCTATAATGTATAACAATCTGCCAGCCATCCTCAGCCAATCCCAATGCTACAGCGCGACCAATTCTATGTGCGGCGCCTGTTATCAAAACTGTTTTGGTCATGGGGTTTCCTTAAGTATGTTTATGCTAGCGAGAACGGCGGTGTTTTTTGGGTGTCCATTTTCTACCCATTTTGGAACCGGTTGCCTCTGAAACTCTTTTTTCAACTTCAGCGGGGCGGGCGAGTGGATCATTTGCCACCACCAGTTCAGTTTGTTGTAGTCGCTTGATCTCATCGCGTAAACGTGCTGCTTCTTCAAATTCAAGATCTGACGCAGCGGTTTGCATTTTCTTTTCAAGCTCCTCAATATGCGTGCGTAAATTATCACCAAGCAGAGGGGCTTGCGCTTCAGCCATGCCTTCTTTTACACGATATGGTCCCGGCGCCATATTATCCTGCGCATCAGCCATACCTTCAAGCAGGTCACCGATATTTTTCTGCACAGATGCCGGGGTGATATTATTGGCTTCATTATGAGAACTTTGTTTTTCGCGGCGTCTTTTGGTTTCTGCCAATGCGCGTTCCATTGAACCTGTCATTTTGTCTGCATAAAGCAAGACGCGTCCGTCAATGTTCCGCGCCGCGCGTCCTATGGTCTGGATGAGTGAGGTCTCTGATCTCAAAAAACCTTCCTTATCGGCATCAAGTATTGCAACCAATGCACATTCAGGAATATCAAGCCCCTCTCTTAGTAGGTTAATCCCAATCAAAATATCATATGCGCCCATACGCAAATCCCGAACGATTTCTATCCGTTCAAGGGTGTCAATATCGGAATGCATATAGCGCACGCGAAGCCCTTGCTCATGCATATATTCAGTTAAATCTTCAGCCATGCGTTTTGTGAGGGTCGTGACAAGCACACGATGATTTTTCTTAACGGCCTCATGGCATTCTGAAATTAAATCATCGACTTGAGATTTTGCCGGCCTTATATCGCATACAGGGTCAATCAGCCCTGTTGGTCGGATAACTTGCTCGACGAAAACCCCACCGGTCTGGTTCATCTCCCAAGGGCCGGGGGTTGCTGAAACATGGATGCTTTGCGGGCGCATCAAATCCCATTCTTCAAATTTCATTGGGCGGTTATCAACACAGCTGGGTAGTCTGAAACCGAATTCTGCGAGTGTGGATTTACGTTTAAAGTCACCCTTAAACATGCCGCCAATCTGTGGCACGGTTACATGGCTTTCATCAGTAAATAAAATGGCATTATCCGGGAGGTATTCATAAAGCGTTGGAGGTGGCTCTCCGCCTTTTCTGCCTGTGAGATAGCGTGAGTAGTTTTCAATGCCCGCGCAGGAGCCTGTGGCTTCAAGCATTTCAATATCAAATTCTGTACGTTGCTCAAGGCGTTGAGCCTCCAGCAAACGTCCGGCAACTTCAAATTCCTTCAACCGGATTTGCAAATCCTTTTTAATTCTTTGTACAGCCTGATTAAGTGTCGGGCGCGGTGTAACATAGTGGCTATTGGCATAGACCCGAACAAAATCAAGTGATCCCATTTTATTCCCTGTAAGAGGGTCAAACTCGGTCAAGGCATCAATTTCATCTCCGAAGAGTTCTATGCGCCATGCGCGGTCCTCACAGTGTGCGGGAAATAACTCAATTGTGTCGCCACGAACCCTGAAGTCACCGCGCGCAAAACCTAACTCATTTCTGGTATATTGAAGGGCGACTAAATCAGCCAGTAATTGAGCGCGGGGTATATTTTTACCGACTTCTAAATCGAAACTCATTTCCGTATATGTTTCGACCGAGCCGATACCGTAAATACAGGAAACGGAAGCGACGATAATGATGTCATCGCGCTCAAGAAGCCCCCGTGTAGCGGCATGCCGCATCCGGTCAATCTGCTCGTTAATATTACTTTCTTTTTCTATGTAGGTGTCTGTTCTGGGAACATAGGCCTCGGGTTGGTAATAATCATAATAAGAGACAAAATATTCGACTGCATTATCAGGAAAAAAGCTTTTAAACTCGCCGTAAAGCTGTGCGGCAAGTGTTTTGTTTGGGGCGAGTATAAGGGCAGGGCGACCTGTTTGGGCGATAATCTGCGCCATGGAAAAGGTTTTTCCTGACCCCGTGACACCAAGCAATACCTGATCACTTTCGCCACTATTTATGCCCTCTAAAAGTTCGTTAATGGCTTTAGGTTGATCACCTGCCGGTTCAAACTCAGATTTTAAATTAAAGACCCGTCCACCCTCAGTTTTCATGGGGCGTATCGGTCGGTGCGGGACAAAACTTTCCAACGAAGCTTCGTTTAAACCCGGCTCAGGGATGGGCGGCAGAGGTTTGCGGCCGGTCAGACTTTGCTGCTCTTCAGACATAGGAATAATATAGACATCGCCAGTCAATTTACTAGTATTGCCGGGTTCTAAATAAAAAAAGAAAAAGGAATGAACATGCTTCTTAATTTTAGAAAAATATATTTTGCGATTATCTCGACAGTCAGCATGATTGTTGTGGGTGTAACAGCAGTAGATCTTTTAAGTTTTGCTATTACGACTGTATTCCCTGACTTAATTGCTTCTGATATGGCGCGTTTGGATGAGCTTCTTTCTGAGGAAGAGGGCGCAAATGCCTTTTGCGACGTGAAGTTCGCCCTCTAAATTCTGAAATCATAAGTGATGTTATTCGAATGATTATATTCGGTTTGCTGCTCTACTGGCACTTGCCGCGTTTACTCTCTGATGACGACACGGGTCAGTAACCAAACTCTAACAACGTTTTTTTGGGGTTCCCTAAAGCTTGCTTGTATTTTGCAGGCTGTGG
>LXNH01000471.1_pt1 | contig 10686 bp, 8 predicted proteins | sample 809111 | NCBI WGS metagenome assembly LXNH01 (sample SAMN04870528, study PRJNA318959) | seawater metagenome | biome: 00002010; material: water; isolation source: marine seawater | place: Greece: Milos, Mediterranean Sea | collected 2013-05-29 | depth 5-7 m
AACTGCCAGATAAATTGACGCAATTGGTGCTAGCTCTGCTGGATTTATAATTCCTGCTTGGGGATAGTAAAGAGCACCCGCTACTCCTGAAATAACTGCAGTTAGTACAAAGATAAACAATTTATAAGATTCTACTTTATAACCTAAAAATCTAATTCTCGTTTCATTGTCTCTTATACCAGTAATAATATTTCCAAGTTTACTTTTAACTATTAAATTGCAAACATAATAGGTAGTTATTAATGCCAACCCACTTGCAACCAAAAACCAAATTGATAACTCTGCTTGTGAAAAACTTTCTAAGTTAGGTATATTTTGTAATCCTGAAAGCCCATTATTTCCCCTTAATCCACTATCATTTTGAAATAAATATAAGGAAAGAGCCAATGTCATTGCTTGTGTTAATATTGATAAATAAACACCAGTAACTCTTGACCTAAACGCTAACCATCCAAAAACATAAGCTAATACGCCTGGTACCAAAAAAACAAGTAAAATGTGTATTAATAGCGAGTCAGCAAATAACCATATGCTGGGTATTTCAGCGCCACCAACTACACCAAAAATTTGTGTACCAACTGCTTCATTAATTTCTGTTTCAGTGAGGGGTAAAACATTATTTTTAGTAGAATCTATTACAATATTTTTTGTTCTTTCAAACATTAACCACATGCCAATCATGTATCCACCCAATCCAAAAAATGCAAAGTGTCCTAGGGAAAGTATTCCGCAATAGCCCCAAACTAAATCCAAAGCTAATGCTACAATGCAGAGACATAATGTTTTTCCAAGGACTTTAGTAAAGCTTGTTGACACAAGATTTAGACCATAAGCCTCGCTTAATAAAATCATGCAAAGAGTTAAAAATAATATTATTGCAGATACCCAGAAAAAAGAAGATCTACTATTTAATTTTTGTAAATATGAACTTTTCATTATTAATCCTCTGCAGCTCTGCCTTTTAGTGCAATTATGCCTTTAGGCCTGAATTGAATAAAAAGTATAATGAAAATTATCATGTAAGTTTGCGCAGCCAAGGTATTTGAAGGGTTAAACCACTCAATTAATTTTTGGAGCATACCTATCATAGTTGCACCAGCTAAAGTTCCCCAAATATTACCTACACCACCTACCACAACCGTCATAAAACTTTGTACAATATAATCTGAACCTAACTCAGACGTAACCTTTGAAAATAAACCAATTGCAACACCCGCAATTCCAGCAATCCCAGATCCAAATCCAAAGGTAAGCATGTTTATTCTATCTGGATTGATACCCATGCTAGACGCCATCATTGGATTTTGTGTAACGGCTTTCGTTTCTAAACCAAGTCTAGTTTTATTCATTACTATTAAAAGTAAAATTAAAAAAATTATACCTAATGCAAATATAGCAATTCTGATAAGACTTATAGATAAAACATCATTCACAACAAGTGCTCCATCAAGCCATTCTGGAGAGGTAAGAGGTCTTGCTTGAGTTCCAAAAATATTTTTAGCTATTTGCTGTAAAGCAATACTAACTCCAAAAGTTGCCAAGAGTGTGTCTAATGGGTTTTTGTAAAGGTGCCTGATCACTAACCTTTCTAAAGTGACACCAGCAAAAAAAGTTACAAAAAAAGCTAATGGAAAAGCTATTATTAACGAAACTGTGTGATTAGGGATAAATAATTGTACTACATAGCCAGTGTAAGCGCCCATCATTATGAATTCTCCATGGGCCATATTTATAACTCTCATAACTCCAAATGTTATTGCGAGACCAATAGCACCTAAGAAATAAATAGATGCTAGACTTAAACCATCCAAAATTAGGTCTAAATATTTATAAAAATTAACTTTGTAATTTGTATTATTAAATATTTTTTTGGCTATGTTGATTACTTCGCCAGACTTTTCTTCGTAAACAGCATAAAAAAAATGTTTTTTTATTATTTCGTTAATTTCTTCCGTTGTTTTCAATGGAAGAGCCTTATTAGATTTTACAAGTAAATTGTAAGTTTTAATTCTTTCTTCATCAGTAATTAACTTACCTACAGGAACACTTTCAATTTTTCCTTTAATGATATTTTGCTCTAATATTTCATCTCTTCTTGATGGTGAAATGAAATCTTTTAAAAATTTTGCTTTAATTAAAAGTTCTATAGCATCTTGTTTTGAAATTTCTGGTTTTCTATTAAAATTAAAAATTGGTTTTGAACTTGAGCCGTCCATATTTTTAATTGTTTCTTCAGGGACAATTATTCTTGCTAAGTTTGGTAAATTAGGTTTTACATCTCCAACATAAACTTTAGAACGTAATAAAGACGCAATAACCCCTCTTGCTTCAATACTTAGGTTTCCTCTTAATGTATTCAGTGAAGCAATTTTATCTTTAACTGAGGTACTATATTTAATTGTTCCAAAAACTAATAATTCTGACATTCTTTTTTTTATTTTAGAGTCAGTTTCTTTTTCTATCGCTTTTTTAAGTGGCTTGAAATATTTTGGATTAAAATTTCTAGCAAGTGTTTCAAGACTTTTTGATCTAGTATTCGCATCTTTGCTTTGCAGTTGAAATCCAATAAGGGCATTTGAAATTTTTGATCTAACACCACTATTTGGTTTTATACTTTTAAATTCTTTTTTTTTGAAATATCCAAGATTTTTATTGTTTGAAAATTGTATTAGTTCATAACCTAATTCATTTTTTTGTTTTAAAGTCGCAATAACTTTTGTTTTTTTTGTAAATATGAGTTTTTTGCTTTTCCAAAATTTCAAAAATTCTTCAACTTTTGAAAAGTTTGAATTAAGTAACTTTTCTATTACTGGTTCGACAGTTTTCGAAGAACTTTTAGTTATCAATTTAAAATTATCAGTCAAGACTTTTTCGAATTCTGATTCAGATGATAAAGCTGAATTCGAAAAAAACAGTATAATTAAAAGTTTAGGTATAATTCTAAAAAAAAATTTCATATTACAAATAACTACAGAGCCTTATTATTCAGCTCTGTAGTATGTGATTTCCAATTTTATATATCAATAATTAGATTTAATTTGTACGCATGTTTTGGTATTTTTATTATACATACCACATCCAATAGATTTCCAATCAGACATAAGTGGTTTGGATTCAGCAAGGAAATCAGTCCACGCATCACCTGGCACCTCTTCTGTTTGACTTATGATATCAAACTGACCGTCTGCCTTTATTTCACCTATAAGAACTGGTTTTGATAAATGATGATTTGGTAACATTTCTGCTGTACCGCCTGTTAAATTTGGTACTTTTATGCCATACATTGCTTTTCTAACAGCATCTACATCTGTAGAACCTGCTTTTTCAACTGCTTTTACATACATTTCAAAACCAATAACATGTGCTTCCATGGGATCATTTGTTACTCTTTTATCACCCATTTTAGCCTTCCACTTTTTGATGAATTTGGTATTCAAATCAGATTCTGCAGACTGAAAATAATTCCATGCTGCTAAGTGTCCAACCAAGTTTTTTGTGTCTAGACCAGAGAGTTCTTCTTCACCAACAGAAAACGCTACTACTGGTATATCGTCAGCTTTAATTCCAGCTGCAGCTAATTCCTTGTAAAACCCTATATTAGCATCACCATTAATGGTTGAAATAACTCCAACTTTTTTTCCATCTGCACCTAATGCGACAACGTCACCAACAATTTTTGACCAGTCTGAGTGTCCAAATGGGGTATAATTTACAAATATATCTGACTCAGGTATACCTTTATCAATAAGATATTGTTTTAAAATTTTATTTGTAGTTCTTGGATAAACGTAATCAGTTCCAAGAAGTGCAAATTTCTTAACGCCTAATTCATCTAAATAATAATCAGTTGCGGGTATTGCTTGTTGGTTTGGTGCTGCACCAGTATAAAAAACATTTTTAGAGCTTTCTTCTCCTTCATACTGAACTGGATAAAATAATAGTCCGTTTAATTCTTCAATGACTGGTAATACAGATTTCCTAGATACTGATGTCCAACAACCAAACATAACATCGACTTTGGATACTGTTAATAATTCTCTTGCTTTTTCAGCAAATAATGGCCAATTAGATGCAGGGTCAACAACAACAGGTTCTAGTTTTTTTCCAAGAATTCCACCTTTTTTATTTTGTTCTTCAATTAACATCAACATCGTATCTTTCAATGTGGTTTCTGAAATTGCCATTGTACCTGACAATGAATGAAGAATTCCAACTTTAATTGTTCCATGTCCGTCTGCTATAACCTTACTGCTGAACATTAGCATAAAAATTACAAACACAGTTTTAGTAATAAATTTTGATATCATATATTTCTCCTTTGTTAATATTTTATATGATATGCACCTTTGTCATGAAATATTACAAAACTAAAATTGATCAAAATTTAATTAATAATAGTTTAAAAATTAGCCACTTATAATGTAAAAAAAGATATGTGTTTAAAATTTAGTCAATAAAGTATCAGAAAGATACTAGAATCAGATTGTAAAAGTCTGAATCAATTTTGAAAATAATGAACGGTTCCGCGATCATCAACCTCACTTTTTGCTTGATTAGTTACGTCTAAATGGATTAGGTGAGCTCTTGCTTCTCCGATAGCAAAATGCATTTGTTCATCCCCAATTTTTCTATCAAAAATAATTTCTATAGAATCCATAATAGTTATATCTTTCTCATTAAGGGCATCTAATATTAAACTTAATCTATGATTATGATGTTTAATTAAGTCTTTGGCTCGTTGATCACCATTTGTAAATGGCCAATCATGACACGGAAATACTTTTGTATCTGTTTCCATGGTTGATATTTCATTAAGATATTTAAAATAACCACCTAATCTATCATCTAGTGGATCAAAAAAATTATCAGAAATGTTTGGTGAAATCCTAGGTAACAAAAAATCTCCTGAGAGATATAATTTTCTTTTATAATCCATCAAAGAAATATGTTCAGGTGAGTGGCCAGAGTCTGTTCTAGCTATCCATAGTCCATCATTAGACTCAATTTCGTATCCAGCTTTAATGATTTCAAACTCAGGTAGTTCATATACTCTATTTTTGTATAGCCTTGTTGCTGGGCCCTTGGCAAGAATATCTTCCTCACTCATTCCAGCTCTTACAAAAACATTACGAAAAATTTTTGCATATTCATCATCTGGCATTGATCTAAAAGTATTAGCAGTGAATAATTCTTTTGCTGTTGTAAAACATTTAATATCTAATTTTTTTTGAAGCCAACCTGCCATTCCAATATGATCAGGGTGATAATGTGTAATCAACAAACCTGCAAATTTTTTAGATTTTAATGGACCATTTATAAGTGCTTCCCAATGTTCTTCAGAATGTTCAGATTTTAGGCCAGCATCTAAAATTAATAGTCCTTTTGGAGTATCCATTAAAAATAAATTTACATGGTTTAATCTAAAAGGAAGCTCAAAATGTACCCAATATAAATCAGAAGCTATTTGAGTTAATTCACCAAATTTAGGTTTATCAATTTCTAGTTTCGTCATTTATTGCTCGTCATGAATTATCGTGGTAATTTTTATTCAAGATGTTAAGAATATACATTAAATCTAAATTAGATCTAGCAAATCTAAAATAAAATTTAAAAAATGATAATATAAGATTTTTAAAGTATATTTTTTACTATTAAAAAGATTAAACATTAAGAGATACATTATGAAAAATTCATTAGACGGAATAAAGGTATTAGATCTAACAAGAGTTTTAGCAGGACCTTATTGCACCCAAATGCTTGGTGATCTTGGTGCAGAGATAATAAAAGTAGAGAGGCCAGGAGGAGGGGATGATACCAGGGGATTTGCTCCACCATTTGTTAGGGACGAAAATGGAGAAGAGACGGATTTAAGTGCGTATTATTGTGGAGCAAACAGAAATAAAAAATCAATAACTGTCAATCTTAGTAAAAAAGAAGGGCAGGATTTAATAAAGAAACTACTTAAAGATTGTGACATATTAGTAGAAAATTTTAAAACAGGTACATTAGAGAAGTATGGACTTGGTTATAATGATTTAAAGATCGAGTTTCCTAGATTAATTTATTGTTCTATTACAGGTTTTGGACAGACTGGTCCTTATGCATCTAGGCCAGGTTATGATGGTTTAATACAAGCAATTGGTGGCGTCATGGCTCTTACTGGAGAACCTAATGGGGAGCCTATGAAAGTTGGAGTGCCTATTGGAGACTTGATGGCGGGAATGTTTGCATCAGTGGGAATTCTTGCAGCTGTTAGACATCAAATTCAAACTGGAGAAGGTCAATTTATTGATATTGGTATGTTAGATACACATGTTGCATGGCTTGCTAATCAAGGAATGAATTACTTATCTACAGATAAAAATCCTGAAAGGCTAGGCAATCAGCATCCTAATATTGTTCCTTATCAAGTCATGCCTACATCTGATGGATATATCGTACTTTCAGTTGGAAATGACCCAACGTTTGAGAGATTTTGCAAATTAGCTGGCGAAGAAAGGTTAATTAATGATCCAAAATTCAAAACTAATGCGGACAGAGTATCAAACAGAGAATTTGTTACTAATGTTTTAAACGAGATTACCAAGAAACAAACATCCGAGTGGTGGCTAAGAGAGTTAGAGAAAGAAAAAATTGGATGTGGTCCAATTAATACATTAAGTCAAGTTTTCTCTGATCCACATGTTAAGGCTAGAGAAATGATAGTTAATATGGATCATAAAAAAACAGGCAACTCTCCTTTAAAATTAATAGCAAACCCTATAAAAATGCATGAAACGCCACCAAGTTATAGAATGCCACCTCCATTACTTGGAGAGCATACAGATGAAATTTTATCAAAAAAAATTGGTCTCAGTGAAGCAGAGATAAAAAATCTAAAAGATAATGAGATCATTTAATAAATTATTCTGAAAGTAATTATGGTTCGGACACAAAACAAAAGTCTCATTCCTGAAATTGAGTATGATAGTCTAAGGTCTTGGATTAGATTAATTCTTTTATTTATTGTTGGTGTTGTAGGTACTGTAGGTATGTGGTCAGTTGTAGTTGTAATGCCCGCATTAGAAACTGAATTTGCCATTGATAGAGGTAAGGCAAGTTTGCTTTATGCTACTACTATGGTTGGTTTTGGATTAGGTAATTTTTTAATTGGAAAAGTAATAGATAAATTTGGGCTTAAATTTCCAATTATTTTTGCAGTCATTCTTCTATCTTCATCTTATTTAATAGCAATGATTTCCAACCAATTTTGGCATTTATTGGTTCTACAAGTTTTTATGGGTACAGCTGCATCAACTTTTTTTGGTCCCTCTATGGCGGATATTGGAAATTTTTTTGAAAAACATAGAGGACTAGCAGTAGCTATAGTTGCTAGCGCCAATTACGTGGCAGGTGGTTTGTGGCCACTCTTTATTAGTCATCTGCTAGAGTTTAGTAACTGGAAAGAAGTCTATTTTTATATTGCAATAATCTGTTTGGTAATCATCTTTCCAATTTCATTAATATTAAAAAATAATATTGTTACTTCAAATAACCAAGATATTAATTTGAATAATGAAAATAACACTATTAAGAATCTCTCGCCCAAAACATTACAAACTTTGTTAGTTTTAGCTGGTATTGGTTGTTGTCTTGCAATGGCAATGCCTCAAGTTCATATTGTTGCTTTATGTGTAGACAGAGGTTTTGGTCTAACTGTTGGAGCTCAAATCTTATCTGTAATGCTCTTGTCTGGAATGGTTAGTAGGATTGGTTTTGGATTTTTATCCGATAAAATTGGCCCAATATATACCATTTTCATTGGATCATTATTACAAATGTTGTCTTTAGTTTTTTTCTTACCATTTGATAGTCAGTTGTCATTATTCATTGTGTCTTTGATGTTTGGTTTATCTCAAGGTGGGATTGTCCCAGCATATGCAATGATAGTTAGAAAATATCTTCCAATTGAGGAATTTGGAGAAAGAGTAGGTTTAGTAATAATGGCAACAATTGTAGGAATGGGATTAGGTGGTTGGATGTCTGGTGAAATATTTGATCTTACACAATCTTACAAACTAGCATTTGTTAATGGAATTTTTTGGAATTTTACAAATCTACTTATTGTCACATTTATTATGTGGAAAGTTTATTTCCAAAAAGATAGATTTATTTATAGTAAGCTTAAGAGTTTTAGATGAATAAAATAAAAGAACTTACAAAATCAAGTTTTGAAATCACTTATGAATTATTCATCATAATGATACCTACTTTAATAGTTGTAAAAATACTTGATGAAATAGGTTTTGTTGAAATTTTAAACAAGATGTTTGCTCCTTTAATGTTTTTATTGGGATTGCCAGAAGCTATTTCATTAGTTTTTACTACATCAATGTTAACTAGTCCTTATGCTGGTCTTATAGTTTTCTCAGGGCTTCCTGCTGATATGCCATTTACTGCTGCTCAAGCAAGTGTTCTAGGTCTTCTTATCTTATTTACACATTCTTTACCAATAGAAGTAATTATTTGCCGAAAAGCAGGCGTTAGAGCACGTGCAATGATATTTATTAGATTAGGTTTAGGAATATTATCATGTTATTTTTTGAATTTGTTTTTCGAATTAACAGGATATATGAATTATCCCGCTACTATTTTATTGCCAAGCCTTGAAAGTGCACCTGATCTTTTAAGTTGGGGGATTTCTCAATTAAAAGGGCTTGGAATGATTTTCATCATAATTGTTGCATTAGTCATTATTTTGGATTTTTTAAAATATATTGGTGTTGAAAAACTTATTGAAAAAGCTTTAAAACCATTTTTAAATTTTTTAGGTGTTGGTGAAAAGGCATCTACAATAGCAGTTGTAGGAGTTACATTAGGAATTGGATTTGGAGCTGGGCTTTTAATTAAAGAAGTTAAAACTGGAAAACTTCACTATAAAGACGTGTTTGGTGTATTAGTATTAGTGGGAATGCTTCATAGTATTATAGAAGATACCGCAGTAGTATCACTTATTGGAGCAAACATAATTATAACATTATTTCTTCGGGCTATATTAACACTTTGTATTGTTTATATTTTTATGAGATTAGGTGCTAATTTCACCCAGGAATTTTGGCAAAAACATCTTACTAATTACAATATACCAGAATATAAACCAAATTCTTAATATGGAATTGATTTATTATCCCAAGCAAATATTTTGCCGTTATCATCAGTTGTTTTAGTATCAATAACATCAATCAATTTGTTAGCTGAAAACTCAGGAGAGAAATATTGCTTGTTTTTTTTCTGGAAAGGTCTAGATAATTTTGAATCCACTGTGCCTGGGTGAAGACCAAAAATAATACTATTTTTATTTGATCTTTTTTGTTCTATCGACAGTCCCTTTAAGATCATATTTAATGCAGATTTCGAAGCTCTATAGGAATACCAACCACCAAGTTCATTGTCTTCAATACTTCCTACTCGTGCAGAAATTGATGCAAATTTTGTTGTTTTATCCCTATGTAAGCAAGGTAAAAAATATTTTGCAATTAATGCTGTAGGTATTGTGTTAGCGTTAAACATATCTAAAAATTTTTGAGCAGATAAATCCTTAATTGATTTCTCTGGATTATCTAACGCACCAATTGCAACTATGATTATGTCTAATTTAAATTGTAGAGATGATGCTGCATTTGATAGGATTTCTTCGTTACAATAATCAACCTTTATTGACTTTATAAGATCATTTTCAAAATTTTCACCTGATCTTGAGTACGCAATGATATTATCAATATTTTGTTTTTTTGTGTATTCAATGCATAGTGCCTTTCCAATTGCACCAGAGCATCCAAAAATAGCTACATTTAGATTTGTCATTATATAAACTTTAGTTCTTATAATTGAATTTTTAATCGTTATAGTTTATCCGATAGATATAATCATCTTATTATTAAATACAAAGAGATAGATATGAAAAATAATAAACCTCATTTCTTACTAATTCATGGAGCTTGGCATGGAGGATGGGTTTGGAATGAAATATCTGAAATCTTGAGATATCAGCGGTATAGTGTTTCAACTCCAACTCTCACGGGTTTAGGTGAAAAAAAACATTTACTATCATCAAAAATTACAATTGAAACATTTATTGAAGATGTTGTTAATCATATTATTTTTGAAAATCTTAACAATATAATACTAGTTGGTCATAGCTTCGCCGGAAGTGTAATAAGTGGAGTTGCAGATAGATTAAAAGATAGAATACAAAAATTAATTTATTTTGATGCTATGATTTTAATAGATGGTCAAAAACCTTTTGATATTACTCCAAAAGAAACAGTTGAACAAAGAATTGAATTAGCAAAAAAATTTGGAAATAACATATCAATACCAGCTCCAAGCGCTGATGCATTCGGTGTTTTCGATATTAAAAAGTCATTGTTACTAGAAGAAAAACTTACACCACATCCTCTAAGTGCATTTCAATCAAAACTTATTCTTAAAAATGAGGTTGGTAATGGGATCCCTCTTTCCTATATTTTTTGTACGAAACCCATTTACAAAAGTCTTGAGAGTTCAAGAGAGGTTGTGCGTAAAATGAAATGGCCAATTTTTGAGCTAAATGCTGGGCATGATGCCATGCTAACTCATCCAAAAGAAACTTTAAATTTACTTATGAAAATTTGTAACTAAAATATAAATTTTGGAGGTTAAAATGTC
>LXNH01000473.1_pt1 | contig 10668 bp, 8 predicted proteins | sample 809111 | NCBI WGS metagenome assembly LXNH01 (sample SAMN04870528, study PRJNA318959) | seawater metagenome | biome: 00002010; material: water; isolation source: marine seawater | place: Greece: Milos, Mediterranean Sea | collected 2013-05-29 | depth 5-7 m
GCCGATGCCCTGGAACAGGCCGGCTTCGGTGCCATAGGCCACCTTGCGGGTGGCGCGGTCCTCGGTCAGGGCGCGCACCAGCTGAGTGATGGCCGCCTCTTCGGACGCTTCCAGCGCGGGCGCGGCGGCGCCGGTCTCGATCTCGATGCTGGCGCCGTCGAATTCGGCCTTCATGCGCGGCAGGAGCTCTTCGCGCACGTATTTTTCGACTTCGGCCTGGATCTGGTCGGGTTGCATGCCCGGCAGGTTGCGGAATTCGTAGGTGAATTCGCACAGCTCGGGAATGGTGTTGACCGCGATGCCGCCGCGGATCTGGTTGGTGGTCATGGTCGAGAACGGCACGTCGTAGAACTGGTCGTACGGGCCATTGGCCTTGAAGCTGTCGGCCAGGTCGCGGATGCGGCAGATCAGGCGGGCGGCGTATTCGATGGCGTTGCAGCCGCGCGGGGTCAGCGACGAGTGCGCCGCCTTGCCATGCACCTTGCAGCGGAACAGGTTGATGCCCTTGTGCGCCACCACCACCTGCATGCCGGTGGGCTCGCCCACCACGCAGCCTTCGGGGCGGATGCCGCGGTCGTGCAGATCAGCCAGCATGTACGGCGCGCCGGCGCAGCCGACTTCCTCGTCGTAGGAAAATGCCAGATGGATCGGCTTCTTGCGCGGCATGGCCAGGAAATCCGGCACCAGCGCCAGCGAACCGGCGATGAACCCTTTCATGTCGCAGCTGCCACGGCCATACAACAGGCCGTCTTTCTCGACCAGCTTGAACGGGTCCGTGCTCCAGTCCTGGCCGTCGACCGGCACCACGTCGGTGTGGCCCGACAGGACGATGCCGCCCTGCTGGTTGCCGTCCTGCGCGGGCAGGGTCGCGAAAAGGTTGGCCTTGGTGCGCTCGGGATTGTGCGCCAGCCACGCCTCGACGCCCTGGCCCTTGAGCCAGTCGCGGACGGTCTCGATGAGGGCGAGATTGGAATTTCGGCTGGTGGTGTCGAAACCGACCAGCGTCTCCAGCCAGGTGCGCGCGTTCATGTAGCAACTCTCTTGGGGAAAAGCAGCAGTGTAAAGCCAGGAAGCGTCCGCGTCCCGCGCCCCAGGCCGTTGTGACGGCGCGCCTGGGCCTAGAATGTCGGCCTTCAAGCAGCAAGCCCCTAGGAGCAATCGTGCAGCACAAAGCAGTTCCCACGCGCAACATCGTGGCGGCAGTCATCGGCAATGCCCTCGAATGGTATGACTTCCTGGTATTCGCGTTCATGACGCCGATCATCTCGAAACTGTTCTTCCCGACCGATCCCAGCGTTCCCGGCAGCGAACTGAATGCCATCCTGATGACCACGGCGATCTTCGGCGTCGGTTTCTTCATGCGGCCGGTGGGCGGCATCATCCTCGGCCTTTATGGCGACAAAAAAGGCCGCAAGGCGGCCATGGTGCTGGTAACGTCGCTGATGGCGGTGTCGATCGCCCTGATCACCGTGGCGCCCACCTATCACGCCGCCGGCATCCTGGCCCCCCTCTTCATCCTGATCGCGCGGCTGCTGCAGGGCTTCTCGGCCGGCGGTGAGTTCGGCACCTCGACCGCCCTGCTGATCGAGATGGCGCCCAATGGCAGGCGCGGTTTCTACGGCTCGTGGCAGATGGCCGGACAGATGCTGGCGCTGCTGATCGGCGCGGCCTGCGGCACGCTGATCACCGAGTTCTTCACGCAGGAGCAGATCGCGGCCTGGGCCTGGCGCCTGCCGTTCGCTTTCGGCCTGGTGATTGTGCCGATCGCCATCTATATCCGCCGCAACATCGACGAAACCGATGCCTTCAAGCAGCTCAAGGAAGAGGAGCGCCAAGCCGCCGCGCGCGGCGAGGTGCAGCGCCTGAGCCTGGCCGAGATGGTCCGCAGCCACACCCGCGAGACGCTGATCGGCGTGGGCCTGGTGGTCACGGCGACGGTGTCGATCTACATCACCTTCACCTATCTGGTGACCTATTCGACCCAGATCCTCAAGCTGCCGCTGAACCAGACCTTTCTGGTGCAGATGGCGGGCGCGGCATTGATGGTGCTGCTGACGCCGTTCATGGGCGCCTGGTCCGACCGTGTCGGCCGCCGCCCTCTCGTGATCGGCTCGCTGATCGGCTACCTGGTGGTGCTGTATCCGCTGTACCACTGGCTGTCGGATGCGCCGTCGATTGGCCGCCTGCTGACGGTGCAGATCGTGGTGTGCTTCTTCGTGTCGGCCTTCTTCGGCGTATTCAGCACCGTCATGGCGGAACTGTTCCCGGCCCGGGTGCGTTCAGTGGGCCTGTCGCTGGCCTATAACGTGGCGGTGATGATCTTCGGCGGCTTCGCCCAGTTCATCGTGACCTGGCTGATCAAGACCACGGGTTCGCCGATGGCGCCCGCCTACTACGTGATGTTCGGCGTCGCGCTGGGGCTGGTGGCCTCGTTCTTCATGCGCGAACGCGCCCACGAGAACCTGGACCACTGAAGCCCGCCGGCAGGATCCCGGGCCGCCCCGGCCCGGGGCGCGACCTGCACGCCCGAGCCGGCGCGCCCGGCTAGCGCCGCGCCGCCGACGACACGCCCGGCACTTCGGCCAGCGCGGCCAGCGCGCGCGCCAGCGATTCGCCGCCGCGCACTTCCACCGTGAACACCATATGGGCCAGCGACTGCCGGCTCTGGGTGTTCACGCCCACCACGTTCAGGCGCAGCCGCGCGAACACTTCGGACAGGTCGCGCAGCAGGCCGGGGCGGTCGTGCGCGCGCACGCTGATGTCGACCGGATAGAAAGTGTCCGCCGGCGTCTCGCCCCAAGCCACTTCGATCACGCGCTCGGGTTCGCGCGCCGCCAGCGCCAGGTAGCTGTGGCAGTCGCCGCGGTGGATCGACACGCCGCGCCCCCGCGTCACGAAGCCGGCGATCGCGTCGGGCGGCGCCGGACGGCAGCAGCGCGCCAGTTGCGTCAGCAGCGAGTCCACGCCCACCACCAGCACCCCGCTCTTGCCGCTTTTCTCGGCGCTGCCGGCGCTGGCGTGGCGCAGGGCGGCCGGCTGCGGCTCGACGGCGGGCGCCGGCTGCTGGAACACGGCGTCGATCTGGCGCAGGCTGAACTCTTCCTTGGCGGCGGCCACGTACAGGTCGTCGGCGCGGGCGAAACCGAGGTTCTGTGCCAGCTGTTCGAGGTTGACCGCGGTTTTGCCCAGCCGCTGCAATTCCTTCTCGACCAGCGCCTGGCCCTGCGTGATGCGCTGTTGCAGTTCGATGGCGTTGAACCACATGCGCACCTTGGCGCGGGCCCGCGGACTGGCCAGGAACCCCAACTGAGGATTGAGCCAGTCGCGCGACGGCCCGCCGGACTTGGCGGAAATGATCTCGACCGTCTGGCCGGTGGCCAGGCGCGTCTGCAGGGGCACCATCTGGCCGTCGACGCGCGCGCCGCGGCAGCGGTGGCCCAGGTCGGTGTGCAGGTGATAGGCGAAATCGACCGGCGTGGCGCCGGCCGGCAACTCGATCACGCGGGCCTGCGGCGTCAGCACGTAGATGCGCTCGTCGGTTGGCGCGGGCGCGACCGAGGCATGGCGGTTCTTGCCCGGCCCGGACTTGGCGGCGGCCGGCCTGGCCGCGTCCGGCTTGTCGGCGGCGGGCGTCTCGCCGGCCTCGACATCGCTGTTCCAGGCGAGCAGCTGGCGCATCCAGGCCAGTTGCCGGTCGTATTCGCTGGAGGCGGCCACCTGCCCGCCCTTGGCGCCGGCCTCCTTGTAGCGCCAGTGCGCGGCCATGCCGTACTCGGCGAACTGGTGCATTTCGCGGGTACGGATCTGCACCTCGAACGGCCGGCCGTCGTCGTCGGTCACCACCGTGTGCAGCGAGCGGTAGCCGTTGGGCTTGGGCCGCGAGATGTAATCGTCGAACTCATCGGACAGCGGCGTCCACATCTCGTGCACCATGCCCAGGGCCATGTAGCACGCGCGCACGTCCTCGACGATGATGCGCAGGGCGCGCAGGTCGTACATCTGCGAGAAGTCGAGCCGCTTGATCCGCATCTTGTTCCAGATGCTGTAGATGTGCTTGGGCCGGCCGCTGACCTCGGCCTCGATGCCGTGTCTGGCCAGCGCCGTCTGCAGACGCTCGATGGCGTCGGCGATGAAGGCCTCGCGCTCGGCCCGTTTTTCCTCGAGCAGACGGGCAATCTGCTTGTAGCGGTCGGGCTCCAGGAAGCGGAACGCCAGGTCTTCCATTTCCCACTTGATCTGCCAGATGCCCAGGCGGTTGGCCAGCGGCGCGTACAGATCCAGGGTTTCGCGGGCGAAAGCGGTCGAACAGGGGGTCTTGCTTTCGGCATGCCAGCGCAGCGTGCGCAGGCGCGAGGCCAGGCGCATCAGCACAATGCGCAGGTCGGCCGCCATGGCCAGCAGCATCTTGCGCTGCATTTCCTTCTGGGTGCCGGTTTCCGCTTCGACATCGCTGGCCTGGCGCGCCACCACGCCAAGGCGCAGCAGGGCGCGCGTGCCCTGCACCAGGCGAGCGACCTCGGCGCCGAAGGCGGCGGCGATCGGGTCGTTACGCAGCGCAGGCGCCGGCGCGGTCAGGTCGGTGGGCAAGGCTGCCAGCAGCGCCGCGGCGCGCGTGGCGGCGTCGGTGTGCAGGCCCGCCAGGATCCGCACCACGCCGGCGCCGTGCGAGGCGAGCGGTTCGCCGGTCAGGGCGTGCTGGCCCTCGAAACGGGGAACCGACCAGGCCACCGCCTGGTCGATAAGCGCCAGGCCGTCGGCGTCGAGGCCCGCGCCCGCCTCCTGCCGCCAGGAAGCGTCGAAAGGCGAAGGCGCATCAGGTACAGGCGGGGCGGACATCGCGAACGTCGTGCGGAACGGTAATCGAAGATTCCGACACTCTACACTAGGAATCGACGCTGAAAACCCTGGCCCGTGCCAGGCCTATATACAAGGAACCCAAGCTTATGTTGCGCTGGCTCAAGGGCCGGGGCGCTCGCGCTGCCGAGGTGGCGCAGATGCAGGCCCGGATCGCACCCGACCTCTGGCGGCAGGTGCTCGATGCCCATCCCTTCCTGGCGGCGCTGGACGCCGAGGAAACCGCGCAGTTGCTGGCGCGCTCGGCCTGGCTGCTGGCCAGCAAAACCATCAATGGCGCGCAGGGCCTGGAAGTCACCGACTTCATGCGCCTGTCGATCGCGGCCCAGGCCAGCCTGCCGATCCTGAACCTGACGCCCACGCTGTACGAGGGCTGGGACGAGATCATCGTGTATCCCGCCGGGTTCCGCATCCCGCGCCAGCAGATGGACGAGAACGGCGTGATGCACGAATACCTGGAAGACGCCGCCGGCGAGGCCTGGGAAGGCGGTCCGCTGGTGCTGTCGTGGGCGGATACGCAACTGTCCGAGGGCGGTTTCAACGTGGTGATCCACGAGTTCGCGCACAAGCTCGACCTGCAAGCCGGTCTCGCCGACGGCATGCCGTCGCTGGCGGCGCATGGCGATCTCAAGCCGCGCGACTGGCGCCGCGTCCTGGACGACAGCCTGGAGCGCTTCATTGCCGCGGTGGACGCGGTGGAGGCCGCCATTCCCCATGACGTGGATCCGGAAAGCGCCGAGGCCGATGCCTGGTATGGCCGCTTGCCGCTCGACCCCTATGCCGCCACCGATGAGGCGGAGTTCTTCGCCGTCAGCTCCGAGCACTTCTTCGTCGATCCCCACCCCATGGCCGAGGCTCTGCCCGAATGGTTCGGCCTGCTGCGGGCCTACTACCGCCAGGACACCCTGGCGCGCTACCCATGAAACGGCTGCTGATCGTGTGGCATTCCCGCACCGGCGCAGCGCGCCAGATGGCCGAGGCCGCCGCCCGGGGCGCGGCCGCCGCGGCGGCGCTGCTGGAACAGCCGGACGATCTGGCGGTGACGCTGCGCCGCGCCGCGGACACCGGGGTGGACGAGGTGCTGGCCAGCGACGGCTTGTTGTTCTGCGCGCCGGAAAATCTGGCCAGTCTGAGTGGCGAAATGAAGGAATTCTTCGACCGCTGCTACTACGGCGCGCTCGACCGCATCGCAGGACGGCCCTACGCCTGCCTGGTCAGCGCCGGCAGCGACGGCGCCGGCGCGGCCCGCCAGGTGGAGCGCATCTGCACCGGCTGGCGCCTGCGGGCCGTGGCGCCGGCCCTGATCGTCAACCTGGGCGCGCAGACACCCGCGCAGATTGCCGCCCCCAAGCGCGTGGCGCCGGCCGAGCTGGCGCGCTGCGAGGAAGCCGGCGGCCTGCTCGCGGGCCTGTTGCTGACGGCGGGTTAGCGCGAGCCAGCCGGCGCGAAAGGCCGCCCAGGGCCCGCGATCCTCGCAGGCGATCAGCGCGCGGGCCTGGCATCGGTCACCACGCCCCCTGGAAACAAAAAGCCCTCCGGCATGCGGAGGGCTCTTCATTCTGCGGCCGCGCCGATCAGGCGACGGCGGCGGTGACGACGATCTCGACCTTGAAGTCGGGGTTGGCCAGGCGAGCCTCGACGGTAGCGCGCGGAGGCGAGTTGCCGTCGGCGACCCAGGCGTCCCACGCCTTGTTCATGCCGTCGAATTCCTTCATGTTGGCCACGTAGATCTGGGCCATCAGGATCTTGGTCTTGTCGCTGCCGGCCTCGGCCAGCAGGCGGTCGATGGTGGCGAGCACTTGCTCGGTCTGACCGGTGATGTCCAGCGTGGCATCGTCCGGCACCTGGCCCGCCAGGTACGCGACGCCGTTGTAGACGGCCATGTCCGACAGGCGCTTGGCGACGTGGAAGCGCTTGATGCTGCTCATGAATATTCCCCTAATGACGAGTTGCGGGTTGGAACAATACGAAGAATGGCGAACTTTACCCTGCCGCCGCGTCAGGCGGGCGGCAACTGGAAAACCTGGCGCAGATAGGCCAGGTAGGCCGGATCGTCGCACATGGTTTTCTCGGGCGCATCCGACACCTTGGCCACCGGCTGGCCGTTGCAGCGAACCATCTTCATGACGATCTGCAGCGGCTCGTGGCCCAGGTCGTTGGTGAGGTTGGTGCCGATGCCGAACGAGACCTTGCAGCGTCCGGCGAACTGGCGCGCCAGCTCGATGGCGCGCGGGAAGGTCAGCGAGTCCGAGAACACCAGCGTCTTGGCGCGCGGGTCGACGCGGTTCTTGCGGTAGTGCTCGAGCAGCCGCTCGCCCCAGACGAAGGGATCGCCCGAGTCGTGCCGCGCGCCGTCGAACAGCTTGCAGAAATACATGTCGAAGTCGCGCAGGAAGGCGTCCATGCCGTACACGTCGGACAGTGCGATGCCCAGATCGCCCCGGTATTCCTTGGCCCACACTTCCAGCGCGAACACCTGCGAATCGCGCAGCCGCGGACCGAGCGCCTGGCAGGCCTGGAGGTATTCGTGGCCCATGGTGCCCAGCGGCAGCACCTCATGCTGCTTGGCCAGCAACACGTTGCTGGTGCCGGCGAAGTGCGGCCCCATCTGGGCCTTCATGGTCGAGACGATTTCTTCGTGCCAGACCTTGGAGAAACGACGGCGGGTGCCGTATTCGGCCACGCGGAAATCGGCCAGCGCCGGATCATCCAGCACCAGGTGCATCTTCGATTGCAGGCGCTTGCGGCCTTCGGCCCAGTCCGGGTTCTGGCGCGTGTTGCGGAAGTAGACCTCGTTGACGATGGCCAGCACCGGGATCTCGAACAGGATGGTGTGCAGCCAGGGGCCTTTGACCTCGATGCTGATTTCGCCCGGCCCCTCGCCTTCCTCGATGCGGATGCAACGTTCCGGCAAATGGAACAGTTCGAGAAAATCGACGAAGTCGCTTTTGATGAAACGCAAGCCGCCCAGATATTTAAGTTCGTCCTCGGTGAAGCGCAACTGGCACAACTGGTGCACTTCCTCGCGGATTTCGTCCAGGTAGGGGCGCAGGTTCACCCCCGGCGTGCGGCACTTGTAACGGTACTCGACCTGGGCGGCGGGAAACTGATGCAGCACCACCTGCATCATGCTGAATTTGTACAGGTCGGTGTCGAGCAGCGAGGTGATTATCATGATTACGCGTATCGTTTCGCGACACCATAGCATAGCGGGGCCGGCCAAACTCCGAATGCGCCACGATGTCAACAGGGTATTGGCGGCGGTTTGGCGCCGCATTGGGTAAAATTCGCCCAACAAGACACAATGCCGCCTGCCCGGAGTTCCTGAGAATGACCCACGTTGTCACCGAAAACTGTATCAAGTGCAAGTACACCGATTGCGTCGACGTATGCCCGGTGGACTGTTTTCGTGAGGGTCCGAACTTCCTGGTGATCGACCCCGACGAATGCATCGACTGCGCCGTGTGCATCCCCGAATGCCCGGCCAACGCCATCTATGCCGAGGAAGACGTGCCGCAGGACCAGCTCAACTTCATCGCCCTGAACGCCGAGCTCTCGCCCGAGTTCGCCAGCATCAGCCGCGCCAAGAAGCCGCTGCCCGACGCCGACGAATGGAATGGCAAGCAGGACAAGCTGCAATACCTGGAAAAATAATCCGCGAGCGCGCGGCCGTCCCCGGCCCGCGCCGCGCGATGCGCCGATGACCGACGATTCCAAATACACACGCCAGACCGTCACCCACGTCCACACCTGGGTGCCCGACAAGCTGTTCTCGGTGCGCACCACGCGCGATGAGGCCTATGCCTTCCTGCCGGGCCAGTTCGCCCGCGTCGGCCTGCCAGGCGCGGAGGATCCCGCCGGCCCGCCCACGCTGTGGCGCGCCTACTCGATGGTCTCGGCCCCGCACCAACCCTGGCTGGAGTTCTATTCCATCGTCGTGCCCGAAGGCCTGTTCAGCCCGCGCATGGCGCGGCTGCAGCCGGGCGACACCCTGTATGTCGAAAAAGCGCCCTACGGCTTCCTGACGCTGGAGCGCTTCGCCCCCGGTGGCGACCTGTGGCTGCTGGCCTCCGGAACCGGGCTGTCGGCCTATCTGTCGATCCTGCGCGACCCGGCCGTGTGGCGCGCCTATCGCCGCATCGTCCTGGTGCACGGCGTGCGCACCGCGGCGGAGCTGGCTTACCGCGACGAAATCGAGGGCTGGCGCAATGATCCGTCCCTGGCCGAGGGGTTCGCGGCCGAGCCGGACAAGCTGACGTACCTGCCGATCGCCACCCGCGAGGCCCTGCCCGGCATGCCGCAGGCGCGCCTGACCACCCTGATCGCCGACGGCGGACTGGAACGGCTGGCGGGCCTGCCGCTGGACCCGGAGCAAGCAAAGATCATGCTTTGCGGCAATCCGGACATGCTGGCCGATGCCCGCAAACTGTTGGGCGAACGCGGCTTCAAGCCGGGCCGTCGCGGCATCCCCGGCAACCTGGCGGTGGAAAACTACTGGTGATTGCGCGCCAGCGCGGACCCGCCTCCTGGCCCATCCGGCCTACGGCAAAAATCCCTCTTTTTTACGCTGCCGCTGTCGCCCGATTCGGCCCTAAACTGGTGCACAAGGGATGACGGGTCGTATTTTTGCAACAAAATTTCCGGTTTTCGGACGCTTTCGTCAGACAAATTGGAAATACCGTTACTCCCCGGCGCAATAATCGGGGCACACGCACGACCCAGAAGGACTTCCCCAATGCTGTACCAATTGCACGAAATGCAGCGCGCCTTCCTGACTCCGTTCGCTGCATTCACGGACGCCGGTTCCCAGCTGTTCTCCAGCCCCTACAGCCCCCTCGCCTACACCCCGATCTCGCGCCAGATGGCCGCGGGATACGAGTTGATGACGCGCATCGGCAAGGAATACCAGAAACCCGCCTGGAACCTGCCCGCCACGCAAATCAACGGCAAGTCGGTCCGGGTCACCGAATCGGTCGCGCTGGACAAGCCCTTCTGCCGCCTGGTGCACTTTCACCGCGACGTGCGCCAGGCCCCGCAGGACGATCCCAAGGTGCTGCTGGTCGCGCCGCTGTCCGGCCACCACGCCACCCTGCTGCGCGATACCGTGCGCGCCCTGCTGCCCGGCCACGACGTCTATGTGACCGACTGGATCGACGCGCGCATGGTGCCGCTGTCGGCCGGTCCGTTCCATCTGAACGACTACGTGCGCTACGTGCAGGACTTCATCCGCCATCTGGGGCCGGACGTGCACGTGATCTCGGTCTGCCAGCCCACCGTGCCGGTGCTGGCCGCCGTGTCGCTGATGGCCTCGTCCAACGATCCGCGCCAGCCGCGCAGCATGGTCATGATGGGCGGACCGATCGACCCGCGCCAGTCGCCCACGCAAGTGAACCGCCTGGCCACCACCAAGCCCTATTCGTGGTTCGAGAACCAGGTCATCCACCCGGTGCCGCCGCGCTATCCGGGGTCGGGCCGCAAGGTCTACCCGGGATTCCTGCAGCATGCCGGCTTCATGGCCATGAACCCCGACCGCCACATGAAGTCGCACTACGACTTCTACCTGGATCTGCTGCGCGGCGATGACAGCGACGCCGAGGCCCACCGCCGCTTCTACGACGAATACAACGCCGTGCTGGACATGCCGGCCGAGTTCTACCTGGACACCATCCGCATGGTGTTCCAGGAATTCGCCCTGCCCAACGGCACCTGGGAAGTGGACGGCCAGCTCGTGCGTCCGGCCGACATCAAGCAGGTGGCGCTGTTCACCATCGAGGGCGAACTGGACGATATCTCCGGCCAGGGCCAGACGCGCGC
>LXNH01000477.1_pt1 | contig 10625 bp, 10 predicted proteins | sample 809111 | NCBI WGS metagenome assembly LXNH01 (sample SAMN04870528, study PRJNA318959) | seawater metagenome | biome: 00002010; material: water; isolation source: marine seawater | place: Greece: Milos, Mediterranean Sea | collected 2013-05-29 | depth 5-7 m
GCTTATGAAGCTGCTCTTCAATATTCTAAAGAGCGTGTTCAGTTTGGCAAACCGATCAGCAGCTTTCAAGGCATTTCTTTCAAACTCGCTGAAATGGCAACACAAATCGAGGCAGCTGAACTGCTAACCCAAAACGCAAGTCAACTGATCAATCAAGGGAAGAAGATGACCAAAGAAAGCGCCATTTGTAAGCTATTTGCATCTGAGGCCTGTGTGAGTATTGCCAATGAAGCAGTGCAGATTTTTGGAGGATATGGTTACTCCAAAGAATTTCCAGTCGAGAAATTTTATCGTGATTCAAAACTCTGTACAATCGGGGAGGGAACTTCTGAGATTCAGAAAGTTGTGATTGCCAAGCAAATTTTAAAATAAACCGTTGTCAACTTGCAAATTAAACTTATATTTGCAGCCAACATTAAAGGAAGGAGGTCGTAGTTTATGTTAATAATACCAATCAAAGACGGAGAAAATATCGATCGCGCGCTCAAGCGTTTCAAAAGAAAATTTGATCGTACAGGAAAGATGCGCCAACTGCGTGAACGCAAGACTTTTACGAAGCCTTCTGTTGCTCGTCGTGCTGTGATTCAAAAAGCACAATATATTCAAAAGCTTCGCGATAAAGAGGAAATCTAAACCTCCAATTAAAGTACAAAAACATTGCACCGAACATGAGTTTTTACTAACTTGTGTTCGGTGTCTTAGTTTTTGCCTATGTCTATTCCAAATTTTATCGAATACATTTCATCGGAAAAACGATATTCCTCACACACCCAAAATGCATATCAAAAAGATCTAGAAGACTTTGCCAACTATTGCAAGTCCCATTATCAACTCAACAGTCTCTCGTCTGTTGCGTATGTTATGATAAGGGAATGGATTGTACACTTGTCATCCTCAGGTCTAAAAAATCAAAGCATCAATAGAAAATGCTCATCCCTAAAAAGCTATTTTAATTTTTTACAAAAATTGGGAGAAATCGATCAGAACCCCATGCAGTTTCATCGTCAATTAAAAGCGTCACCAAAACTGGTTGTTCCTTTGACTGAATCAGAATTTCGCATGGTGATTGAAATGTATGACAACTCCCATTTTGAAGGTGCTCGTGATGCGCTCATTTTAGAATTGCTATACACCACTGGCATGCGACGTGCAGAGCTGCTCTCACTCACTCTCGACGCCATCGACAGAAACAACCAACAATTAAAAGTGGTTGGTAAGCGGAACAAAACGAGAATTATACCACTGTTGGCAAAAGTCATTTCTCAAATCGATATCTATTTGTCTTATCGCAATCGTATCGACCAAGCCAAGCCGAGCGATTGGTTGCTCATCAACTCCAAAGGCAATGCACTGAAGCCAGCAGACATATATAAGTGTGTGACGAACTACCTCTCCAAAGTATCGACAAAAGAGAAAATCAGCCCTCACGTATTGCGACACACATTTGCAACGCACTTGCTCAATCGAGGTGCTGACATCAACAGTATTAAAGAAATTTTGGGACATAAAAGCTTGTCTTCGACTCAAATCTATGCCAAAGTTCAACTCCCCAAAATGAAAAAGGATTATTTAACCGCCCATCCACGCGCCTAATCGCGGGGCACAAACAACAGAGTTATGAAAATAAATATTCAAACCGTTCACTTTTCTATGAATTCCAATCTTCAAAAATATATTGAAAAACGACTGTCAAAGCTCAATTTATATTACAATCGCATTGTGAGTGTTGACTTGTATTTAAATCTCGACAATCATAATGATCAGACCAACAAGTCGGTTGAATTGCGTGTCAACATCCCTGGAGATGATGTGGTTGTTGGCAAAAAAAGCGAATCGTTCGAGAAGTCGCTAGACATGGCTGCGTCGAGTGCAGAACGCATGCTGAAACGTCGAAAAGAAAAATCGCGGATTTCGTAAAAGATTTTTGATTTAAAAATGCTTTGAATAAAAAAAAATAATTAGATACATTTGCAAACCGCTTTAAGGGCGGTAGTTGCCGATGTAGCTCAGCTGGCTAGAGCAGCTGATTTGTAATCAGCAGGTCGTGGGTTCGAGTCCCTCCATCGGCTCAACTATTTAGATCATTGACATTTTGGGGAGATACTCAAGCGGCCAACGAGGACAGACTGTAAATCTGTTGGTTTTTACCTTCGCAGGTTCGAATCCTGCTCTCCCCACACCTAATATTATGATAATGCGGGAGTAGCTCAGTTGGTAGAGCGTCAGCCTTCCAAGCTGAATGTCGCCGGTTCGAACCCGGTCTCCCGCTCTACATGGTCAAGCCAAACGACCTGCACTGCCGATGTAGCTCAGGGGTAGAGCGTTTCCTTGGTAAGGAAGAGGTCACGAGTTCAAATCTCGTCATTGGCTCATTGATTATTAGAGAGTTACGTAATTAAATCTCATTTTTTAATTACACAAAACGAACTTTAAACGAACTCTTTTTACTATTTCTACCTTTTTTCCTGTTTTTTAGCACTTATATTTTTCCTTAAATTAGTACCACTAAAAACAATACGATGAAGAAATTCAAGGTTTTATTTTTTGCCAGCATCTTAGTATCTCTTGCATTATTTGTGTTTGGGCTCTACATTGTCATCTACGATAGCAGTTATTTTCAAGGTTTGCTTATGATGGGGTTAGGCTTTAGTATTGGTATAAATGATTGGATTAAACTTTTGAAAAAGAAAGCATAAAGAAGCCATCATTCCCTTAGGTTATACTGTTTCTATCTTTCGGTTTTTTTAAATCACTTTGATATTTATTATCTTGTGGTTCTAAATCTCAATATCATGAATGAACAAAAAATCCTTGAAAAAGCTGAAAACATTGTCAGCTTCAAATCACATCTTCTCGTTTATATTTTGGTCAACATCATTTTATTTGGCGTTGATCTGTATGACAATGGGCATATCAACTGGGCCTTTTTCTCGCTAATGGGATGGGGCATTGGTTTGCTCTCTCATTATATCTCTGTTTTCAATCCCTTCTTTTCTGTCGAAAAGGAAGTGGAAAAACTGACCGAAAAATACTAAAGATCGATTGACCAATAATGTCGTAAGGGCATACACCCCATTTGCTTTGTAAATGGAAATTGAGTGACTTTGGTCTCTTGCCAAACTGCATCGGGCAAGTGCTATGATTTGCCGATTTTGATCGTGAGTAAAGTCGCATGAATGCCCTTTGTTTTTAAAATGAAAATTTTTAACATCTCAACAAGGATTGTTAAGAATAAATAATTATATTTGCGCTCATTTTAAAAGCATAAACGTATAATTATGGCAAAGGAAAACTTTGATCGGTCGAAACCCCACCTAAACATAGGTACAATTGGGCACGTTGACCACGGTAAAACAACCCTTACAGCTGCGATCACCAAAGTACTAGCTGACGCTGGATTTTCAGAAGCTAGAAGCTTTGATCAAATTGATAATGCACCTGAGGAAAAAGAAAGAGGAATTACAATCAATACCTCACACGTCGAATATCAAACATCTAATCGTCACTATGCACACGTTGACTGTCCTGGTCACGCCGACTATGTGAAAAACATGGTTACTGGTGCTGCACAAATGGACGGAGCAATTCTTGTGGTTGCTGCAACTGATGGACCGATGCCACAAACTCGTGAGCACATTCTACTTGGCCGTCAGGTTGGAGTGCCACGTATTGTAGTATTTCTAAACAAAGCCGATATGGTGGACGACGAGGAACTTTTAGAACTCGTTGAAATGGAAGTTCGTGAATTGCTAAGCTTTTATGACTATGATGGAGACAATGGACCTGTAATCCTTGGATCTGCTCTTGGGGCCTTAAATGGTGAGCAAAAGTGGGTTGACTCTGTCATGAAGCTCATGGAAGAAGTTGACAACTGGATCGAATTGCCAAAGCGTGATGTCGAGAAAGACTTCTTAATGCCAATCGAGGATGTATTCTCGATCACTGGTCGTGGAACAGTAGCAACAGGTCGTATAGAAACTGGTGTTGCCAACTCTGGAGAAGCTGTTGACATTATCGGTATGGGAGCTGAAAAATTAGACTCTACCATTACTGGTGTAGAGATGTTCCGAAAAATATTAGATCGTGGTGAAGCGGGTGACAACGTCGGTATTCTTCTACGTGGTATCGAGAAAACAGATATCAAAAGAGGTATGGTAATTTGTAAGCCAGGCTCAGTTACTCCACACGCCAAGTTCAAAGCTGAGGTTTATATCCTTAAAAAGGAAGAGGGTGGACGCCATACGCCATTCCATAACAATTATCGTCCTCAGTTTTATGTCCGTACAACAGACGTTACTGGAAACATCAACCTTCCAAGTGGAGTTGAAATGGTAATGCCTGGTGACAACCTTACAATCGAGGTAGATTTGATCCAACCAATTGCATTGAGCGTTGGTTTGCGATTTGCTATCCGTGAGGGAGGTCGTACAGTAGGAGCTGGTCAGGTTACAGAAATCCTAGACTAAATTATTTTATACGTTCATTATATAAGGTGTCATGCTGATGCATGACACCTTTTGTAACAAATTTTGATTAGGTGTATCGAACTTCGAAAGTTAGGTACAGGAGCGCGAACACCAACAGAGACGGGTTTAGCTCAGTTGGTAGAGCACTGGTCTCCAAAACCAGGTGTCGGGAGTTCGAGCCTCTCAACCCGTGCAAAACGTTAGTATTGCTATGATACAATATGTGAAAGACTCTTTTGAGGAACTAAAAAAACATGTGACTTGGACATCTTGGTCCGAGTTGCAACGACTGACGACTGTCGTAATTGTGTTTTCCATTCTCTTTTCCCTTGCCATATGGGGTGCCGATTCTGTTCTTTCACGAGTGGTTAAATTTTATTTTGAACTCATTTCATAATCCGAAACAATGACTGATACAGATGTAAAAAAGTGGTATGTTGTTCGGGCAGTGAGTGGCCAAGAAAACAAAATTAAGACCTATATAGAGTCTGAAATCGATAGACATGGTCTCTCGAGTTTTGTAGATGATGTTTTGGTGCCCACAGAAAAAGTAATACAAATCCGTAAAGGAAAAAAAATCAATAAAGAGCGTGTGTTCTTTCCTGGATACATAATGGTGAAAGCCAACCTGGCAGGAGAAGTTCCACACGTGATTCGTTCGATTACAAATGTGATTGGATTTTTGGGAGAAACCAAAGGCGGTGAACCTGTTCCCCTTCGCGAATCGGAGGTTAACAGGATGCTCGGAAAAGTAGATGAATTGGCTGTTCAGTCAGACAATGTTGCGATTCCTTTCACACTTTCTGAGACTGTCAAAGTAATCGATGGTCCATTTAATGGATTTAATGGAACGATAGAAAAAATTAATGAAGAAAAACGCAAGTTGGAAGTGATGGTGAAAATTTTTGGACGAAAAACGCCACTTGAACTATCCTACATGCAAGTAGAGAAAATATAAAAGTGTTACAATTATCCGATTTCAAAGCAGCTTCCATGCGGCGAGGTCAATACATTTAAATAATGGCAAAAGAAGTAAGTAAAGTAGTAAAGCTACAAGTTAGGGGAGGTGCAGCGAATCCATCGCCACCGGTTGGACCCGCTTTAGGTGCCGCAGGAGTGAACATCATGGAGTTCTGCAAACAGTTTAATGCAAGAACCCAAGACAAAGCTGGAAAAGTATTGCCAGTCGTGATCTCCGTCTATGCAGACAAATCATTTGAATTTGTTGTAAAGACACCACCTGCAGCCGTTCAACTATTGGAAGCCGCGAAGGTTAAAAAAGGATCAGGCGAACCCAACCGAAGCAAAGTAGCAAGCGTAACTTGGGATCAAGTGCGCAACATTGCTGAAGACAAAATGCAGGATTTAAATGCATTTACGGTTGAATCAGCCATGAAAATGGTTGCAGGAACCGCTAGATCAATGGGGCTAACAGTAAAAGGTCAAGCTCCTTTTTAACCATCAATTGAAATACAATGGCAAAAATTTCCAAAAAAAGAAAAGAGGCACTATCTAAAATAGATCGTGCGAGCTTGTATTCCTTGGCAGATGCTGCATCGTTGGTTAAAGAGATAACGACGACAAAGTTTGACGCATCTGTTGACTTGGCTGTTCGCTTGGGTGTAGACCCTCGAAAAGCTGACCAAATGGTACGTGGTGTAGTTACTCTTCCACACGGAACTGGTAAAACTGTTTCGGTATTAGCCCTTGTCACACCAGATAAGGAAGCCGAAGCAAAAGAAGCTGGAGCCGATTATGTGGGACTAGATGAATATTTGCAGAAAATCAAAGATGGATGGACAGATGTTGATGTCATCGTTACCATGCCGAGCGTAATGGGTAAGCTAGGGCCTTTGGGTCGTGTGCTTGGTCCTCGCGGTTTGATGCCTAATCCAAAAACGGGTACCGTTACGATGGATGTGGGCAAGGCCGTTAGCGACGTGAAAGGTGGTAAGATTGATTTTAAAGTCGACAAAACAGGCATCGTTCATGCCTCGATAGGAAAAGTTTCTTTTGAAGCTGATAAAATCTTGGGCAACGCCAATGAGTTCATGCAAACATTGGTCAAACTCAAGCCTTCAAGTGCAAAAGGAGTCTACATCAAAAGTGTATCCTTGTCGAGTACAATGAGTCCAGGCATCCCAGTGGAATTTAAAGATGTATAACTGATAGCGAATTTGATATTATGACAAAACAAGAGAAAGTAAAAGCTATCGAAGACCTAACAGCACAGTTGGCAGAAAACCAAAACATCTATTTAACTGATGTTTCTGATTTGGATGCCCTCACGACTTCAAACTTGCGTCGCGCATGTTTTAAGGCGGGTGTAAAACTGACCGTTGTTAAGAACACATTGTTGGCAAAAGCCATGGAAGCTTCAGATAAAGATTTTGGTGACCTAACAGGTGTCCTCAAAGGAAACACAGCAATGATGTTTTCTGAATCAGGAAACGGACCTGCCAAGGTAATCAAAGACTTTCGCAAGAAATCGGAACGTCCGATTTTGAAAGGTGCCTATATCGAAGAAGCTGTTTATTTGGGCGATGACCAAATAGAAGCACTAGTCAACATTAAGTCTAAGGATGAATTGATTGGGGAAATTATTACCCTACTTCAATCGCCTGCAAAAAATGTGGTTTCTGCACTTCAATCAAGTGGTGGAACCCTCGCTGGAATTATAAAAACGCTTGCTGAAAAGGAAGCATAAAATTGTTAACATAACTTTATAATAAATACGTTCAAAATGGCAGATTTAAAAGATTTTGCAGAACAGTTGGTCAACCTCACAGTAAAAGAAGTGAATGAGTTGGCAGAAATTTTAAAAGAAGAGTATGGCATAGAGCCTGCCGCTGCTGCAGTTGCAGTTGCTGGTGGCCCTGCTGCAGGTGGTGACGCTGGTGGTGAGGAAAAGTCAGAATTTGACGTGATCCTCAAAGCCGCAGGTGGTTCTAAACTTGCTGTGGTGAAATTGGTTAAGGAATTGACTGGTCTTGGCTTGAAAGAAGCGAAAGAATTGGTTGATAACGCACCAAGCCCAATCAAAGAGGGTGTAGCCAAAGACGAGGCAGAAGGCCTAAAAACTTCTTTAGAAGATGCTGGAGCAGAGGTAGAGCTTAAATAACCCCTGTTCAACAAACATAACTAAGGCCACGGTTTTTGCCGTTGGCCTTAGCTGCGTTTTTAAATAAACGTTAGCAGCAGTGCTGTATTAATTTTGTAAAAAACACATTTTTGTTCATGTCTACAACATCCGAAAGACTCAATTTTTCCTCGGCGATCAACACGCCTAAATACCCTGACTTCCTGGACATACAAATCAAATCTTTTCAAGACTTTTTTCAACTTGAAACAAAATCAAACGAACGTGACAACGAAGGTCTCTTTAATACGTTTAAAGAAAACTTTCCTATTTCCGATACTCGGAATCAGTTTGTTTTAGAGTTTCTCGACTATTTCGTCGATCCTCCAAGATACTCCATTATTGAGTGTATCGAACGTGGACTGACCTATAGTGTACCTCTAAAAGCTCGTCTGAAATTGTACTGTACTGATCCTGAACATGAGGACTTTGAAACTATTGTTCAAGATGTGTTTTTGGGTACAATCCCTTACATGACTCCAAGTGGAACCTTTGTGATCAATGGTGCTGAGCGTATTGTTGTCTCTCAATTGCACAGATCTCCAGGTGTCTTCTTTGGACAGTCATTTCATGCAAATGGAACAAAACTCTACTCTGCTAGAGTGATTCCTTTTAAAGGGTCATGGATTGAATTTGCAACTGACATCAACAGTGTGATGTATGCATACATCGATCGTAAAAAGAAGTTACCTGTCACGACTCTTTTTCGTGCGATTGGTTTCGAAAGAGATAAAGACATTTTAGAAATTTTTGACCTCGCTGAGGAAGTAAAAGTCACCAAAACTGGCTTGAAAAAAGTCTTGGGTAGAAAACTGGCCGCACGTGTTTTGAACACATGGTTTGAGGACTTTGTGGATGAGGATACTGGTGAGGTTGTTTCTATTGAAAGAAATGAGATTGTTCTTGACAGAGATACCATCCTTGAAAAAGATCATATCGATCAGATTGTTGAAGCAAATGCAAAAACAGTTCTTCTTCACAAAGAAGATTTAGCATCTGCTGACTATGCAATTATTCACAACACACTACAAAAAGACCCTACAAACTCAGAAAAAGAAGCTGTTGAACATATCTATCGACAGCTGCGTAACGCTGAACCACCAGATGAAGAAACTGCGCGTGGGATTATCGATAAGCTGTTCTTCTCTGACCAGAGATACAATCTCGGTGAAGTTGGTCGTTATCGAATGAACAAAAAACTTGGTCTTGATATTGAAATGGACAAGCAGGTTTTGACCAAAGACGATATCATTACCATTATCAAATATCTTATTGAGTTGATCAATTCCAAGTCGGAGATCGATGATATTGATCACTTGTCAAATCGTCGTGTTCGCACAGTGGGGGAGCAACTCTCATCCCAGTTTGGTGTGGGACTATCACGAATGGCACGTACCATCCGTGAGCGAATGAATGTACGTGATAATGAAGTGTTTACACCAATTGATCTGATTAATGCCAAAACATTATCTTCAGTCATTAACTCATTCTTTGGTACCAATCAGCTTTCTCAATTTATGGATCAAACAAATCCACTTGCTGAGATTACTCACAAGCGTCGACTATCTGCCTTAGGCCCTGGTGGTCTCTCAAGAGAACGCGCTGGATTTGAGGTGCGTGATGTTCACTACACCCACTATGGTCGTATGTGTCCAATTGAAACGCCTGAAGGACCAAACATTGGTTTGATATCATCCTTAAGTGTTTTCGCTAAGGTGAATAACTTAGGATTCATTGAAACGCCTTATCGAGAAGTAAAAGATGGTGTTGTTGACTTCAGTGATATGAAATATCTAACAGCTGAGGAAGAAGAAGAAAAGCTGTTTGCACAAGCACACGTGCCAAAAGATAAAGATGGAAAAATTAACATCGATAAGTTGATTGCTCGATCTGAGGCAGACTATCCAGTAGTCGAACCATCACAAGTCGATTATATGGATGTTGCACCAAACCAGATTGCATCGATATCTGCTTCGCTTATTCCATTTTTGGAACATGACGATGCGAACAGGGCTTTGATGGGATCAAATATGATGCGCCAAGCAGTGCCTCTATTACGTCCAGAAGCACCTATTGTTGGAACTGGACTTGAGCGTCAAGTTGCAAAAGACTCTAGGGTATTGATCAATGCAGAGGACGATGGTGTGGTCACATATGTTGATGCAAACGTGATCAAAATCAAATACAACTCTACCGAAGAAGATCGTCTGATCAGCTTTGAATCTGATGAAAAAGAATATCCTTTGGTGAAGTTTAGAAAAACCAATCAAGGTTCTACCATCAACCTTAAGCCAATTGTTAAAGTTGGTGATCGTGTTGAAAAAGGTCAGGTCTTGTGTGAAGGTTATGCTACACAAAAAGGTGAGCTAGCATTAGGACGCAACATGAAAGTTGCATTTATGCCTTGGAAAGGATACAACTTTGAAGATGCGATTGTGATCTCAGAAAAAGTAGTTAGAGATGACATCTTCACATCGATTCACATTGACGAATATGCGATGGAAGTTCGCGACACCAAACTAGGTAAAGAGGAGTTGACCAATGATATTCCCAATGTCAGTGAAGAAGCAACAAATGATTTGGACGAAAATGGAATGATCCGTATCGGTGCTGAGGTTGAAGCTGGTGATATACTGATTGGTAAGATCACCCCGAAAGGCGAGTCAGATCCAACACCAGAGGAAAAGCTATTGCGTGCTATTTTTGGTGACAAAGCGGGAGATGTAAAAGATGCTTCTCTGAAAGCACCACCATCTCTCAACGGAGTCGTCATAGACAAAAAGCTCTTTACTAGAATTGTCAAAGACAAAAGACGTCGAATGCAAGACAAGCAAGAGTTACTTGAGCTTGATGAGCAATTTGAGGTGAAATTCAAAGAACTCAAATCGCTACTTGTTGAAAAGTTATTCTCTCTTCTCAGTGGCAAAACTTGTCAAGGTGTATTCAATGATTTGGGTGAAGAAGTTTTACCAAAAGGTAAAAAGTTTACCCTAAAAATGTTGAATGCAGTAGATGATTAT